>Ga0209233_1000555_pt1 | contig 20279 bp, 19 predicted proteins | sample AraplaCL_Cvi_mCL_FD_184269 | JGI IMG/M metagenome (GOLD analysis project Ga0209233, IMG submission 184269) | Arabidopsis root microbial communities from the University of North Carolina, USA - plate scrape CL_Cvi_mCL (SPAdes) (version 2) | ecosystem: Host-associated > Plants > Roots > Endosphere...
GCGGGCTCCCCCAATTCCATGTGGCAGATCGAGCGGCCGTCAGCCTCGAGGGCCCTGGCGCGCGCCAGGATTTCCATGGCGTGGAACGGCTCGAGGGCCGGAAGGTGAGGCTCGTTCATGGTCGTTTCATTTCGGCGTAGCTAGCGTGGCGAGGGTGAGCAGGTGGCCGGTCAACCGGAATTGATGCGGCGCGGGAGGCAAGTTCTTACCCTTCTGCAGCATTTGCTGCATAGAACTGAATCGAAAGCATCCTTGGGGAGTTGGCGATGCGTCGGCTGCAAATCGTCGTCTTGTTCCTGCTCGCCGTGGTCGGCGGTTCGGTCGGCAGTGCCTGGTATTTCAGGCAAGCGCCGGTCGTGACAGACCGGGCCGCTGTAGAGGCCATCGTCGCCGATGCCCTGTCGCACCAGCCCAAGCCCGAGACCGACAAGGCAGCCGTCACGGCGATCGTCGAGGATACACTCGGCAGGCAGCCCAAGCCGACGCCAGGCGTCGACGAGGCCGGCGTGCGCTCGATCGTGACGCAGATGCTGGCCGATGACGACGCCAAGAACCGGCAGAATTCGCTCGCGACCGTCGCCTCGCTCGATCCCAAGGCGCTCGACCCGCTGATCGAGAACTACCTAATGGGCAACCCGAAGATCCTGTCGCAGATGACCGACGCACTCGACCGGCAGAACAAGGCCGACGAGGCGGTCAAAAACCGCCAGGCGATTGCCGAGAACGCCGACGCCATCTTCAAGGACGGCGACAACGTCGTCCTGGGCAATCCCAATGGCGACGTCACGCTGGTGGAAATGTTCGACTACAATTGCGGCTATTGCCGTGGCGCCCTGCCCGACCTCGCGCAACTGCTGACCGAAGACAAGAACCTCAAGGTGGAACTCAAGCAGTTCCCCATACTGTCGCCCGGATCGGTCGATGCGGCGCGCGTCGCGCTGCAGGTGGCCAAGACCGGCAAGGATTACTGGGCGTTTCACCAGGCCCTCTATACCAGCCGGGGTGAAGTGACGGCCGATACCGCGCTCGACGAAGCCAAGACGCTCGGCCTCGACCCCGCGACGCTGCGCGCCAACATGCAGGCGCAGCCTGTTACCCAGGCCCTGCAGAAGTCGATGGACCTCGCCACCAAGCTCAACGTGACCGGCACGCCGACCTATATCATCGGCGACGAAATCATCCCCGGCGCCGTGCCGATCGACCAGCTGCGCGCCGCTATCGCCAATATGCGCGCCTGCGGCAGCGCCGTGAGCTGCCCGGCGAAGTCGGGATGAGGGCTCCCCACTCAGGTTCGACGAACTGACCATCTACCCAATGGATGCGCCAAATCGCGATGGGCGGCCGGGCCGCGCGTCGCCTTGTCAACTCGCAGCCTCCGCCCGGCCGCGTCGCGCCGATTGACCCGTTTCCGCCGGCAGGGCGGGCAGTCTCGCTCAAAAGCGCCTGCCACCCTTTGCTTTTTGGTGCATTTCGTATAGTCGGGCTTGCGCTCAGGCGACCGGCAAAGGCACAACCCGCTCCACCATGGCCAACCGCATTCTCGTTCTCAACGGGCCCAACCTCAATATGCTGGGGGTCCGCGAACCCAAGACCTACGGTTCGGATACGCTCGCCGATATCGAAAACATGTGCCGGACTGAAGCCGGGCGCCATGGCCTGGAACTCGATTTTCGCCAGTCCAACCAGGAGGGCGAACTCGTCACCTGGATCCAGGAGGCGCGCTCGACGGCGGCTGGCGTCGTGATCAATCCGGCTGCCTATTCGCATACCTCCATCGCCATCCACGACGCCCTGAAGCTGCTGGACGTGCCGATCGTTGAGGTCCACCTGAGCAACATCCACGCCCGCGAGGCGTTTCGCCATCATTCCCATGTTTCGGCCGTCGCAACCGGTGTCATTTGCGGGCTGGGGAGCATGGGGTATAGGGTCGCCATCGCCGCGCTGGCCGAAAAGATCAAGGGATGAGCCCTTTGCCGAGAGAGCCGAGAACCATGAGCAAGCCCGCGTCAACGGTCGATCAGAACCTGATCAAGTCGATTGCCGAGCTGGTCAATCAACAGAACCTGGCCGAGATCGAGATCGAGAGCGAGGACTTCCGCATCCGCGTGACCCGCTCCCACCCGGGCGGTGCCGCAGCCCCGACCGCCGTCTACGCAGCCGCGCCGGCCATGGCGCCCGCCGCTCCTGTCGCTGCCGCCCCTGCCGCGGCCCCCGCTAGCGAGGACCTTGCCTCCAAGCCGGGCACCCTCACCTCCCCCATGGTCGGCACCGCCTACCGGTCGCCGGAGCCGAACGCGGCCACTTTCGTCGAAGTGGGCGCCAAGGTTTCGGAGGGCCAGACGGTCCTCATCATCGAGGCGATGAAGACCATGAACCAGATTCCGGCCCACCGCTCGGGTACGGTCACCCGGATACTCGTCGACGACGCGCAGCCGGTCGAATATGGCGAGCCGCTCCTCGTCATCGAATAAGGAGGGCCAGGCATGTTTTCCAAGGTCCTGATCGCCAATCGCGGCGAGATCGCGCTGCGCATCCTGCGCGCCTGCAAGGAACTGGGCATTTCGACCGTCGCGGTGCACTCGCAAGCTGACGCCAATGCCATGCACGTGCGGCTCGCCGACGAAAGCGTCTGCATTGGCCCCAATCCGGCCCGCGACAGCTACCTCAACATTCCCTCGATCCTTGCTGCCTGCGAGATCACCGGCGCCGATGCGGTGCATCCGGGCTACGGCTTCCTCAGCGAGAACGCGCGGTTCGCGCAGATTCTGACCGAGCACAAGATCACCTTCATCGGCCCCTCGGCGCACCATATCGAAATCATGGGCGACAAGATCACCGCCAAGAAGACGGCGGTCGAGCTGGGCATTCCCGTGGTGCCGGGCTCGGCCGGCGAGGTGAAGACGGCCGCCGAAGCCCAGGATGTCGCCCGCGAGATCGGCTATCCGGTGCTGATCAAGGCCAGTTCGGGCGGCGGCGGCAAGGGCATGAAGGTCGTCCGCTCCGATGCCGACGTCGCCATCGCGCTGTCGACGGCCCGGTCCGAGGCCAAGGCCAATTTCGGCAACGATTCCGTCTACATCGAAAAATACCTCGAAAAGCCGCGGCACATCGAAGTGCAGGTGATGGGCGACGGCAAGGGCAACGCGGTGCACCTCGGCACCCGCGACTGCTCGCTGCAGCGCCGCCACCAGAAGGTCTGGGAAGAGGCGGTGGCATCGACCGTGCCCGCCGAGCAGCGCGAGCGGATCGGCGAAGTCTGCGCCGCGGCGATGCGCAAGCTCCAGTACTCGGGCGCCGGCACGATCGAGTTCCTCTACGAGAACGGCGAGTTCTATTTCATCGAGATGAACACGCGCGTGCAGGTCGAGCACCCGGTGACCGAGCGCGTCACCAACATCGACATCATCTACGAGCAGATCCGCGTCGCCTCGGGCGAAACGCTGTCGCTCAAGCAGGAAGAGATCACCTTCTTCGGCCACGCCATCGAAGTGCGGATCAACGCCGAAGACCCGCAGACCTTCACCCCCTCGCCGGGCAAGATCACCTTCTACCACCCGGCCGGCGGCTTCGGCGTCCGCATCGATTCGGCGGTCTATCAGGGCTACGTCATCCCGCCCTATTACGACAGCCTGATCGGCAAGCTCATCGTGCACGGCCGCACCCGCGAGGAATGCCTGCAACGTCTGCGCCGCGCCATCGACGAGTTCGTGGTCGATGGGGTCAAGACCACCCTGCCCCTGTTCCAGCGGCTGATCCGCGAGCCGGACATCATCGCCGGCGACTACGATATCCACTGGCTGGAAAAATACCTGGCAGAGAACAAGGCCTGAGGCGCCGGGCCGCAGGGGAGCTGTATCACTATCCTTCCGGCTCCACCCTTGCAGAACGGCCACGCGGCATAGACCCCTGACCTGCGCACATCCGGTTCCCGATTGTCATTTCGGCAATCTTTGCAGGGGTGTAGCCACATCGTTCCGACGACTATAACGTATCGTTCTTGAACGCGTTCATTCGGGCGATAGACATGAAATTGGCTGTTGTTGCGGCCGTTGCCGCAATTCTACTGGACGGAACGGGCATAGCCGAGGCAGCCGCTAGAACAGGTACTTTGCAGCAATGCATGGGCTACGATATCGGCATCGAGCGGCTTAGGGCGTGTACTACAGTCATCAATTCATCACCGCCGCGCGCCCAATTGATCCGGGCATTGGATCATAGGGGCCTCGACTACCAAGCGCTCGGTCAATACCCGCAGGCCATCGACGATTTTTCGCGCGTGATACAACTTTCACCTAGCATCGCCGGATATTACGACAATAGGCAAGCAGTGTACCGAGCGATGGGCAGGCTCGACGACGCACTTTCGGACGCCAATCAGGCCGTCCGATTAGCCCCGAAGGAGGCCTTCGTCTATCATAGCCGCGCGACGGTGCTTTCTGCCATGGGACGCTTTGAGGACGCTCTCGTTGACTACGATGCGGCAATCGTCGCGGACTCTGCTTCCGCGTTCCGCTACGCGGATAAAGCGGCCGCGCTGCTTCGCTTATCCAGATATCAAGACGCAATCGATGCTCTGACGAAAGGTCTGGAGCAAAGTCCGTCTTCGCCTGAGTTACTCAAGGCCCGAGGTCTCGCGGAAGCGAGTGCAGGTCAGCAGGCAGCGGCGAAAGCTGATCTAGGTGCCTACCTCGCAGTGCAGCCAAACGACGTTGAAGCCTCAGCTGCGATGAACACCTTGGGCACGGCCGCGTCCACATCGGCGCCCGGCCCAACACCTGCCGTCGCCTCTCCTTCAGCCGCGCCCGCAGTCACACCGGCAATTAGGGTCCAACTAACTGAGAATGGCGGAGTTTTTGTAACGCCGGTCAAGATAAACGGAGCGATCGTGCTGGACTTCCTCGTAGACAGCGGCGCAACCGATGTGACGATCCCAGCCGATGTGTTTTCGACGCTCGTCCGCACCGGAACAATCACGGACTCCGACCTAACGGGTAGCGTAACCTATACGCTTGCAGACGGCTCATCGGCTCCTTCGCAAACCTTTCGGATCCGCTCGCTGCAGGTCGGCGACCAGATCGTGGAAAATGTTTCGGCGAGCGTAGCTCCCCAGAAAGGGCCCTTGCTGCTGGGACAGAGCTTCCTGAGCAGATTTGGATCATGGTCCATCGACAATACCAGCCACTCTTTGATCCTGATCCCTGGGAACGCGCTGGCAGGAAAGAACTGAACGGCGCTCGTACCCGGAATCAGTCGTCTCTTGGGGTCGAGGCGTCACCTGCGACGGGGGACAAGCGAGCCGGCCGCCGCTCCTCGCTCAATCACGGCGCCTACGGCTATTGTGCGGATTGGCCGACGCACACTATTTTGGCGCATGTCCAGACGCTCCGATCCCTTTGCCATCGACCTCACGCCGGAACTGATCATCCGGGCCTATGCCGCCGGGATCTTTCCGATGGCCGAGGATGCGGGGTCGCCCGACCTGTTCTGGGTTTCGCCGGAGCGGCGGGGGATCCTGCCGCTCGACGGATTCCATCTCTCAAGAACCATGCGCAAAACCCTGAGAACGCATCCCTTTGCGGTCCGCGTCGATACCGATTTCGATGCCGTCATCGAGGGCTGCGCGACGGAAGGCGAGGATCGCGATTCGACCTGGATCAACCCGGCCATCCGCCGCCTCTATGGCGAATTGTTCCGCCGCGGCTTCGTGCACACGGTCGAGGTCTGGGACGGGCCGCGACTCGTCGGCGGCCTCTACGGGCTGTCGCTCGGCGCCGCCTTCTTCGGCGAATCGATGTTCCATCGGGTCACCGACGCCAGCAAGATCGCCATCGCACACCTAGTGGCGCGGCTCAATGCTGGCCGCTACCGCCTGCTCGATACCCAGTTCGTCACCGAGCACCTCAGGAGCCTGGGCGGCATCGAGATCCCTCGCGCCGACTATGAAGTGCGGCTCGCCGACGCCATCGCGCAGCCGGGCGACTTCTTTGCCGTCGACCGCCTCCCGGTCAGTCCTTGAGCTTGATCCATATCTCGGTTTCCCAGTCGTCGGGATTGGGTACGTCGCGCGGATCGCTGGGATAAACCTCGAACCGGCCGGCAAAGCGGTCGCCGCGCGCCGTGCCCTCCTGATCGAGTTCCAGCCCTTGCGCGGCGGCCCAGCCGAGCAGCGCGCCGGTCGCCTCGACCAGCCCGTCATAGTGCCCGTGGTGGGTCAAGGTGACGTAGCGCCCGGCGGGCAGCATGCTGGCGACCACGCCGGCAGGCGCCTCGAGCGACGCGGCTGTCGGTACGCCGAAGTCGATCTCGAGTTCGCCCGCCATGTCGATGAGGTTGTACTTGAAGAACGGCGGCCCGGCCGGCTCAACGCCATGCGTATCGAGCCATTGGAACAGCTCGGGCAGCGTTGCATCGACGACCGGGCCGAATGGGATGGTCACCACCCGCCGCAGCGCCACGTAAGGCTGCGCGCCGCGTTCGGCGATGCGAGGTCTGGTGTGCATGGCGTCCTCCGTGGCAACAGATTGACGCCCTCACGCGGGCTTGGCAACCACCGTACAGGCGGCGGCTACTGCCCGTCAGGCGATCGCTGGGCAGCCGGCTTGGGGTCGATCAGCGCGCCGAGCCCGCCGTCGCCGCTTGCGGCCGCGGGCGTCGGCTGCACGGCCGGGGTCGTCGTGGACGACTGGGCGCGTGGAGCGGCTGCTGCGGGCTGTGTCGTTGTCGCGCCAGCCGTGGGTGGCGGCACGCTGGACTTCTGTTTGCAGTCGACGAGCCAGAAATCATAGACCGCGTCGTCGACGGCGTTGAGCGCCGGGCTGTCGGCAAACATCCAGCCCGTGAAGATTCGCTCGGTCGTGCCCTTGAGGCTGACCTGATCCACCTCGACGAAGACCGAGGTCCGCTGCGTTTCGGTATCGGGACGGGTGTAGCAGACGCGCGGAGTGATCTGCAGCGAGCCGAACTGCACCGTCTCCCCGACATAAACGTCGAAATTGGTGATCTGGGCGGTGATCTTGTCGAGGCCCGAAAAGGTGGCCACCGGATTGGCAATTGGCGCAGCGGACGCGGTGTCGGTGAAAGCAAGAGCCAGCGCCGCAGCGGCAAGCAAGAGCGGCCGGCGACAGCCCGCGCCCGCCGCCAATGACTGGCTAGCCAACATCTGGTGCGACCTGGTCGGCATGCGGGCGGAAATGCCCTGGGGGCGCTGACTTACTCCGGCGACCAGGCGTCATAATCGCCGGTGACGCGCGGCCGTTCGCCCTTGCCCAGGAGACTGCCGTCGGGGTGGTAGGCGCCCGCGGTGCCAGTCAGGTTCTCCTGATGCGGACGCTCCCAGGCGCGGGGCACGTATTGCTCTTCCGTCGGGGGAACGTCGGTCCGGTGATGCATCCAGCCGTGCCAGCCGGGCGGGATTTTGCTCGCGTCCGGATAGCCATTGTAGATGACCCAGCGTCGGTTCGGCTTCTTCGAGCCCGGCTTCGACCTGAAATAGCGATTGCCCTGCTCGTCGGCCCCCACATACTGGCCGTGCAACGCCGTATCGAGCCGTGTGCCCCAGGTGTTGCCGCTCCACCAGATGAAGACTTCCGCGAGCATTTGATTCATGGGGCGAGCCTGCAACGAACGATGTGCGGTTCGTCTAGCATGAGCATCCCCCGGCGGCCAGAGTTTTGAGGCTCGCCGCCTCGCCCGCCAGTTCAGGATCTCAGGCTGGGCGACGTCGCTCATGCAAGGGCTGCAGCCCAACCCCACACCGCCACGCGATGGCTCATTCGGTCCGCGCGATGACGCTTCTGTCGCTTCGCCCATCTTGGGGCCCCCTGGTGCCGCACCCACCAGTGGTGGTGGGAAATGCTTGGCAACAAATTTCCTGCTTGACGCTCCCGGGCCGTTTTCGGCTGCCACGAGTCGCCGCCTTGCCGGCATGGTTAATGGGGTAGAAGTCGAGGCAAATTTGCCGAAAAGAGTCGTGCGATAGCGCCCGCTTAGCCGGAAAAGCGCGACCGCGAGGTGAGCCTCCGAACGGAGCCCAGGCGCCGTTCCACGGCCCCTCGGGGAGCCGATTCCGCTTGCGGTTTATCCCCGCTATCCACATATTATGGCTACTAGAACTAGCGACCCGGCACGGCCATACCACTAGCAGTGGTTATTTCGTGATGGGGGCGCTGTTGACGCCGGTTTTGAATCGGCCCAACCTTTCCGACGGTCCGAACGGGCGCCGAGCGTCCGTTTGGAGAAGTATCGAAGTCCTTGGCAAAGGCGGGCAACAGACCCGGCCGGGCCAAGGCAGTCGGGGCAAAGCGGGACCGAGAGCACAACGGTCCGGTTGGCAAGCGTCAGAACAAGAGGTTGGAGCCGTCGGTACGGCCAGCGGGAGCGTGCGCCCGCGCTATTGGGGATTTTCGGATGCATATCGAACGTCGTTTCACCTCGGTTGCCGGCGGCGCATATGAGGGAATCGAATTCCGCTCGACCACGAGCGAGATCAAGAATCCGGACGGCTCGTCCGTCTTCAAGCTCGAGGGCATGCAGGTCCCGGCGAGCTGGAGCCAGGTGGCGGCCGACATCATCGCGCAGAAATACTTCCGCAAAGCCGGCGTCGCCAAGATCCTGAAAAAGGTCGAGGAAAACGATGTGCCGTCATGGCTGTGGCGCTCCGTCCCCGACGAGAAAGCGCTCGCCAAGCTGCCGGAGGCCGAACGCTTCGGCTCGGAGACCGATTCCCGGCAGGTCTTCGACCGGCTGGCCGGCACCTGGACCTACTGGGGCTGGAAGGGCAAGTATTTCGACAGCGAAGAGGACGCCCGCGCCTTCCGCGACGAGCTGGCCAATATGCTCGCCACCCAGAAGGTGGCGCCCAATTCGCCGCAGTGGTTCAACACCGGCCTCCACTGGGCCTATGGCATCGACGGCCCCGGCCAGGGGCACTTTTACGTCGACCCCTTCACCGGCAAGCTGAAGCAGAGCCAGTCGGCCTACGAGCATCCGCAGCCGCACGCCTGCTTCATCCAGTCGGTCAGCGACGACCTCGTCAATGATGGCGGCATCATGGACCTGTGGGTGCGCGAGGCGCGCCTGTTCAAGTATGGTTCGGGCACCGGCTCCAATTTTTCGCTGCTGCGCGGCGAGGGTGAAAGGCTGTCGGGCGGCGGCAAGTCGAGCGGCCTGATGAGCTTCCTCAAGATCGGCGATCGCGCCGCCGGTGCCATCAAGTCGGGCGGCACCACCCGTCGGGCCGCCAAGATGGTGATCGTGGATGCCGACCATCCCGACATCGAGACCTACATCGACTGGAAAGTGCGCGAGGAGCAGAAGGTCGCCGCCCTCGTCACCGGCTCCAAGGTGGTGCAGAAGGCGCTGAAGGCCATCATGAAGGCCTGCGTCAACTGCGAAGGCAGCGGCGACGATTGCTTCGACGTGGCGAGGAACCCGGCGCTGAAGCGCGAGGTGCGCGCCGCCAAGAAGGCCATGGTGCCGGAAAACTACATCCAGCGCGTCATCCAGTTCGCGCGGCAGGGTTATACCGACATCGATTTCCCGGTGTTCGACACCGATTGGGACAGCGAAGCCTACCTCACCGTTTCCGGCCAGAACTCGAACAATTCGGTGCGCGTCACCGATGCCTTCCTCAAGGCGGTCGAGACCGATGGCGATTGGGACCTCAAGGCGCGCATCACCGGCAAGGTGACCAAGACGCTGAAGGCCCGCGACCTCTGGGAGCAGATCGGCTACGCCGCCTGGGCCTCGGCCGATCCGGGCCTCCAGTACCACACCACGATCAACGAGTGGCACACCACGCCCGAGGCCGGGCCGATCGTCGCCAGCAATCCGTGCTCGGAATACATGTTCCTCGACGACACGGCCTGTAACCTGGCGTCGATCAACCTGCTGCCGTTCCGCAACGCCGATTCGAGCTTCGACGTGGCGGCGTTCGAGCACGCCTGCCGGCTCTGGACGATCGTGCTCGAAGTCTCGGTCATGATGGCCCAGTTCCCCAGCCGCGCCATCGCCGAGCGCTCCTACGAGTACCGCACGCTCGGCATCGGCTACGCCAATATCGGCGGCCTGCTGATGACCTCGGGCATCCCCTACGACTCGGCCGAGGGCCGCGCCATCTGCGCCGCCATTACCGCCGTCATGACCGGCATCGCCTACAAGACCTCCGCCGAAATGGCCAAAGAGTTGGGCGCCTTCGGCGACTACAAGCGCAACGCCAAGCACATGCTGCGCGTCATCCGCAACCATCGCCGCGCCGCCTACGGCGAGACCGACGGGGCCTATGAGGGGCTGTCGATCAACCCGGTCGCCCTCGACCACGCCTCGCTCGACGACCAGCCGCTCGCCGACCGCGCCCGGACCGCCTGGGACGAAGCCCTGGCGCTCGGCGAACAGCACGGCTATCGCAACGCGCAGGTCTCGGTGATCGCCCCGACAGGCACCATCGGCCTCGTGATGGATTGCGACACCACCGGCATCGAGCCCGATTTCGCGCTGGTCAAGTTCAAGAAGCTCGCCGGCGGCGGCTATTTCAAGATCATCAACCGCGCCGTGCCCCCTGCCCTGCGGACGCTGGGCTATAGCGAAAGCCAGATCGCCGAGATCGAGGCCTATGCGGTTGGCCACGGCAACCTCAACCAGGCGCCGTTCATCAACGCCGCAACGCTCCGCGCCAAGGGTTTTGGGGCCGACAAGATCGACGCGCTGAACAAGGCGCTGGCTTCGGCGTTCGACATCAAGTTCGTCTTCAACCAGTGGACGCTCGGCGCCGATTTCCTCAAGTCGCTCGGCGTCACCGATGCGCAGCTCAATGACTTCGCCTTCGAACTGCTGCCGTTCCTGGGCTTCTCCAAAAAGGAGATCGAGGCGGCCAATGTCCACGTCTGCGGCGCCATGACGCTCGAGGGCGCCCCGTTCGTGAAGCCCGAGCACCTTGCGGTGTTCGATTGCGCCAGCCCCTGCGGCAAGCTCGGCAAGCGCTACCTGTCGGTCGAAAGCCACATCTTGATGATGGCGGCGGCGCAGCCCTTCATCACCGGCGCCATCTCCAAGACCATCAACATGCCGAACGACGCCACGGTCGAGGACGCCAAGGACGCCTACATGACGAGCTGGCGGCTGGCCCTGAAGGCCAACGCGCTCTATCGCGACGGCAGCAAGCTCAGCCAGCCGCTCAACGCCTCCCTGCTCGCCGATGACGACGAGGAAGAGGACGAGGTCGCCGAGACGCTCTACGCCGCCTCCCCCGCCGCAAGGGTGCCGCAGATCGCCGAAAAGGTGGTGGAGCGCATCGTCGAGCGCGTGACGCGCGAACGCGAAAAGATGCCGCAGCGCCGCAAGGGCTATACGCAGAAGGCGATGGTCGGCGGCCACAAGGTCTACCTGCGCACCGGCGAGTATGATGACGGCCGGCTGGGCGAAATCTTCATCGACATGCACAAGGAAGGCTCGGCCTTCCGCGCCCTGATGGACTCGTTCTCGATCGCCATTTCGGTCGGCCTGCAGTACGGCGTGCCGCTCGATGTGTTCGTCAACGCCTATACCTTCACCCGCTTCGAGCCGGCGGGCCTGGTGACCGGCAACGACCGGATCAAGAACGCGACCTCGATCCTCGACTACATCTTCCGCGAGCTCGCGATCTCCTATCTCGATCGCGACGACCTGGCGCATGTGAACCCCGACATGGGCTCGACCACCGTGGGCGAGGCCGATGGCGGCAGCCGCGGCGCCGGCCGCGCCCCGACCCCGGTCGCCGCCGACAAGTTCGTCTCCCGTGGCATGACCCGCGGCCGGGTGAAGAACCAGTCCCTGATGCTGGTGCCGCGCGACGCGCCGGCCAACCCGGTGCAGGCGATGCAGACCTCGACCGTCACCGCGCTCCGCGCCGCCACGGCCCTGAAAGTCGACCCCGGTACGGAAATGAGCCCCGCCGCCTTCAACGCCGGCGAACTCGCCCCCATCCCCTCCCCCATGCCGACGCAGGACATCCGTGCCCTCCGCCAGGAAGCCCAGATGAAGGGCTACACCGGCGACCAGTGCGAAACCTGCAACTCGATGCGCATGAAGGTGAGCGGCCACTGCCTGGTTTGCGAGGACTGCGGGACCACGACGGGGTGCAGCTGAGGGGCAGAGGCCGCAACTTCTTCTTTGCGCGCGAAATCCGGAGCCCCCATGTCAGCGAACGACTTCAAGGTCCGCGCTATGTGGCCGGACCAATTGGCAGACGTAGCCGATCGATGGCGGAAACTCGACAAGAGCACGTATGAACGAAAGTGGTTCGACACCACCGTTTTCCTCACTGAGATCGTGCTGCCTCAACTCGCGAGCAAAGGACGAAGCATTCAGGTAGAATTGGTCGAAGACAACGCATCTGAGCAAGCCTGGGTCGACTTTGAACGCGGCAAGGTCTTCTTTCGAAAGGAGATTTGGGAAGCTGCTCGGCAACAACAGCCTCGCGCCCGACTCATCGTGGCCCATGAAATTGGCCATTTGGCCCTGCACGATGACCAGCCGCTTTCATTCACGAAGGCCTACGATTATGGCTTGGCAGCGATTGAGAAGAGCGAATCTGCCGAGTATCAGGCGAATTGGTTCGCTTGGGCGTTGCTGTTACCTGACATTCTTCTGCTCAAGATGATGAAGACCCTGACAGTGTCGTCAATTGCCACTCTGGCTCTGGTAGAAGAGCGTCTCGTCGAATGCCGAATTGATTTGGTGAGCCGCGATCACCGATATCGCTCGTTTTCAGGGGATGAGTGCTCCCAATGCGGGAGCATGAGGCTGCTGTGGAAGGGGAATTCCACTGTCTGCCTTGACTGTCCCTAGGGGCGAGTCGCTGGCCGGAATGCGCGCTGTTCTGAGCCCTGACCGCTAGAGCGCCTCGTTGCCGAAACAGTGGCGATGGAGGTCATCCCGATCACGCCATCGCGCTGTCCAGAGTGCTTTGCCCGAACGGGCTCAGCTGGTTCTGTCCCACCTCCTGCATCGTGAGGACTGAGGGGCCTGCTGGGTGGCCGGGTCAAGCCCGGCCATGACGGCGGATGGGGCGGTGGCAGGTCGGGACGGCAGTGGGCGTTGCGCGGATCAATGAACGGCCTTGCAAGTGTCCCTGCCCGCGCCCGCCGCGACATCCTCAGTTGCTCGCCGCCAATTTCGGGCCCATCTCAAGGCAAACTCCACCCTTCCGGTCGTCATGGCCGGGCTTGACCCGGCCACCCAGCCGGACGCCCGACAATCCCCGTGGTGAGGTTACTTTCGAGGCAGGCGTTCCAAGCACTTCGACCGAAATTGGCTGCCGCGCTTGTTGGCCGGCGAGCAGGCACGCATTGGCCGTGCGGTGGCGAAGCTCGCTGGGTGGCCGGGTCAAGCCCGGCCATGACGGCGGATGGCGTGGTGAATTGCCGTGACGCCGGAGGGGTTGGGGCGATCGGCTAGAAAAGCGAGGGGTAAAGGTCGTCCCAATGAGGGTTCATCGCGTCGACCAGCGCGGTTTTCCACTCGCGCCGCCAGTGCTTCATGTTGTGTTCGCGCTGGATGGCACCCTGGATCGTTTCGTGTCGCTCGAACCAGACCAGATCGTGCAGCTGGTAGCGCTTGGTGAAACCGGGCACGACCTCGTTCTTGTGCTCCCAGACACGCTTGGGCAGATCGTGGGTCACGCCAGTGTAGATCGTGCCGTAGCGCTTGTTGGCCACTATGTAGACAAAGCCACCCATAGCGGCGAGGAGAGGCTGGCTGGATGGCCGGGTCAAGCCCGGCCATGACGGCGCGCGGTGATCGCCCCAAGGAAGACCGCTTCCCCGTTCCTCTGACTCGCGCTACCGCTGCCCCGCCACAGGAGCCCCGCCCATGATCCGCCACACCGTCGCCTTCACCCTCAAGCACGCGGCCGGTTCGGCCGATGAGCAGGCGTTTCTGACTGCCGGGCGAGTGCTGGCGAATATTGCCGGTGTCGAGCGGTTCGAGCAGTTGCGGCAGGTTTCCGCCAAGTGCGGCTATGCCTTCGGCTTCTCGATGGAGTTTGCCGACCAGGCGGCCTACGACGCCTACAACGTCCACCCCATCCACGTCGCCTTCGTGCGCGACCGCTGGGTGCCGGAAGTCGCCTCGTTCCAGGAAATCGACTACATCCCGCTCTGAGCCGGCCGCCGGCCGCCGCCGCATTCGGGGCTCATCCTCGATGGCGCAAATGAATTAGGGGCAGCCGAAGCCGCCCCTTGATACTGCCCGATTGGCGCGTGCCGCCCTGCCTCAACCCGCCAGCAGCGGGACCGGGTCGACCGGGGTGGCGCCCTTGCGCAGTTCGAAGTGGAGTTGCGGCGCCGAGACCGAGCCGGTCGTGCCGGCGTTGCCGATGGTGTCGCCGCGGCTGACCGTGGCGCCCTTCTGGACCGTCATGTCCTTGAGATTGGCGTAGGCCGAAACATAGCCGTTGGCGTGGCGGATCAGGATCAGGTTGCCATAGCCCTCGACGCCCGAGCCGACATAGATCACCGTGCCGTTTTCGGCCGCCTTGACCGGCGTGCCCTCGGGCGCGGCGATGTTGATGCCGGTGCCCTTCGAGGCGGCGAAGTCGACGATCACCTTGCCCGAAACCGGCCAGCGGAACTTGTCGGCGCCCGACATGGCCGGCTCCTGCAGCGGCATTTTCGGCGCCGGCTGGCTGGCGGAGGCAACCTGCGTCGGCGCCGCGACGGGAGCCGCTGTCGGGGCGGCGCTCGGCGTCAGGGCCGGCGCCGGCGGCTTGCCGGCGAGCGGCTTTTCGGCCGGCGCGGTGCCGTTGTGGCTGAGCGGAATGACCGAGCCGGTGGAATTGGCCAGCATCCGCCCGGCGAGCGGCACGACCGGCGCGCCGGTGTCGCCGAGCGAGGCGACGCGGGTGGTGGGCGCTGCGGCAGCCCCGGGAGCGACCGGCGCATGAAGCGGCAACGGTTCGGCGGCGGCGAGGGTGGGCTTGTTCGAGTCGACCGGCAGCTGATGCTCGGTCGCCGCAACGGCGGCGGGCGCCGGCGCCGGCGTGTTGTCCATGGCCGCCAGCAGGTCCGGCCGGCCGGGAATGACGACGCGCTGGCCGACGAAAATCTTGTCCGGCGCCGCAATGCCCGAGGCAATCATGATCGACTGGGCGGTGACGCCGTAGTGCTTGGCGATCGTGTAGAGCGACTCGCCGCTCTTGATCACGTGTGTATAGGTGCCGGCGGGAACGACGCTGAGATTGGGGGCCGATGCGACCTTGGGCGTCAGCGCGTTGTTCTGGACGAGCGGATACTGCGGGGCGGGCTGGGCGGACATGGCATTCGTGTTCCCGTTACTGGTACTTCCAATGACCGGCAGGTCCTGGCTGGTGATCGAGCCGGAAGTCGAAGGCGGCGGCAGGCTGGCATAGGTCTGGGTGCGGCCGGGCGAGGTGCTGCCACTGCCGATGTTTTCGGGCGGGACATAGGGCCCGTCCGCGACTTTGGTGCTGGCACCGAGGCTCTGCGGCATCGGCTGATTGAGATTGCTGGCTCCCGAAGAGCCGATCGACCCAGTCGTCAACTGGTCGCCGGAGCTCATCCCGAAAGTCGAGCAGCCGGCCAAGCCCGACGTTGCGGCCAGAATACCAACCAGTGCGGCCGTACTCTGCAGCCCCTTGAGGGTGACATAAATACTCATCCGACAACTCACAAACGCAACGCGAACTCGATGCATTCGAGAGTAGGGCCGTTAAGGTAAAGATGGATTTAAAGACGTTTCGAATTGCAGCAGCCGGCCGGCGGTTCTTAGCGGCACGGTAAGGTTACCGGGCGAAGCAGGCCGAAACTGGCACGTTACGCGCGCGCGGCGCGGCAGCCGACCGGTCGTGCCGCTTGCTTGGCCGGGCAATTGCGGTGTTGCCGGCAGGCTAGAGCGAAAGGCTGCAGCCCGTCTGCGGAAGAGGGCGCCGCCGTGTCGGGACGACACGCGAGCGCCCTCGCCTCCGCGAGGGAATTGGAGGGCTGCCCGAGCCGGCGCCCTCGCCCCGCGAATTACCCCTCGAGCACGAACGCGGTATCGAGCCGGCCGGCGAGCGCCGTGTCGGTCTGTGTCAGCAGCAGCGGCGTGACGGTGATGGCGTTGCCGTGCGTCAGCAAATGGAAGTCGCCGCCCGGGTCGAGCGGCAGCGGTGTTTCGGGGATGGCGACGAAGAACTTGCCGCTGTTCTGGCTCGGATAGTAGCGGAACGGCGAGCGGGAAAAGCGCTGGTGCGGCACGACGCGGATTCCGCTCACCTGCTCGGGGGCGCAGAACGGGAAATTGACGTTGTAGAAGTGGTCGCGGCCCCGATGCGCGTCGATGATCTGCTGAGCGACGGTGGCGCCGAACCGGCGGGCGTTGTCCCAGGCGATTTCGTGCCGCAATTCGTAATTGGCGCCCTGGCTCATGGCGATGCCGATGGCGCCCTGCAGTGCCCCTTCGCGCGCGCCCGCAGCGGTGCCCGAGCAATGGATGACGTCGCCCAGGTTCTGCCCGGCATTGACGCCCGACAGCACCACGTCCGGCGGATGATCGCCGAGCAGGTGCGTGGCGCCAACCACGGCGCAATCGGCTGGGCTGCCGCCGACCACCGCGAAGACGCGCGGCTCGCGCTCCTCGAGCGCCAGTTCGCGCCCCAGGGTGAAGCGGTGCCCTGCCCCGCTCTGGTTGCCGTCGGGCGCCACCACCCAGACATCGTCGCTGAGCGCCCGCGCGATCTCGCGCATGACTGCGATGCCCGGCGCATCAACGCCATCGTCATTGGTGATGAGAATCCTCAATTGCCAGCACCGATCCGGGCGAGGCCGCCCATATACGGGCGCAGCGCCTCGGGAATGGCGACCGAGCCATCTTCCTGCTGATAGTTCTCCATCACCGCGACCAGCGCCCGGCCGACGGCGACGCCCGAGCCGTTGAGGGTATGCACCGGCCGGATCTTGCCGTCCTTGCCCTTGACGCGGGCCTCCATGCGCCTGGCCTGGAAATCGCCGCACACCGATACCGACGAAATTTCGCGATAGGTGTCCTGCCCCGGCAACCAGACCTCGAGGTCGTAGGTCTTTTGCGAACCAAACCCCATGTCGCCGGTCGACAGCGTCATCACCCGGTAGTGGAGGCCGAGCTTTTGCAGCACCGCCTCCGCACACGACAGCATGCGTTCGTGCTCGTCGCTCGAGGTTTCGGGCGTCGTGATGGAAACCATCTCCACCTTGTTGAACTGGTGCTGGCGCAGCATCCCGCGCGTATCGCGGCCGGACGAGCCGGCCTCCGAACGGAAGCACGGTGTCAGCGCCGTGAAGCGGAGCGGCAGCGCCTCCTCGGCGAGGATCGATTCGCGCACCAGGTTGGTGAGGGGCACTTCTGCGGTGGGGATGAGGCCGAGGCGTGAGTCGCCGTGCGGGGTGAAGAACAGGTCTTCCTCGAACTTCGGCAGTTGGTTGGTGCCGAACAATGCATCGTCCCGCACCAGCAAGGGCGGCGCCACTTCCACATAGCCGTGCTCGGTGGTGTGGAGATCAATCATGAACTGGCCGATGGCCCGCTCCAGCCGGGCCACCTGGCTCTTCAGCACCACAAAGCGGCTGCCCGAGAGCTTTGCCGCGATTTCGAAGTCCATCATGCCCATGGCTTCGCCCAGCTCGAAATGCTCCTTGGGCTCAAAGCTCAGCGTCGGCTTTTGCGGCCTGATGCGCGCCGCCTGCTCTGCCGACCCGTTGCGGCCGAAATATTCGACATTGTCGTGCTCGTCGGCACCGTCGGGCACATCGTCAGCCGGCAAGTTCGGGATTGCCGACAGCTGCGCGCGCAAATCGGCCTCGATGCCGCGGACCTCGGCCTCGGCGGCGGGCGTCGTCTCCTTGAGGCTCGCGACTTCGGCCAGCAGCGACTGGGCGCGCGCCTCGTCCTTCTGGGCCTTGGCCTGGCCGATCTCCTTGGAGAGCCGGTTGCGCTTCTCCTGCATCTCGTTGAGCGCGACGATGGCGTCGCGGCGACGGGAATCGATCGCCAGCAGTGTCTCGCTGAGCGGCGCCAGCCCGCGACGGGTGAGCCCGCGGTCGAAGGCCTCGCGGTTCGCCTTGATCCAGTTGATGTCGTACATCGCTCGACGGCTTTCGTTCGGAGTTGCCCGAGAGGGCAAACCGGAATCGCGGCCGATGGTCAAGTGCCGAGTGGCAGAGCGGCCATGCGAGGGGCGGAAAGCAGAGCTATCGCTTCAATTCGCTGCTCATGATTTGGGAAGCAAAGGGCGACAGCGGGGCAAATCTTCGTACCCCGCTGGTCTACAGCCCGAGCTTGGCCTTCTCGGCTGCTTCCCTCGCGGCGCGCTGGCGCTCGACCCAGGCGACCGACTGGATGGAAACTTCGTAGAGCAAGTAGAGCGGCAGCGTCAGTCCGACCTGCGAGAACGGGTCGGGTGGCGCCAGCAGGGCCGAAATGATCAGGAAGACGACGATGGCGTACTTTCGCCCCTTCTTCAGCAGGCTGCTGCCGACGATGCCGATGCGGGCCAAAAGGGTCAGGATGACCGGCAGTTGGAAGCACACGCCAAACGCCAGGATGAGCGTCATGACGAAAGTCAGGTATTCGCTCACCCGCGTCTGCATGGTGATCGACACGCCGTTCGGATCGGTCTCCTGCATGCCGAGGAAGAAGTGGAGCGCCATCGGCACCACCACCCAGTAGACCAGCGCCGCCCCGAGCAGGAAGAAGATCGGCGTCGCAATGAGGTAGGGAATGAACGCCTTGCGCTCGCGCTTATAGAGCCCGGGCGCCACGAACATGTAGATCTGGCTGGCGATCATCGGGAAGGCCAGGAAGATGGCCGCGAACAGCGCCACGCTGAGCTGCGTGAAGAAGAATTCCTGCGGCGCAGTGTAGATGAGGTGCACATCCGACAGGTTCGGCACGGCGGCCTTGTAGGGCCCCAGCAGCACATCGAACAGCTGCTTGGCGAAGATGAAACAGACCACGCAAAGCGCCGCCACCGTCACCAGCGAATAGATCAGGCGCTGCCTGAGCTCGATGAGGTGGTCGAGCAACGGCATCTCGCTGCCGGCGAGCTCGTCTGGCTCGGCGGCAGGGCCGCCGATCTGAGGCGCGTCGACCATCGGCTATGCCTTCTTGCTGGCGCGGCGGCGCGCCGGCGCAACGATTTCGCCGCCGGTCGACTCGGCGCCTGCGACCCGCGCGGCGACGGTTTTCGCCCGGCGTCGCGAAGGGGCCACCTCGCCAACGGCTGGCGCGTCGGGAGCTGCAGCAGCGGGGACGGCAGGAGCTTCGGCGACCGTCGATACGGGTGGCTTGGCCACCCGCGAACGCTTGGGCGCCACTTCGGCGGCAGTTGTGGCCGGCTGCGCCTTGGGCTTGCCCGGGCGCCGGGAGGGTGGGCCGGCAGGCGGTTCCGGCTCGGCTGCCACCGGCACGGCCTTCGCGCGCGGCGTCCGCTTCGGCTTGCTGGCACTGGCGGGGATCGAGGCCTCGGCCGGGGCCGGCGACGGTTCAGCGGCAGTCGCCAACGGCATCATCGCCGGCGCTGCCGCAACACCGGATGTCGCGGCGATCTGCTCGTAGACGCTCTCGACACCCGGCTCGGCGGGCTTGACGATGCCCGTCGGCTCGACGCCCGTCGCGGTCTGTCGGTTGAATTCGCGCACGATTTCATCGCGCGTCTGCGCCAGCGGCTCGGTGATCGATCGCCGCAAATCGGCGATCTGGTCGAGACCGGTGGTCTTGTTGAGTTCACGCTGGAACTCGCTGCCCATCCGCCGCACGGTGCCGACCATCTGGCCGATACGCCGCATGACGACAGGCAAGTCCTTCGGGCCGATGACGATAAGCGCCACGACACCGATGATGAGCATCTCGGTCCATCCGGCGCCGAACATCAGTCACCAACCCCCATCAAAGCTCCCTTGCAAGCGGGGCTCAGGCGTCCTTGCGCGGCTCGGCGACGACGGGCTTGGCCTCGGCGGCGGCCGTCGTGGTGGTGTCGATGCGCGGCGAGGGCTCGTCCTGCATGCCCTTCTGGAAGGCTTTGATGCCCTGGGCGACTTCGCCCATCATGCCGGAAATCTTGCCCCGACCAAACAGCAGCACGACCACTGCAGCCACGATGAGCATCGCCCAGATTGATGGCGCGTGCATTTGCTTCTCCTTGAGTGCGACCTAACGCGGACCTTTGAGGTCAGAGATAAGGTCATTGCCCGCCAAACACAAGCTGACAACCCTGCCCGCAAGCATCCGTTGCCGCGCCAGTTAACGCCGCTTTGCGGGGGAAATGGGGCGCG
>Ga0209233_1000556_pt1 | contig 20180 bp, 30 predicted proteins | sample AraplaCL_Cvi_mCL_FD_184269 | JGI IMG/M metagenome (GOLD analysis project Ga0209233, IMG submission 184269) | Arabidopsis root microbial communities from the University of North Carolina, USA - plate scrape CL_Cvi_mCL (SPAdes) (version 2) | ecosystem: Host-associated > Plants > Roots > Endosphere...
ATTACGCGCTGACCTTGGGCGACAAGCTCCACATCGATTTCGGCTCCAACCCGACCCGGCGCTATTTCGCCGAGATCGATGAGACGCTGTCGGCAAATGGCAGTGGCGTCACGGCCGAATTCCAGGTATTCCCGGCGATCCCGGCGGGGATTTCGACCAATGCCGTGGTGGTGCTCGCCCAGCCCGCCGCCAAGATGTTCGTTTCGCCCGGCAGCTTCAGCCCGGGGACGATGGAAACCGTCATCGTCTCCGGGCTGACGTTCAAGGCCATGCAGCGGGTGCGCTGACCATGAAAACCCCGGACACCGCCTTTTCCGATGCGCTCGCCGCGGCCCGCGACAGCGGCATCAGGCCCCGCCGGTTCGTGTGGTTCGATACCGTCGACGGCACGGGCATCGGCTTCTGGACCGGTGACGAGGACATTTCGACGACGCTTGCCGACGGCAACGGCGACACCGTCACCCGCACCTACTACGGCAATGGCGAGCTGAAGGCGGTGAGCGAGATCGTTTATGTCTCCGACCTCAGCATCCAGCCGGTGACGGTCACGCTGAGCCGCATGGCGCCGCATGCCCAGACGCTGCTCTTCGCTCACAACCCCCGCCTCGCCAATGTGGAGATGCACGACGGGCTGGCGGTGAACGCCCGGGCGCTTGTTTCCCCGCCGCAGCTCATCTGGTGGGGCTTTGTCGATAAGGCGCCCCGTACGGTGCCTGGCGTCAACCAGGGCTCGTCCGTCGATGTCAGCGTGTCGCCTGCGGGCATCCGGCAGCTGACCAAGATCAACCCCGCTAAGCGGTCTCTCGAGAGCCAGAAGAACAGGCGCGGCGGCGACATGCTTTATCGCTATGCCAACGCCGCAGCGACCTGGCAGCGCTACTGGGGCGAGGCGAAGAGCAACTAGCTGTGGCAGTTCTTGCGGATCGACGCTTGCTGGATGGCGTTTTCCTCACCCTTCAACTGCGCGACCTGCGGCGCAACGTTGCCGCCTGAAAGGCTCGAAACCGGGAGCCCAAGCAGAAGCACACCAACCGTGTCCTGCGATCGCGCATTGTTCTGCTGTTGCGAGGCAGTTCCAAGCGCGTTGCTGACCCGCGAAAACTCCTCGCCCAGCTGCTGGCAACTGTAGCTGTCGTACGGGATTTCCGAAACGTATGACGGCGCTATTGACTCTGGCGCAACAGCGCATCCGGACAGGAAAAGCATCGCAGCAACGGCTGCGACTTTCATTGAACTCATGATCCGACCCCCAAACTGATCGGATCACTGAATAGCTTATATTTCGGCGAGTCAATTGTGAGGCCTGTCTGATGCTTACCCGTGTCACGCAGCCAGTTCACTGGCACCGGCGATATCACGATGTCATAGATGCGATCCGGGCAACGCCTTTCACCTATGGCAGCCATGATTGCGCCGTCGGGCTGGTCGGGGCAGTGGTCGAGGCGCTCACTGGCGTCGATGTCGTGGCGCCGTTTCGCAGCACCTACATAAATGAAGCGGAGGCACAGGCCCTGGTGCAGGCCAGCGGCCACGCGAGCCTCGCCGATTTTGTGGCGGCCCTTCTGCCGGAGATCCCGGAAGGGCAGGCGGGGGCGCGCATCGGGGACGTGGCGGCGATCCCCGATGCCGGGCCGTTCGGCTTCTCGCTCGGCATTTTCAACGGAGAGCGCGTGTTCGTGTTGACTCCGACCGGCCTGGGGACTGTCGATCGGTTGCGCGCCGCCCGGGCTTTCTGGGTCGGCTGATGCGCGGTCGGTTCGTTGATCGCGCGCCCAGATCAAGCGCCGGGGCGCTTCTCCCGCTACGCGTTGCGGTGAGTGCCTTCTGGTGGTGGCTGGCTTGGCCGCTTTGGGCTCAGGCCGGCCCGGTGGCCGGCGCGTTGGCTGTCATTGGCGGCCTATGGGCGGCGATCGGGCCAATCGGCCAGCTCGCCGTCACGATCGGTCTCGAGATCGGCGTCAATCTTCTGGCCAAGGCGCTCACCCCGAGCGCTACCGGCTCGGCGACGGCCGGCATTTCGACCACGGCGAGCTTTGGCGACAAGACCCCGATCGGCTTTCCGATCGGCCGCACCGCGACGGCCGGCACGTTCGTCTATGGCGGCGAATGGGGGACGTCCGGCGACACCCCGAACGCTTACTCGACCGACGTCTATGTGCTTTCCGACCTGCCGATCGCCTCCCATCCAGTGATCTGGGTCAACGGCCAGAAATGCACCATCAACTGGGGCGCGACGCCTGCGGCCCAGGGCTACCCGGTCACCGACTTCAACAAGGACGGCAAGGACTATCTCTGGGTCCGCTACCTAGACGGCACGCAGCTAGCGGCCGACACGTTCCTGCGGTCCAAGTTCGGCAGCGATGCCAATCGCCCCTGGGGCAGCGATATGATCGGAAGCGGCGCCGCGATGGTCATCGTCACCGCGCTCTACAACCGCGACCTGTTCCAGAATTTCAACCAGTACCTGTTCGAACCGGGTCCCACCGCTTGGTACGATATCTCCAAGGATACGACCGCCGGCGGCTCCGGCGCGCATCGCTGGACCGACCCGACGACCTGGGAGGCGACGGCCAACCCCAAGGTCATCGCCTACAACCTGCTGCGTGGGGTCTATCACGGCACCGAATGGGTCTATGGCGGCCAGAACCTGGCCGCGACCCGCCTGCCGGCCGCCAACTGGATCGCGGCGATCAACGCGTGCTCGACGCAGATCGCGCTCGCCGCCGGTGGCACCGAAGACCAGTTCCGCTGCGGCTACTACATCACCGGCGACATGGAGCCGCTGTCGGTCATCGAGGAACTCGACAAAGGCTGCTCGGCCTACACCGCGGAACTGGGGGGCGTATTCAAGACGCTGGTCGGTGCGCCCGGCGGCGCCATCTACAGCTTCACCGATGGCGACGTGCTGGTGACGCGCGAACAGGACATGACTCCGTTCCCGGGCTTTGCCGACACCCACAATGTCATCCAGGCCACCTACACCGAGCCGGCCGAGCAGTGGCAGTCCAAGGATGCGCAGGACCTCGAGGATGCCGGCCTCATCGCCGAGGACGCAGGCTTCTACCTCCCGGTGTCGCTGACCTTCGCGACCGTGCCCTACGGGACGCAGGTGCAGCGGCTGATGAAGACGGCTCTCAATACCGGCCGCCGCTTCATCACCCACACTCTGTTCCTGCCGCCGGACGCGTGGGTGCTGGAGCCGGGCGTCGATGTGCTGTCGTGGACGTCGGCGCTTTTTGGTTACACCGACAAGAAGTTCCTCATCACCGGCAAGCGCGGCCAGCCGGGCTATCAGCAGCAGGTGACGCTGCTCGAGGTTGATCCCGGCGCCGACTACAGCTGGTCGACGGCCGACGAAAAGGCGGTCACCACCTCGTTCCTCGGCATCGTCCGCCCGGCGCCGCAGGTCGTCACTGGCTGGAGCGCAAGCCCTGACAGCGTGCTCGACGACGGCGGCACTGCGCGCCGCCCGGCCATCACCGTCAGCTATGACGGCAACCAGCCGGACGTCCGCGCGGTGCAGGTCACGGTGCGGCTCACGAGCTCGTCGGCGGTGATCTTCGATTCCGAGGTGCCGTATGGCGCCCCGGCCGCCGGCGCCAAGTCGGCGACGCTCACCAGCCCCGCGTTCCTCGCGAACACCGCCTACCAGGTACGCGGCGACTTCCTGCCGTTCTCCGGCCGCGATCACACCGCCTCGGCATGGCTCGACGTCACCACGCCCAACATCGCCGAAAACGACCTGCCGGACTTCGGACCGATCATCAATTCGCTGGTCAGCGACTTCAACAACCGGCTCACCAACATGACGGCTGACATCGCGCAGATCGGCGCGGTGCTCGATTCGCAGGACCTGGCAAACTATCAGGACAAGCAGAGCCTCATTCTCAAGGTCGCCTCCCAGTTCGGCAGCGCGGTGGCCCTGGCGGGGCAGATGTTCGCCGCGGCGACCAGCGACATCAACGCCGAGGCGCTGATCCGCGAGGCAGCGATCGCGGCGCTCGGCAGCGCCTATGCCGGCGGCCTGCTAGAATTCGACAGCACGGTGTCGGGAAGCGGGGCAGGGGCTACGGCCATCATTGCAGCCAAGATCCGCGCTCAGCTGGGCGACGCTGTCGCCCAGGGCGGGTGGATGTGGAAAGCCACGGCGGATGGGCTCGGCAACACCTCGATTCAGGCCTTGCTCCAGCAGGACACGCTCTTCCTCGTCGACGGCGCGGGCAACATCAAGACCGCCATCACTTTCGACTTGACCACCGGGGCGATCGTCGCCGCCTCGATCAATCTGGGCTCCGGCGCCGTCGTCATCGACAGCACCGGCATCACGGTGACCGGATGACGATCTTCCGCTCCAAGGCGAAGGTCGGCGCCGGGTTCGCCATCTACCAGTATTCGGGCAACGACGATCCGCTGACCGACCCGCTGCATCACATCCCGGCGCTGAGGCTGCACTCGGACTTCGACTATTACGCCGCCGCCTCCGGCTTCCCGCAGGATGTGACTGTCGCCCATGCGTCGATCGCTGCCGACACCGGCCAGTCGATCGGCAATCCCTCCACGGTCCAGATCACCTACTTCTACGCCGTCACCCAGAATGACTATGTGTTGGCGGCTCACAACCTCGGCTACAAGCCCAACTTCATGGTCTCGGTCGGCGGGGTGCAATACCCGGTTGCTTTTCCGGTGCAGCGCGCGGTTGGCGGTGCCCGGCGAAGCGTGATGTTCTGGGTCGACAACACCAATATCTACGTCCGCGAATACTGCATCCCGGGCAATGTCGGGCTGCCGGCCGTCAACATCACTTACCATGTGACCGTGTTTCGCGATCCGACCGCGAGCGGCACCCATCTGATGGAAGCGACCGCCTCGCGCATCCGCCTGGCCTACGGCAAGTTCGACACCAATGAGCGGATGGCGCGCGAGCCGGACACTGGCGAGACCGTCTACAACGTGCCCACCGATCGCACCTGCGACATCAACAACGGGCACTTCCGCTTCATCCTGCCCGATGGCAGCTTCTACCAGCTGGCGCCGATCTTTGGGTTCAACTCCTATCTCGGCACGCAGTTCGTCAGCGTGCCGGCCAAGGGCATCGCCGTCTGATGGGCATCCCGAAACTGTCGATCAAGGCTGGGCTGATCGAGCTGCTCGATGGCGTCCGCAAGGTCTTCAGCACCACGCTGCTGTCGATCGCGCGCATCCCCGCAGCGGCGATCACGCTGTCGGGCTACAACGTCACTTTCCCCGACCCGGTGAAGGACTTTCTCTACTACCATTCGAGCACGCACACCTCGACGCACCGCGCCGAGTTCGTCGAGATGTTCGTCACCGCGCCGCCTCAGAAATGGGGGCCGGCCGGCGCCGAGGGCATCACCAACACGCTGGCCGACATCCTGCTGGGCACCGTGCCCTCCGACTCCGACTATCTCGACGTCCAGCTGACCCTCAACAGCCGGACGACTTACACCTACACGTTCTGCGCCTCCTCGCTGCCGCCGCTGGTCGAACCGGGCAAGCAGACGCAGCTACTCGGCGGCTCGTGCCCGCTCGAGGAAGGGCCGAACTGGGCCCGCTCGATGGATATCGTGCTCGGCCCCGACAACGGCGACGGCACCAAGAGCGTCTATCTGCGCCGCTGGCAGAGCATGGCCGCTGCCGACCCCCAATTCACGGGCAGCCAATACACGCCGCAATCGGTGGTCGGAAACCCGATCTACGCCATCGGCGGCAGCGTCTACACCACCACATCGCCGAGCGATGTCTGGGGTTATGGCAGTGCCAACCAGATCGCGACTTACCCGACTACCGACCCGACGAACTTCGGGGCCACGTTCAACTTCGACCTGGTCATCACCCCCGGCTACATCAACGTCGGCTCGCCGACCCTGAAAAAGCCGTTCGCGATGGTCACCGACCAACTGCTCTACGGCACCGTCCCAACGGCTTCGTCGTATTCGGCCACCATGAACTTTGGCCCGGCGGACGCCAACCGCTGGATGGTCCTCTCGATTGTTGCGACCAACCTCACCACCGGCACGCTGGCCGTCAGCTCGGTCAGCATCGGCGGCGTCGCGGCGTCCATCGTGGTGCAGACCTCGAGCAGCAGCGGCACTGCCTTCGCGACGGCGATCGCTATCGCGAAGGTACCATCGGGGACATCCGGCACGGTGACCGTCAACTTCAGCGGCAGCGCCACGAGCAACATCAAGGCCCTCGGGCTGCAGCTGACCGCCATGTACAACCCGGTTTCGTCGGGCCCGGTCGCCACGCTCAGCCGCGGCACCTCCGGCGGCACCGGCGCCCTGGCGACGGCGGCGGGCGGTGTGGCCGTGGCGGCGGTCGCCAGCGGCAGCACGCCCGACACGCTGGTCGGTATCGAGCACGGCGGCACCACCGAGCAGATGGGCTGGCAGCAGACGGATGGCACGACGCTCAACATCGGCGCCACGACCGGCGGCGGCAACCAGCCGATCATCGCCGCGGCCTCATGGCACTGACTTACTGGGACTGGGTCGTTCGGCGCGACAACACCATCCTCTGGCCGGCGCGCGGCATCGTGGTGATGTGCGCCGGGCTCTGTGGCAGCACGGCGATCAAGGCGGCGGCGATCGGCGCGCCGTCGGAAAACGTGCACCTCGATCCCCGGCTGCGCTACCTGCGCAATGCCGAGCTGGCAAGCCTTGGCCTGCCGGTGATCGCGATCTGGCGCGATCCGGTCGAGCGCTGGTGCGCCTGGTGGCGTGAGCTCAACCGGCTGCCGAGCCATCCGTTCTATCCTGATATCGCGGACCTCGGCGATCTCGATGGGGTCATCGACTGGACGGCGGCCCATATCGACCGCCGCGACTTCCACTTCCATCCGCTGCGGCGGCTCTACTCGCTCGGCGGCATGTTGGTGCCCGAGCGGTTCATTCGCCTGTCGGCATTGAGCGAGGAGTGGCCGGAAATCCCGCCCCGCACGCCCGGCGCCCCGGTCGCGTTGACCGATGCCCAGCGGGACCGGCTGCGCGCCCTCTACGCCGTCGACTATCGCCTCCTCGGGGCGCTTTCCCTCAGCTGAGGACAACCCAGCATGGCCTACACGCTTACCCCGGCGCTCGGGACGATCTCCATTTCCGGCGCCGCGATCACCGGCGTTGGCACCAATTTCACCGCGTTCCGGATGGGCGCGCTGATCTTCGTCAAGAGCATCGGTCTCGTCGGGCAGCTGGCGAGCGACCCGATGAGCGACACGAGCGCCACGCTGGCCGACGCCTGGGCGGGAACCGCCGTCGCCGGCGCCGTCTATGAGGTCTATCCGCAGAACGATCCGGCCGTGTACTCCGGGCAGACGCGCAAGATGCTGCAAGCCCTCGCGGTGCCGCAGACCGGCCGCAACATGGTGTTCGATGGCACCTCGATCATTGCCGGCGACCCGGGCGCCGGGAAGGTCCGCTTCAACGATCCGGCCAGTCCGACGATCGCCTGGATCAGCTACACCGATGCCGACGGCCGCGACATCACAAGCGAGGTCAAGGCCCTCGATGATGTCGTGAATGCCTATGCCCGCGCGATCCTCAGTCTACGGCCTACCGATGGCGGCGCCGCCTCGCCGGCGCTGCGTGTCACTGGCGCCCTGACCGACGACACCACCTATGCCGCTGTGCCCGTGGCTCTCATTGCCGGCGGTGTGCCCGTCAACCTTGCCGCGCTCGCCATGGCGGGCATTCCGGCCGGCGCCGATGGCGCGCCTGGAGCCAACGGCATCTTCAGTGCGATCGCGTCGCAGGCCGAAGCGATCGCCGGCACCGACAACGCCAAGGGCATGACGCCGCTGCGAACGCAGCAGGCCAACGCGCTCCTCATCCACTCATCCTTCGGAGACTTCTGAGCCATGACCTCGGTTCCCTCGATCGCCGGCATCATCAATGTCGGCGTGCAGCAGATCCTCCCTGCAGACACGACGACGCAGAAAACCCTGTTCACGGCTGGCGCCAGCGGCTCGAAGCTCTTTGCGCTTACCGCCACCAACACCGACAGCGCGGCTGCCTATGCGGTGCAGGTGTTCCTCAAGCGCTCGAGCGCCGCGCATCTGCTCGGGACGGTGAACGTGCCGCTGAGTTCCGGCAACACGGTCGCGGCCCCGGCCGTCGATCTGCTGGCCGCTGCGAGCATGCCCGGGCTTGCGACCGACAACGACGGCCAGCACTACCTGCCGCTGATGAGCGGCGACACCATCGTGGTGGCGAGCCTGACGACGGTCAACTCAGGCAAGATCCTCGACTTCACCGCCCATGGCGGGGACCTCTAGCTATGCCAATCCTTTCGCCAGGGTCGCGCGCCGGGCGCGGCAAGAACAGCAACCGGGACAGCTCGCCCTTTTTCCGTTCGCTGCGCAGCCTGGCAACGGCCGCCGCGATGCGCATGGCGCTCGGGCTGGGCTCGGCATCCACCTCAAACGTTGGGACCAGCGGCGCCGGCATCATTCCCGCGCTCGATGGCATCAACACCTGGTCGGCAGCGCAGGCCTTTGGCGCAGTGACCGCTACCAGCGTGACCGTGACCAACAACGCCGCAAACGCGCTGAGCATCGCCGGCAGCTCAACCAACTCGATCGGCTTCAATGTCTCGAACACGACTTCGGGCGGTCATCTGTGGGGCTTTTACTCATCGGGCGGCGGCCCGTCGCCGCTGGGATCGTTCGTGTTTTACGACACAACGGCCGGCGGCGCAGGGCTCATCCTGGGCCCGAGCGGAGGCACTTACGCGAAGTTTCCGAATATCTCGACGACGGCGTCGGCGGCGAATGCCTTCCTTGACTCGGCCAACGGCAACAGCCTGCTCCGCTCGACCTCGTCGCTGCGGTACAAGACCGATGTCGAGCCGATCGATCCGGCCTATAGCGAGCGCCTGCTGGACGTCATGCCGATCTGGTATCGCTCGCTGGCGGCCGCAGACAATCCCGAGTGGAGTTGGTGGGGTTTTGGCGCCGAGGACATGGCCGCCATCGATCGCCGGATGGTCCACTGGGCCTTCGCCCCGGAAGACTGGGAAGACGTCGAAAAGAGCTTCGACGTGCAGGTGCCGCGGCTGGTCGCCGACGACGATGGCGTGATGAGCCTCACGTTGGTCACCGAAAAGCAGACGGTCATCGAAAGGCAGGTGAAGGAGGGCGCTCAGCTGGTGCCCGATGGCGTCATGTACGACCGGCTCACCACCCATCACCACGTGCTGATCAAGCAGCAGCGGGATGACATCGCGGCGCAGCAGATGACGATCGACGCGCTGCTGTTGAGGGTTGCGGCACTGGAGGCGAAATGAACGAAATCATCTGGCACGTGGCACCGCCCGCGCCACCGGACTTCACGTCTTTCTGGCTGGGACCGGGGCCATCAGTTGAGGCTGTCGGTGTCGAACGCGGCCGTTATCTCGGAAGCTGGCCCATTGACGAACATTTGGACGTGCCGAAGAAACCTGCGGCCCAAGACCAGTTGGCAGCCGGAGCCGCTGAGATCGAAAGCGACAGCGGGAATCACGATGCCGTGCATTTCGCGCCTCGCCGGGTCGGCAATTCCGATCAGGACCTCGAACTCACCAAGTGACATGCTCTGGTTCGGCCCATGGATCAGAGTTGGGCCCTTGATCTGAGGGCAGCCATGGCGCCGCACCAACTCGGGCGCAGCGAGCACGGGGCTTGCGCCCGTGTCGATCATGCCGGTGACGTGCTCCCACCTCGGAGTGGGGCCGAAGCCAAACAAAACATTCATGCATGGAGTGAGTGGCCAGGACGACCCATCGCCTGCAGGCGTCGCGCGGCTGCCGTCATTCGAGATATAGGAAATGGCCAGCGGTACCAGCATTTCTAGCCTCTCCGGGCGCATGCCTCAAAATGTGCGCCGTGTGACCAGATGCCGGCCAGGGGCGAAGAGTTAGCAACGCGCCCTTCGGCGGCAAACCGCAAGCGCCACGAGGGTGGCGATCGCGGCGAGCAATACAACGGCCACGCTGACATCCGAGATCAACTGCACGTGCAAACTCCCTGATCGTCGTCGGGGAGTTGAGAAGACCGTCTGTGGATGGCCCGCGTTGACCTTCGGAAGTGCCAGCGAGCCGGCCTTCGCCTTATACGCCAACGCCTCCCCGACGAAGATCGGAGAGTGCAAATCGGCCGCACACCGGGCCGCCACAGTCGGGGTTCTCACGCCCCAGAGCGCAATGGGTGCGCTCCGCGGGCGAACATAGGGCAACGGCGGTCGCTAATCCATACGGTCCGTCAGGTCCGGCGCCGGCGGACTTCCCGCATCAGCGCATCGTCGATCCGGCCTTGCCAGCCCGGGCCAGTCGCCCGGTAATGGTCCATCACTTCGGCGCTCAGCCGGATGGTGATGCGCTCTTTCGGGCGCTCGAGCTTCGGCCGGCCGCGCTGCTTGCGCATGACCTCGGCGAACGTCGTCGGCTCCTCCAGCTGCGCATCGGCTCGGGGGCGCTCGATCTCGGGATCGGGCCCGATCAGCTCTCCGGTCGCCGTCTCGACCCACCAGCCGTCGGCGTCCTGATGCACGCCGCCGCGGGCGATGATCAGCTGCATCTGTTCGTTATAGGCGGTCCAGCGGCGCAGCATTTCGGCGTCGTCTTCGGGCCCCAGGTCCTTGGTTTCAAAGCGTGGCCATTCGGTCATAGGCGCGTCCTTTCGCTCTTGCTCGCCCGGCGCATGGAAATGATCGAAATCGCTTCCGAGCCCAGTGGGCGGAAAATCACGGCGATGATCACTTCGCCCCGGAACTCACCGATCGCCAGATAGCGGTCCTGCTTGGCAGGCTCGACATGGGCGGCCTCGAAAAACCCGATGGTCAGGTCAGCGAAATCCAGCCCGTGCTTAACGAGGTTGGCTAGGCGCTTGTGCTGGTCGAAGGTGATTTCCATGAGTATTGTTGTACCGACGTTTAATCGTCCGGTCAATGATTAAACGTACCGACATTAAATAACGAAGGACTTCCGATGCGGCAGGCGCTGCCCATCGGCACCTGCCGTGCGTACGGACGGCCAGCAATCCAGTCGCCTGCGTAGGGCGGCCTTTTCAATTGGAGATTCTGACATGCAGCTCACTCTGGCGCAGTTGCGCCGGATCGCCACCGGTCCGACCAATGACAGCAACATGGCCTCGATCGTGGCCGGCTGGACCGCCTACGGCGTCCGCTCTGGCCTCGACCGGCCGCACCGGCTGGCGATGTATATCGCCCAGCTGGCGCACGAAAGCGGCGACTTCCGCTGGGATCACGAAATCTGGGGCCCGACGCCGGCGCAAGCGGCCTATGACACTCGCACCGATCTTGGCAACAGCCCGGCCGTCGATGGCGACGGCAAGCTCTACATGGGCCGCACCATCATCCAGGTGACGGGCAAGGCCAACTACGCCGCGTTCCGCGACTGGTGCCACGGGCAGGGGTTTGCCTGCCCGGACTTCGTCGTCGACCCGGAAGCGATCGACACCGACCCATGGGAAGGGCTGGCGCCGATCTGGTTCTGGGTGACGCACGGGCTCAACGCCATTGCTGACACCGGCAACTTCCAGCTGGTGACGCGGCGGATCAATGGCGGCCTCAACGGCGAGGCCGATCGCGAGGCGCTGTATGTTCGTGCGGGCCTGGTGCTCCTCGGCTACGGCCCGACCGATGTCCGCAAGTTTCAGCAGCACCGCAACCTGACGCCCGACGGCGTCGCGGGCCCGAACACGCTGCTCGCCATCCACACCGCACTGACCCAGCTCGGCGCCGGTGTGCCGCCCGCACCCGTGGCCTTCATTCAGGGCCCGGCGCCGGTTCAGGCGGTAACCAGAACGTCGCCTGAGGCCAAGGCGGCGCTGCTCGCCGCCGGCTCGCGCACGATCCAGCTCGGCGACGTCCAGAACAAGCTCTACGCCGTCTCGGGCACTATGGCCGTCGGCACCAGCATCGTGGCGTCGATCGGCAACACGCTGGCGATGATTCCGCCTTGGGGCTGGGGGCTGCTCGCCCTCGCGGTCATCGCGGCACTGTACCTGCTGACGCATCGCATCATGCTGGCGCGCATCGAGGATGCGTTGAGCGGCGCCCATATCGGACGCGATATCGGGCTGGTGACACCCGCACCCATTCTGGCACTGCCACCACCAGCTGAAGAAGCCCAGCAATCGGCCGCCGACGCTGATCAGGAGGAGGGCGAAAAGCTCGAGCTCGCACCAGGTAGCCAGGCCGGCGGGGCGAAGCTCGAGGCGGCGCCGCCGGTTGTCGAGCCGGCGTCCGCGCCCGCCGACCCGAGTCCGCAGCTCGAGCCCGCCGCGGCACCCCTTGCGACGCCGCCGGCAGCGCCGGCGATACCGACCCTGTCGACGGCGGGGTGAGCCATGCCCATCACTTCCTTTGCCGTCGGCATCCTCACTTTCCTGCTGGGTGACTGGCGTCGCGTCGCGGGCGTCGTCGGCCTGATGGCGCTCGGCGTCGCCTGGGTTGCCGGCGATGTGCACGGGCACCGCGCCCAGCAGGCCGGCGACGCGCAGCAGGCGGTTGACGTCGCCGCCATGTATCGGCAGGCGGCTGATGCCGGCCGCCGCGCCGAAGAACAGCGCCAGGCGCAGATCGGCGCCGACATCACCCGGCAATTCGAACAGCAACTGGCCGACCGCGACGCCGCGGCCGCCCACACTCAAGCCGAACTGGAGAAAGAGATTGCGGCCCACAAGCAGGCGGATGGCCAGAGCGATGGCCTTGTCACTCCCACTAATTTTGACTGGTTGCAGCCTGCTGCCCCACCGGCTCAGCCCGGAGCTGCAGCAGGCGGCAACTGAGCAGGGCAGGGCCGGCGCCGGGCTGCACCTGCCGCCGCTGCCCGATCGCTGCCGAAAGCCCGTGGCGCACGCCGCCGTGCCGCTCGGCGAGTCGATCGGCGCCGTTCTCAAGCGCGAGCAGGCGAAGCTCGACGTCGCCAACGACGACAAGGGCTGGTGCGCCCTGATGTTCTACGACCCGCTGCGGGCGCGCCTGGCGGGCAGCAAATGACCACTTCCCGGGGGACTTTCATGCCGACGATCGAGCCGTGGCTGGCAAAACTTCTGGGCTCGCTGATCGGCGTGTCGATTTCGATGTTCATGGTGGCGCCGCGCAGCTGGGTAAACGCTGCCTATCGCGGCGCCTGCAGCATCCCGGCCGGCATCATCTTCGCGCCGGCTATGCAGCGGCTGTTCTGGTTCCTCGACGGGGTCGGCTTCGAAAACTACCTCGCCGCCGGCTGCGCCGCAGGCTTCACGACCTGGTTCGTGCTCGAGGCGACGGCGCGGTTCCTGTCGTCGCGCGACACCATGCGCCGGCTGCTGGAAGAAATGGTCAAGCTCGGCGGCCCGCCGCCGCGGGACCGGGAATGAGCGGCCGACCGCACCCCCGAACGGAGTGAGCGACCCGCGAGGGCCGCTCAAGCCGGGCGTAGTACTGGGCGGAACCCGGCCCCGACGAAAGCAAGCTCAACATCGGCTCCGTTTGCCCTCCTTGCACGAGGGCGGGGCTATGTAGAGGAAGAATAATTGACCAATTCCGAATCCCGGCCGGCGCAACCGATCGCGCCGCCGGCGCCCTACCAGGGCGGCAAACGCTTCCTAGCTGCCAAGATCGTCGATCGCATTGCCGAGGTCCCGCACACCGCCTACGTCGAGCCCTTCGTTGGCATGGGTGGTATCTTCTTCAGGCGCCCGACGCGGCCGGATGCCGAGGTGATCAACGACCGCAACGGCGAGGTCGTGAACCTCTTCCGGATCCTGCAGCGGCACTATTCGGCCTTTGTCGACCACCTCAAATTCCAGCTCACCTCGCGTCGTGAGTTCGAGCGGCTGTCGCGCACCGATCCGACAACGCTCACCGACCTCGAGCGCGCCGCCAGGTTCCTCTACCTGCAGCGGACCGCCTATGGCGGCAAGGTGGTCGGCCAGAGCTTTGGCGTTGCTGCCGAGCGTGCGGCACGATTCGACCTGTCGCAGCTCACGCCGATGCTCGAGGACGTCTACGAGCGACTGACCGGTGTCGTGATCGAAAACCTCGACTGGCAGGAAGTGCTCTCTCGCTACGACGGGCCGTCGACGCTGTTCTACCTCGATCCGCCCTATTGGGGCTGCGAGGACGACTACGGCAAGGCCGTGTTCTCACGCGAGCAGTTCGCCGTAATGGCCAGCCGGCTCGGAAATCTGAAGGGCAGCGCGATCCTCTCGCTCAACGACCTGCCGGAGGTGAGAGCCTGTTTCGCCGACCTACGGTCCGAAGCGGTCGATCTGCACTACTCGATCTCGCAGGCGAGCGGCGGGCCCAAGGCGGTGGGCGAGCTGCTGATCTACAACTTCGACCCGCCGGCTTTGCCGCTGTTTGCGGGCGCGTGACCGACGTCTCGCTCAAGGGAAATCCAACATGAACCGACTGCTCACGGGCGCCCTTGTGGCGCTCTTTTCTTTTGGCTGGGCCATGGCTGCGGCTCCTCGCTTCGAGGCCGGCCCTGACCCGTTGCCTGGCGTTGGCACCGTCGCCTGTGTCGCCCTCGGCAATTTCGAGGTCGGGGTGGCGCAGGCCGGTGGCGAGGTGCTGGGCGTGCGGCCGGCGCCGTTCTCGCATGCCCTGCTGCTCTACTGGCGGCAGGGCAACAACGCCGCCGCGGCACCGGTATTTCCAGCGATCGACGGCAGCGGCCCTTGCGTCGCCTACCGCATGATCATGCTGCTCGGCGCCTATTCGGCCGAGGTTGCTTCATGAGCGGCCGGGCGTTCTGGGTCTCGGTCATCATCCGGCTGCTACTCCTAGCCTGGCTGATGTTCGCGCCGCAGGCCCGGGCGGCAGTTGCCCAGTGCGGCATCGCCAGCTGGTACGGACGCGAGAGCGGCAGCCGAACCGCCAGCGGCGAGCCGTTTCCGACGGCCGAGCCGACGGCAGCGCACCGCACACTGCCCTTTGGCACCCGCGTGCTGGTGACCGACCAGCGCACCGGCCGCACGGTTCTGGTGCGGATCAACGATCGCGGCCCTGCCAGCTGGACCGGGCACCTGATCGACCTATCGCCGGCCGCTGCCCAACGACTGGGCCTGCTGGCCACCGGTACGACCCCCGTCTGCCTGGTGCCGCGGTGACCCGTTTCGCCGCGCCGCCAATTGCCGAGGCGTCGGTCGCGCGACGCGACCAGTCATAGACGAGATAGATCTCAAACATCGACCAGGGCCTCGACATAGAGGTCCACCAACTCACGAGCTCGACGTCGGCATGCTGATTCTGGCTCGCCCGGCAGGGCGACAACCTTGGTTGGAAACGCTTCCCCCGTGACGCCGTCGAGAATGACTGCACAATGCGGCCGCCCCCTCGTCAGGATGATCTGGTGCCCTCGATACAGTTCACCCATCGCAACCGCCTCCGTTGAAGTACGTACTCAGGTAACGCCCGCCTAACGATCAATGCGGGGAGTAGGTGCTTGCGTGATGCTGCTATGGTTAACGCCGCGCGGCGCCAGCAACCTACGGCCGCGCGCCAAGCTAATGCGCCTATCGCTCCTTATGGTCGTCGTCGCCCCGCGGCGGTCGTTTCGCGATCCGCTCGTGCGCATAGGCGGTCAGGAATATGGCCGCCACGCCGCCCAGCCACGCGGCAGCCGCCTGCTGAGCTGCCCCGACGACGAGCATCAGTACCACTACCGCCATGAAGGCAGTCGATACCGCGCCGGCAATCGCGGCTTCGCCCCAGAACGTGCCGACCAGCATGCCGAGCATGGTGCCAACGATCGCGCCTAAACCCCAGTCGCCGATCTTGACGCCTCCCGTTGCGCCCGTCCTCGGGATCGGCCGGCTCACCCGTACCGCCCTTGCATAGCCCGGGAGTGAGGGCGCCAGCCACCCTTGCACTCGCCATTTAGCCCATCAATCCCATTTGGTCGGGCCGACGACCTGAGTCGGTAAAGATGTGGTGGCTGACGATCCTGGTGCCGACATCCGGCAGCCGCTGAATTACGTAGCGTCCATGTCCGGCCAGCCCTTTCCGCCGCGGGTCACCCTGATCGTATTGGAGCCGGCGGCGATCTGGACCGAAATAGGTTGCGGTCTCAACATAGACCTGGTCGTTATAGAGCTGCGTCGACAACCGCTGGATCAGGATTTCACGTTTTTCCGGAAGACTGATCACGTCGTCCACGCCTAGCTCGACATAGTGAAGCACCGTCTCGAAGGGACAGTCGTCCGCAATGACGACGACGGGCGAGAAACGGACATCCCTTCCGCCTTGCCTGACGCTCGCCAGGATCGCCCTAAGCACTTCATCGCCGAGCTGATGGTGAACGATTATAAACCTAATGAGCGTTCTGGCGTCCGGAACGGATCCGGTTTCCGTCCCTTCGACCAAAGCGAACCCACACAAGCCCGCGAAACGCGTCAAAAAGCGGACTTGATCGGCGTTTCGGCCGATCACAACCGCTTTGCATGACGCGAGAGCATTTGCCACTGGCTGACTATCCTCGGGGCGCAAAGTGTGTACGGGCGCCAAGTAAAATCGCAGACAAGTGCATGTTTAGCAGGAGATTATTTAAGCGGTGAGGACGGTGTCAACGATTGCCGCCTTGATCTGGATCAAGCTCTGCAACTCCGCTTGGCGGTTATCGTTTTACCCTGGCTAGCGGAGGCGGTGGATGCGAGAGGATGTTCGGAAGCTGCTGGACGATTGCATCGCGGCGAACCAGGCTGGTCAGGACTTTCCAACCATCTGGAACACAATCCTCAAGGGGCACCGCCTCGTTGCCAGTATCCCGCTAAGTGAGCCGGGGCCGCGGCTGGTGGTCCGTTTGGCGACGGGCGACCACCTGCTGTTTTCAAACGAGTTCTCGATACGTCAGGGCCTGGGGCCCAGCTGGTGAGCGCCACGCCTTTCCGACGCCGCGACGCCACCTAGGTGAGTGCCCGTCGCTTTGATTGAGCCGAGCGGCCCTTTTGACCTAGGTGTTGCTCCTTGGCCTGCACAGAGCGCCTGGCCGAGTACTCGGCTGCAACTGTGGGGTAGTCCGCTGGGAGGCCCCACTTTATCCGGTATTGGTCGGCCGTCATGCCGTGCACCATCCTGAGATGACGCTTCAACGAAATGACACGCTTGCCGTCTTCCAGACAGATCAGATGGCTCGGTGTCACCGACTTGCGAATCAAGGTGGCGGGCGCCTTCGGCTCGGGGCCCTTCTGCTCTCCGCCCGCAGCGGCGCTCGTCAGAGCACCGTGAACGGAGGCGATGAGTTCGGCCAGCGCCGAAGGCGAGATCAAGTTTCGTGACACATAAGCCGATACGACTACCACAGTGGCATCGCGGAGCGACTTCGTGGTGCCGCTCGGCGCACTTCGGGTTGTCGGCACTGTAGTTTCTCCCCTCATGGCACTCTGTAGGACGGCGATTTCATCGCATCAATCGCCAGAGCCTATCGGAACCAGCGACGACCGGCAGCGGTTGAGTCTTGTGCTTGCACAGAAGAGGGTGAGCAACTTGACCAGACTGCAACAAACTGAGGACCGGGTGAACGACTGGCACATCGGAGCCGGTGCCGACGGCGGCTACGCTGTCTTCGATACGCACGGCCTGGTGGCCGGGCCGTTCGGAACCCGCGAGGAGGCGCTGAGAGCGGCCGTCGCGTTACCGAAGAGTGGCGAGGCCGTAGCTCGTTGGCCGAGCCTCGACGATGTGGAACCCGGTTCCGATGCTGACGATGGCCACGCACTCTCCGAGCGCCGGTAGGACCACCCTGCTTCGGGCAAGTTCGACCCGCCCCGGGACGGCCAGCTAGGCTTCGCGGTGTAGCCACCCAGCCTGATGTCAGCGGCGGCCTGGACGTTCAAGGTGGGCTTCGGCAGCGGCCTTGTCCTCTCGGATGCCCTTGAACGAAGGGTGGCGAATGACGCCGTCCGGGGTGATCTCCGTGAAGGCGACCTCGGCCAGTAGCCGGGGTTCGATCCACTGGCACTTACGTCGCTCGGCAGCCGGCATGCCGCTTACCTGCACAGCTGCGCTGGGCATCGTGTCGAAGAGGGCTTTCAGGTCGCGCCGGTCGCGGTCGGAAAAGCCTGTGCCGACCGCGCCGCGATAGACCAGTTGGCCGCCTTCGAAGGTGGCGAGGAACAGGGCTCGCACGTCGACCGGCGTCACGCCTCGGTCCGGCGGTCGCCAGCCGATGATGACGAACTCCTGGCGCTGCACGCTCTTGATTTTGAGCCAGGCGGTCGACCGGTCGCCGCCATAGTAGCGCGCCGTGGCCGACTTCGCGATGATGCCTTCGAGGCGCATGCGTCGCGCCGCCTCGAAGAATTCCTGGCCGTTACCTTCGACGTGATCGACGTACTGGACCGGTGATCCTTCCGGCAGGCCGGCGAGCAGCTCCGCAAGGCGCCGCTTGCGCTCGATCTGGTGCAGTCCGGAGATGTCGCGCCCATCCTGCTCCAGCAGGTCGAAGGCAAAGAAGACGAGCGGCTTCTTGCCGTCGAGCGACACCTTCAGCTTGGAGAAGTCGCTGCGACCCTCATCGTCGAGGGCGCAAACCTCGCCGTCGATCAGGGCCGAACCGGGCAACTTCGCGAGGGCAGGGGCCACGAAACCGAACTTGTCGGTCCAGTCATGCCCGCCGCGGCTGTAGAGCCGCACCTGGCCGCTGGCGATTGCCGCCTCGCAGCGGTAGCCATCGAACTTGATTTCGAACAGCCAGCCGTCACCTTCCGGGACGTGCTCGGTCAGGGTGGCGAGCTGGAAGGGTCGGAAGGCTGGCAGGGCCGCCGGCGATTGTCGGCTTCGCGCCACGGTCAGGCCGGCCCCATCATCGCTTCGACCAGATCGGGCGGGTCGCCGCGCTTCTCGCCCACGGCCACGATGCGCAACACACCATCGGGCAGGGGCCGCTGCAGCGCCTTGGCTTCCGCCCACGGCGCCGTCATCCAGGTCTCGACCTCTTCCGGCGTCCTCAGGGTCACCGGCATGGCCTTCATGTGGATGGAGCCGACGACGTCGTTGGGCTGCGAGGTCAGGAAGGCAAACAGGTCGGTGGTGACCATGCCCTCCTTCACCTTGCGGACGCTGGTCCATTGCGGCGCCCAGATGCCCGCGAAGAAAGCGAGCGGCCGATCGGCATCGAAGGCGAACCAGGTGACGCCCTTCTTCTTGCCATCGGGACCGAGGGTGTCGTCGAACTCCGAGAAGCTGGTGAAGGGCACGACGCAGCGATAGGGCACGTCGAGCCACCGCTTCCAGTGCTGGCTGTCGATATTGCGAACATTGGTGGTGCCGCCGTCCGGCTCGTTTCGGACCAGCTCGTCGAACTCTTCCCGCGTCAACGGCGCGCCGCGCTTCTTTTCGATCTTGGCGGCTCGCGCCCGGGCGGCATCATAGAGGGCGCGGGATGAGGACGGCATGCCCCAGCGCACCGTCGTCAGCTCGGCGAGACCACCGACATTGCGCACAATAGGGGCCAGATAGTCCGGGAACACGCCAGGCATTGGCGGAAAATTGCCGATCGCCGGGTTGACGTCGAACACCTTCACGAAGCGGCGGATGGCCTCAACGTTGGTCACGACAGAGTAGAGGTTGCACATGAGCTTCTAGCCGGTGCGGCCGTAGAAGCCGATCAGGCCGGCGATCTCGGCGCGAAGCAGCGGATCCTCGACCGGCAGGTCCTTGAGTAGCCCAATCACGGTGTCACGCCGCAACATGGCGAATTCAGCGTCCTCGGTGTTGGGGCTGCGCTTAACGATCCGGGCCTGCTCTTTCAGCATGCGGCGCAGCCGCTGCACATAGGCGGGCACCTCCGCCGGCGCGATGTGAACGCGCTCTGGCACACCCGTTTCGGGCTCCATTCCAGCCAAAATCTCTTCGATCTCGTCCATTTGTCTATAGTGGCGCACGGCTGGCACGGGCACAATCCCTCGCGGCTGTTCTCTTTTCGTTCATGATGGTATCGGTGGACCTCCGTTTGAGGCAGCCACCATGTCGATCGCCGTCAAAACTACAATTGCCAACCGCGTCCGAGCCTACCGCCTGGCGCACCCGGAAGCCACCGAGGTGGACATCGTCAAGCACTTCGGCATCCAGCCGGTGCTGGTGCAGAGCGCCCTCAGCAAGGGCGACAAGAGGCGCCTCAAACCGACCGCCAACTGATGCCCGAAGGATATGGCAAGCCGCGCTGGCGGCTCCGGCCGG
>Ga0209233_1000557_pt1 | contig 20169 bp, 16 predicted proteins | sample AraplaCL_Cvi_mCL_FD_184269 | JGI IMG/M metagenome (GOLD analysis project Ga0209233, IMG submission 184269) | Arabidopsis root microbial communities from the University of North Carolina, USA - plate scrape CL_Cvi_mCL (SPAdes) (version 2) | ecosystem: Host-associated > Plants > Roots > Endosphere...
GGCAACACCACGGGGAACGGCACCGCGACCCACTCGCTGAGCCTGTATCGGGCGCCGTCCGGCGCGCTGGTTTTCGGCGCAGGCACCGTCTATTGGTCCTGGGGGCTGAGCGACAATCATGACCTCGAGGCAACGCCGACCGACAGCCGCGTACAGCAGGCGATGGTCAATCTGTTCGCCGACATGGGGGTGCAACCCCAAACGTTGCAGTCGGGCCTCATCAAGGGCACGCCGAGCACGGACCATACGCCGCCGGTCTCCACGATTAACCCCATCGGAAACGTCAACGCAGGCAGCCTCGTCACCATTTCCGGAACGGCGTCTGATGTCGGCGGCGTGATCGCGGGCATCGAGGTCTCGACCGATGGCGGCACGAGCTGGCACCCCGCGACGGGAGACGAACACTGGACCTATACCTGGTCGCCGCAGGTCCCGGGCCCGGTGACCATCGAGTCCCGCGCCGTCGACGACAGCATCAATCTCGAGACGCCGTCCGCCGGACAGACCGTCACGGTTGGAGCCTTCCCATATCTGACTGTATTTCCCGGAAGTGCTACTCCGGCCGTGGTCAACACCACGGACGCGTCGGCCGTCGAACTCGGTCTACAATTCTCGTCATCGGTGACGGGAACCGCGACCGGCGTGCGCTTCTACAAAAGCAGCCAGGACACCGGCGTGCACACGGGCGAGTTGTGGTCGAGCACCGGAACGCTGCTCGCGAGCGTGACCTTCAGCAATGAGACGGAAAGCGGCTGGCAATCCGCGAGCTTCTCCAATCCGGTGACCATCACGCCGGGTCAGATCTATACAGTGTCTTACCACACCAATGCGGGGCATTATTCCAATACGCAAGAGTTCTTCGACTCTCCGGTCAAGAGCGGGCCGCTGACCGCAGCCGCCGGTGTCTTCGCCTATTCGACCACAAGCCAATTTCCGACGAGCACCTTCGATTCCACGAATTTCTGGGTCGACGTGATGTTCAACCCCACAACGGGGGTCACAAACCATGCGCCTACGGCCGTTGCGGACAATGGCTTGACGGGAGCCCAGAACTCGGCCGTCGTCATTGCAGCGTCGCAGCTCCTCGCCAACGATTCCGATTTGGACGGCGATACCCTTTCGATCACTTCGGTGAGCGCGGCCTCGCACGGGACCGTCACTCTCACCACGCAATCCAATCCGCAGAATTCGACCATCACTTTCACGCCGGATGCCGGCTACACCGGCGCGGCGTCGTTCTCCTACTCGATCTCGGACGGGCGCGGCGGAACCTCCACCGCTCAAGTGAGCCTGACGATCCAGCCCGCAGGCAGCGCGTCATATAGTCTGTTCTCGGCCGCGAACATTCCGGCCGCCACTGAAAACGACAACACGCCGGTCGAGCTCGGCGTGAAGTTCACCTCTTCGACGGCGGGACAGGTGACAGCGCTGAAATTCTATCGCTCGGCCAGCGACACCGGACCTGACGTGCTCGACCTCTGGAACGCGACAGGCACAAAGCTCGCCAGCGTCACCTTCACCAACACCAGCGCCAGCGGCTGGCAGACGATGGCCCTGGCGACGCCGGTCACGATCTCGGCCAACACGACCTATGTCGCGTCCTACCACACCATGGGCGCCTATGTGATAACTGCAAATTACTTCACCGGCGCGGTCACGAGCGGCCCGCTCTCGGCGACCGCGGCCTCCAACGGCGTCTATGCCTATGGCGGGACCAGCACGGCCGGCGTGTTTCCTTCGAGCTCATATAACGCGAGCAATTATTGGGCGGATATTGCGTTCACGCCAGTCGGCGGATCGAACACCGCGCCGACAGCAGTCGCGGACACGGGCAGCGCCACGGAGAAGGGTGGCATCGCCAATGGCATTGCCGGATCCGCGGCCACCGGCAACGTGCTCACCAACGACACCGATCCCGACACCGGCGACACCAAGGCCGTCACCGCGGTCAGTTTTGGAGCCACCGCGGGCGCGCTCGGCACGTCGCTGACCGGCGCGCATGGCGGACTCGTCCTCAACGCCGACGGCACCTACACCTATACGATCAACGAGACCGACGCTGCGGTCCAGGCGCTGCGGCTCCCCACCGACACGCTGACCGACACGTTCAATTACACGATGAGCGACACCGCCGGCGCCAATTCCTCGACGACGTTGACCGTCACCATCCACGGCGCCAACGACGCGCCGGTGCTGGCGGCCCAGACGTCGGCGCAATCGGCCGTCATCGGCCAGGCCTATTCCTTGACCCTGCCGACCGGGACCTTCACCGATGTCGACAGCGGCGACAGCCTGACCTATGTCGCGACCAACTCGACAGGCGCGGCGCTGCCGACCTGGCTCAGCTTCAACGCCACAACGCGCGTCTTCACCGGAACGCCGGCCGCTGCCGATGCCGGCACCGTCGCCGTCAAGCTCACCGCGACCGACGCAGGCGGCCTCTCCGCCAGCGAAAACTTCAACCTGACCGTCTCGACCACGGCGTCCCAGAATTTCAGCCTGTTCAGCGCCTCGACGCCGGCGCCGGCACCGACGTCCTTCAATGATGGTCAGCCGCTGGAATTGGGCGTGAAGTTCACCTCTTCGACGGCGGGACAGGTAACGGCGCTGAAATTCTATCGCTCGGCCAGCGACACCGGACCTGACGTGCTCGACCTCTGGAACGCGACAGGCACAAAGCTTGCTGGCGTCACCTTCACCAACACCAGCGCCAGCGGCTGGCAGACGGTCGCCCTGGCGACGCCGGTCACGATCTCGGCCAACACGACCTATGTCGCCTCCTATCACACCACCGGCGCCTATGTGGGGACCGGCAATTACTTCACCAGCGCGGTCACGAGCGGCCCGGTCACGGCGCCCTCCGCCGCCAACGGCGTCTATGCCTATGGCGGGACCAGCACGGAGGGTCTGTTCCCGACGAGCAGCTTCAATTCCACCAACTATTGGGCTGATCTGGTTTTCCAACCGAATGCAGCTTGAAAGTCATGATCGAAACGGCCGACCGAAGGTTGCCCGTGACCGTTCTTACGGGCTTCCTCGGCGCAGGCAAGACGACGCTTCTCAATCATATCCTGACCAATCGGGAAGGTCTGCGCGTCGCTGTCATCGTCAATGACATGAGCGAGGTGAATATCGACGCCGACCTCGTGCGCAACGGCGACGCGAGACTTTCCCGTTCGACCGAACAACTCGTCGAAATGACGAATGGCTGTATCTGCTGCACGCTCCGGGACGACCTGCTTGCCGAGGTCCGGCGGCTGGCGGCGGAAAACCGTTTCGACTATCTCGTGATCGAGAGCACCGGCATCGGCGAGCCGCTGCCGATCGCGGCGACCTTCTCTTTTCGCGACGCCGAGGGTTTCTCCCTGTCAGACGTCGCGCGCCTCGACGCCCTCGTGACCGTCGTCGACGCCACAAGTCTGGCTAATCATTTCCAAGGTCGAAATCTTCTGACGGACCATGGCGAGCGTAGGGACGAGGCCGACCGGCGCACGCTGGTCGATCTTCTTGTCGAACAAATCGAATTCGCCGACATCGTCGTCGTCAACAAGGTGTCGGATGCGCGCGAGGTGGAGAGCGCTAAGGCGCGATCCATCGTCGCCGCGCTGAACCGGGACGCCGTGATGATCGAAACGGACTATGGACGAGCGCCCCTGAGCGCGATTCTGGATCGCGGTTTGTATGACCCGGCCAAGGCGGCGCTGCACCCCTTTTGGCGCCGGGAACTGGATCAGGTCGAGGCCCATATGCCGGAGACGGAGGCCTATGGCATCGCCTCGTTCGTCTATCGTGCGCGCCGGCCTTTCCATCCGGGGAAGTTTCTTGACTTCCTGGGCAGGCCCTGGCCGGGAATTCTGCGCGTAAAAGGCTATTTCTGGCTCGCGACGCGGCCTGACTGGGCGGGAATGCTCTCGGTCGCGGGGATTCAGCGGCGATGCGAGCCCAGCGGATTATGGTGGGCTTCGGTCCCGCGCGAAAAATGGCCGAGCGATGGAAACTTCCTTGCGTCCGTCGACAGCCGGTGGGACGCCGTTTGCGGTGATCGCCGGCAGGAGTTGGTCTTCATCGGAAGGGATTACGACGATACGGCGCTGCGGACCATGCTGGACGAATGCTTGTTCGACCTGCCGGCAACGGGGCCCGCAACTGCCGCGAAGCTCGCCGATCCATTTCCTGATTGGGGACTTCCGACGCTCCCCTCGTGGGGGACGGATTCGCAGCCGAGGGCTGAGCGCGAAAATCTCCACCGCTGACGGCTCAAAAGCGGAGAGGCAAGAGCGGAAACGGATCGGAGAACATCAACTTGGACATCGACGAGCCCCGGCCGTGAGCGCGCATTCAACCCGAGGTCATCCGACTGCGATACGGAGCGGTCAATAGGAGCTGAAAAAGGACTTCACGACACTAGCAGTCTGCTGAAAAACCTTGAGATAGCGGGATTTTATATTCTCGCCGGTCTTTGTTGGGACGACGCGGCAGAGTTGGATGTGATTTTCTAGCCAGGCGTTGGGCTGCCCGGCGCGGACGGCTAAGCGGCAAGTAGTTTGGGAATGCGGATCAGGTTGTAAGCGATCAGATTGAGCAGGAAGTCAGCGGCGACGCGAGCGATGCCACGATGCTTGGTCTTACGCATCGTGCCATGCTGTTTGCCCCATCCGAAGATGCACTCGACCATCGCCCGGCGTGATTGCGACATGCCGTACCCCGGATGCCGCGTGGTACGTTCGTCGATGGCGCTGATGCGGGTCTTGCCGGTTTTGGTAACGGCTTGGTTCTGCGTCACATGCGGCGTCACGCCGATGGCACGAAGATTTGCGACATGATCGGCGGTATCGTACGCCTTGTCCTCACCGGCCGTGATGCGGCGACCTGCCGCCCTGCGTCTCGCCTTCGGCATAGCCTCCGAAGCCCCGCGTTCGGCGGTGCCATTGGCATGCGTGACCTTGCCGGCCACCGCCAGCCCATGACGGTTTTCCATGGTGGCGTGGCCCATATAGCAAAGCCTGGCCTCTCGTCCGGCCGCTTTGCGATAAAGCCTGCTGTCCGGGTCGCTGGTACTGGCATGGGTGTCGTTCTTGCGCTTCTGGCCATGGAAGTTGGCGCCGTCGTCGTCGCCGCTGCCGTCCTTGGGACGAAAGCTCTTCTGTGAAGCCCAGGCTTCGATCAGCGTTCCATCTACCGAGAAGTGCTCACTCGACAGCAGCGGCTTGACCTGCGGATGGTTCAGAAGCCGGCTCATGAACTTCGTGAACACATCGCCGTTCTGAAGCCGTTCCCGGTTCTTGGTGAAGGTGGTCGGGTCCCAGACTGGATCGTCCGGCGACAGGCCCACGAACCAGCGGTACAAAAGATTGTAGTCCAGTTGCTCCATCAACTGGCGTTCCGAGCGGATGCCGTAGAACACCTGCAGCAGCAGGGCACTCAGCAATTGCTCCGGAGGGATCGAAGGGCGTCCCTCGCTGGCGTAGAGCTTCCCAAGGCTGCGGTTCAAATCACTCAAAACATCCCGGACAAGTTCCCGCACCTTCCGCAGCGGATGGTTCGCTGGCACACGCTTATCCGGCGCAATGTACGAAAACAGGCCGCCCTGATCCGTGAACCCGCCCCGCATGATCGTCTCCGCCGATTCGAGATGATAAGTGAATCATCAAGCCTTCGCCGTGGCGAGGGGGTTCTTCAGCAGACTGCTAGACGATATCAAGCGAATGAGGGGGCTATGCCGTCCGAGCAAAGGAGCCCGGCTTTATAAGCGAAAAGCGCGATACGCCGATGGAAAACTCGTCCACCAGGCGGTCTGGATCATCAAGGATGGCGACCGCCATATCGCCACAGGATGCGTTGCGAGCCCGTCTGAAAAAAAGCCGCCAGCAGAAGCACAGCAAGCCAGGGAGCAAGCTCACTCCCCTGAGAGAGTGACTTCCAGTTCCAGAATTAACCGGCGACGCGCGCATCAAGCTTAATTTCGGGAATGAGATGCTTCTATCGGAAGCCGCCGCTACGTTGCAACATGAGGAAACGCAACCACCAGAAAAAACAGACGAAGGTACAGCTTTTCGATCCAGAGCTTCATGCTCAATATGCCGAGATCCTCCGATTGCGGGAGCAAATCAAGCAGGCAATCAGGAAGCGCAAGAAGCAGCCCCGACCGCGCCCATGAAAGGGAGCGGTGCGGTGTCCCTGAAGGACCGGATGCGAGTGGACGCAACTCGCATCGGCCGCTATCAATCACCACCATGCTACGCAGAAGAGTATCGAACTCAGCGGGTTAATTTCGCGGACGCAGAGCAGCGCTCCGAAGCATATTCGAAGATCAATCCGATGAGCCGGGTGCTTTTGCGGTTAAAGAAGTCGCCAAAAGCCCGTTCGAGCCTATAAGCACAATAAAACCCAGATTTTAATTTAAATGGAACAAATTTTAATAAAGGCTGTATTATCTAGCTGATCAAGCGGGAGTTTGGCTCCATGCACGACGAAGAACTAGCTCTTCAAGCCGTCAGCGATGCGTAGCGTATTTTGGAAGAATACCTGAAGCCGCAACCGCGTAGTAACGAGCGCGCCCTTCTCGACCAGTTGGTGGAAGTTCTGGAACGGCCAGACCTTCTTGTGGCAGTCGGGCGGATGCCTCATCGTTAGCGTCCCGAGCCAACCTCAACCATTTCTCGGCGAGGGCGAGCCAAGCTTCTTCATCTGCACTCTTGCGTGCATTGGCCGCGCGATTTCGGGATTCCCCCGCGAAGGTATTTCGCTATTTCTCGCCCATGCCGACCATACATACGGGAATGGCAAAAGTTTCCCGCCGCTGACCGCAAGATGTCTCAGAACGCGACCGCGGTTTATGAGCAATTCCTGCAGGCTGCTCTTTTTGGCACTTCCAGCAAGTGGGTGCAGCGATGACAGAGGTTGCAGTTGCCGCGTTCGCCTTCCTGGGCATCGCGATCCTTCTGGCTCAGCCTTCGCGCACCGGAAAACATCTCAGGCCGCGCGGGCGTTACGCCGCACGGCCTCAGGTGGCCCTGTCCTACCCCGCAGCCGGTTTCCGGAGCCTACGTGGATTGTATTTCATCTCGGGCCGCCAAGCCGCGTGCGGACGTCTTCCCGAATTAACAAACTAGAGAATTTGGCCTCATTCTGGACCCATTCGTGGCAAATTGCTGAGATTGCCAATGTGGGGACTGGCAAATGCCGAAAGCAATTGTGTTTGGAGTGCTTGGCGTAGTTGCAGTCTGTGCGATTGCCGCTGGAGGCCAGAGGTCGGATCCAACCGCGGAGTCGGATGCGCCCCCGCAGTTCGTTGCGCCGCCGGCGGCTGCGACCACGAACAAATCTGACAGGCTGCAAACTATCGTGGAGAGAGGCGTCGAGCTGCCCAAGCAAATAACAGAGGTCAGCTTCGTAGCTGTGCAGCAAGAGCCTCAACCGGCTCCTCCGATCAGCCATCCGAGACAATCCCCGGAATTCGTTCCTCGTCACTGGCATGATCCGTATGCTTCGAAGGCTGAAGCTCAAAAGCGCGCAAGTGTAGCAAAGAAACCCGTCAAGCGGTCCACCGAAAAAGTTCAGGCGAGTGTTGCGAAGGAATGCCCTACCGATGGGTTTGCGCCGTTCCTTAGGAAGCTCAGGTTGGCTGCTAATTGCGATACCTAGAGCAGCAGCGATTTCGGGCAAAGCCGCAAGTTGCTGGCCGCGTGACACGCCGATCTGGAAGCTCGAGAGTATCGGCTGGAGTCGGACTCTTTCGGCGATTCCTAGCGTCTAGCATTCGAGAAAAAACGCCCGGTTGACCGGCAAGCTGTGCTTGCGGCGCGCGATCGTTCTGATGTCGCCCCCCGCGAAGCCAGTGAGACTCCAGCCGATGTTTCACGCGCGTTGCGAACTATCGCTATTGCCTGCAGAAGTCGACTCACGTCCTCATTCTGCTCGTCGCGCGAGTTACTACCGTGGAGGGGGTTATAGTGCATGGCGAAGCCGGTTGCATGCTTTGTTGCCAAGCTCGGGGGCTTGAGGCCGTTTTCCCTGTTGCCCAGGGTTGCGAGCTGAAGCTCTATAAATGCGCCAGCTGCGGCAGCACTCTCTGGCTGGTTACCCGAGTGAGCAAGCGGCAAACGGAAAGTCGCTCTCGCGGTGCGCAATTCACGACCATCGACGCAGTGTTGAAGGGTCTCAATCGTGTGACAGTTACTCCAAAGCTGAAGGGCCCGACCTTCTAGGCGCGTTGGGCACGCACTCTTAAAGTCTCAACTGTCTGGTGAGCCGCCATCCGCTGCCAGTCACGCTTCGTCCTCAGTCGGGTTTTCGGAGATCGAGCCGCGGTTGATCTGTCGGAAGTGCGGACAACGCGGCGCCGAAGTCAGGCCCGATTTCGATCGGGCAAGCCGCAAATTGCTACGATGGGGTATCGGAGCACAAGATAGCAGCTGCTGGATCGTGCGGCCACGCTCGAAGCAGCCAAGCCGTTCTCGCTGATCGAGAGACTTCCGCTCTCGGATACGCAAAAGTTTGAGCGTCCTGCACCGTGAAACGGTGTGCGCCGCGACGCTTCAGGAACGTATTGCGTCAATCGTGTGGGCGATCAGGATTGCGACACTAACTCCGATGACGATGACTAACAACCAGATGATCACATTCGTCTCCATCCGCGTCATGGAGTGAACGCGCTCAAGCGCGCACAGTCAAAAACAACCAGACCAGAAACCTTAATCCGGCGTCGGGCTGAGGATTTACGGCAACGGTTGCGGCCGTTGTCGGCCCTATTGGCGGAATGCCAGGAGGAGGAGAGCGCCAACAACGCACGCCGCGAGTAAAAGTAACAAAATACTCACGACACCCCGAACTCGTTAGGGATTTGCGTCGAAACCTAGACCATTCGGACGGCAACTTGAAGTTACCGACAGCCCGGTCGAGATCAAGACGCCGTCCGGACCGATATGGCTCTCAATGCCGAAGAGCATCGCTGACGGTCGGCCGTCGCGAAGAACCAACGGGGGTCTCGTCCTGCTAAACCGGAAAAAATGTCACTTCGCGAATGTTCCTTTACGGAACAAGAGCTTTCGCAACTCGACGAAATATTGCTGAACCAGGATCGATGCCTCAATCGGACCACCGGGGCAGGATGTTTATATCCCTTATCAGTTTCACCCGGGCCCACGTCTGCTCACGTATCTTTTTAGACTGGCTGGAATTAGCTGTTAGAAGAGCCGTCCGGCGGGCGGCCCTTTTTTCTAACCCCCGCTCTTCATGATCGCCACTGTATCAAAATGCATTTTGCCAAGGCTGACTTGAACAGCACGACGGTGAAAAGATCCGTGCGGTCCCACCGCAGCTCGAGGACACCTTCTCACCGGCGTAGCTCCCGCGGAGACGAGAGAACTCTGTTTCGAACGCGCTTGGCCGCCACGGCTCCCACAATTCGATGAACAGCAGCCCGCGGCGACATTCCGTGAGCCGCTTCTCCCCCCAACGTCGAGCGGCATGGGAAGCTGCGCGGGGTTGATGCGCACCTCGGTACCCACGCCTAGTCCCACGATTGATTGCGACCCAATGTCCATCACAACTAGACAGTACCCGCGCCCGCAGACGGTCTTGATGCCGTTGTCACCGAGCACTTTGCGCAGGCCAGCGATGTGAAACCTGAGAGCGCTGCTGTCGACAGAAATACCTGGCCAAACCCGAGCAACGAGTTCGTTCTTGTCGATTACTTGGCCTTGTCCCGTCCGAGAGACTTCGTGAAGCGCGCGTCTATGTCCTGCTGCCACTGTCGCAGAAAGTCGCTGGTTTCTGACAGAGCTGGTCGTGGCAAATCCTACAAGGTTTGTTCGCCAAAAGCGGCTTGAATGCAGCCCAGCAGATCGTTTCGCCCATGCGGCTCGCCAGATCTTTCCGCGAGCGCGTTTCAGTGCCGCAATCCCAAGTCCCCAAGTCAGGCGCGCTTAACTCAGCAGTTCGTGCGTCTCCGGTACGGCGCGGTGAGCAGCAATAAAAAAGTAGCGCGCGCAGCCATATACTGTGCCGCTGGTCGGCTGCGCTCCATACCTTGCAAGACAACCTCACCCGCTTCGCCAGAAACACACCAATGCCAAGCGCGACCGTGCCGCGTGATCGAACTATCAAACAGAGGAAATTCCACGTCGCTCATGGGACGCAAACTCCAAAACGACCACCTAAAATAGCCACAATATTCAACAAATCTAATAAGATAACCTTCTTGGGTGGCGCGAAGTTCCTCACGACTCTTCGGTCGCTTTGAAGCTTAAAGTATTTTTGGTCGTCTTTATTCGGCTTCAGAAAGCCCGCAAGTTATGTCATCCGCTGCAACCAACAGGATCGCGCTTTTTATCGATGGCGCCAATCTTTACGCGACGGCGAAAGCCCTCGGCTTTGACATTGATTACAAGCGCCTACTGAAGGAATTTCAGAGCCGCGGGGAGCTATTTCGGGCGTTCTACTACACCGCAGTCATCGAGGATCAGGAGTTTTCCTCGATCCGTCCGCTGCTCGATTGGTTGGACTACAACCGCTTCACGGTCGTCACCAAGGCGACTAAAAGTTTGTCGATGCCTCCGGCCGCCGCAAGATCAAGGGCAATATGGATATCGAGCTTGCCGTGGACGCCATGGAGCTTGCCGAGCACATCAACGAGATGGTGCTGTTTTCGGGCGATGGCGACTTCCGATCCCTGGTCGAAGCCGTGCAGCGTCGCGGCGTGCGAGTGACGGTGATCTCCGCCATCGCCAGCCAGCCGCCGATGATCGCCGACGAGCTGCGCCGCCAGGCCGACGTCTTCACCGATCTCGTCGAGTTGCAGTCCAAGCTTGGCCGCGATCCGTCCGAGCGCTCTGCCCCGCGTGATCGCGAAGCGCGTGGACACATGCCGAAGTTCTTGCAAGAGCCGAACGGGAACAACTCTCACGACTAGGTCGTTAAGGCGGTGTCAGCTCGATGAATTCGCGCTGACTGAGTTCAATAAAACAACATCACCGACATCCACGCCGCCAGCGACGCGCAGAGACCAACTCCTAGATAAGGCAATGCAAGGCGCATCGGGTTTCCCCTCCGAGACGCGAAATATGCCTTAGCTTCGCACGTCTACCGTCAGACCGCTACGAATCTGAAGTTGTGCCGCGGCCGACGCCGGGCGGTGACTTGCCGGTGCACTCGGAAGCCGGCGTATCCACGGCACTGGTTCGCTGCTTGTGAACTTGCTCCTCAACGTACAAGAGCACCATGCGCCGCGTTTCCGGGTCGATCAGCTTCTGGAACGCCCTGATCAACCGCAGCATCTGAAGATCGTCAATGCCCTTCGCCATGGCAAAACCTCATTGAAAAATTGACTAGCTCAATCAGGAAATTATGCAGCGGTTCTGCCGATCGAGGAACGTGGAACTTCGTCGAAGGTTAAGGTCTGCCGGCCATCGCCTCCGATGCCGGCGGGAGCGGTCCCGGTCCACCTGCCCCATAACCCCCAACCGGGGCCGTCTCTCCGGCGAGAGTTACTTCCACGACGTGGATCGCGCATGGGACGGTCCGCGCGCCTGCCCTTGTGTCGGCGCGGACGCGCCCTGCCCGGCTGCCCGGCCGGGGCAGATGCCACGCTGTCAATCGGCGTTGGACTGGGACCCCCGATCGGCATCCAAAGGGGGCTCTGACTCACTTTTTATGCAGGTTGGAGGATCTCTGGCGCTTTGATTAGAGGAGAATCAGCGCCATGCAGCAGGCACTCCAGCGCTCCAATCTGATGCCGAGTGGGTTTGTTGTAGAGTGCGTACTTCGAAGGTGATAAGGTCGTTATTGCGGTCCGGGCGTCGGGAAGCGTTGGTCTGTGTCCATCGTGCGGAACGGTTTCCCGACGTGTCCATAGCCGGTATCGGCGACGGGTGACCGATCTGCCACTCTCGGGGCGGATCGTCCAGCTCCTGGTAACCGCCCGCCGCTTCCGCTGCGATGCCGTCCTATGCGGCACCAAATCTTCACCGAGCGCTTCGCCGAAGGGGTACTGGCGCCATCGGCGCGATGGACGGCAAGGCTGGACTCCATCGTCCATCACCTCGGTCTAGCGCTTGGCGGTCGACCGGCAGCAGGCTTTGCAAAGCGGCTAATGCTGCCGGTGAGCAAGGATACGCTCCTTCGCGTGGTTCGACGCCGTAGCCGTCCACCAGCTGACCCGCTCAGGGTTATCGGCATCGCTGATTGGGCCTGGCGGCGCAATCACCGATACGCCAGCATCATCTGCAACCTGGAAAGGCGCCGGGTGGTCACCCTGCTGCCAGACCGTGAGCCCGCGACCGCCCAGGCCTGGCTCGCTGCTCATCCCACGATCGCGATCGTCGCCCGTGACCGCGGTGGAGGATATGGCGAAGCCGCAGCAAAAGCCCTGCCGCACGCGGTACAGGTCGCAGATCGTTGGCATCTGATGGAGAACGCCAGTCGGGCCTTCCTCGATGCCGTCCGAAAATCGATGCGCCAGATCCGCAGCGCAATCGGAGCAACGACAATCGATCCCGAGCTGCTAACGGCGGCGGAGCGTCTCCAATATGAGGGCTATCTCCGCCGCGAGGAGGCCAACGCGACCATCTTGGGCCTGTCGAAACGCGGAACGCCGATCAAGCAGATCGTGCGCCAGACCGGTCACAGCAGGAAGCTGGTGCGACAGGTGATCCGTGGCGAACGCCATGATGTCTTCCGGACCCGGGAGAGTTCTCTCGATCAGCACCTGCCATGGCTCGACGACCAATGGGCAGCCGGTTGCCGAAACGGCGCTGAACTTTGGCGCCGCTTACGGGCGCGCGGCTTCCGAGGCTCCCTTCGTGTTGTCGGCGAATGGACGACTCGTAGACGGCGGGCCGAAAAGACTGATGTCGAAACCCTTCATCGGATTCCATCGGCCAGAACGATCTCTCGTCTCATGACCGTCGGACGGGATACGCTATCGAAGGCAGAGACGGTGACCGTCGCTGCGGTAGAAGCTGGCGTGCCACCCCTGGTCGAGGCACGCGAGATCATCGCCGAATTCCACCTGATGATCCGACGCAAGACCGAGGCGGGCCTCGTCCCATGGATCGAGCGCGCTCGCGCCAGTCTTGTTGCATCGTTCGCCCGCGGCGTAACGAACGATGAAGCGGCGGTTCGAGCGGCGATCGCCTGGCCCTGGTCCAACGGATATGGGCCTAGTGGCAGCATAGAGACAGTGTTCATGAGAGAAAATCTCGACATGGCCGAGCGGTGTGTTCAGATTTCAAGGGCAGCGAATGATGAAACCGTCCGGTCGATATTTGCCCGGATGTCTCAGCTGTATCATCAGCTGCACGAGCAAGAAGAAAAACTTGCAGATTGGAAGAAGCAGCAGGCTCCTTCGTCAACATTAGATTTTATCTTCAAGAAACCCCGGGATTAGCGCTGCTGGATCGACCAGAGGTCGCCTTTTGGCCCCAAGCTGAACAACGCAACATTCGCCGCTATGTCGGCTATCTGCAGGAAACCGGACGCCACAGATCGTTGGGCTGGCCGCCGCATTTGACCCCAAAGCGAATATTGATAGATGAATGAAATAGAAGAGAAAGAGACCAATCGATGCTCATTATGCGCATCTGCGTATAGTGTCATTTTATACGCTTCCGCGTATTGGCTGCCCGATGGATATAATCGCCCGCTCACCACAGCAACTTGGTGCTGCCATTAGACGGCACCGCCGGATGAAACGTCTCACCCAGGGTGCCTTGGGTGATAAGATGCATGCGCGTCAAGCAACCATCTCGAAGCTAGAAGCCGGCGAACCAGCGACACAAATACGCACGTTTACGGATGCCTTGGCCGCACTCGATCTGGAGCTCATCATCCGTCCACGCACCGAGGGTTCGGCCAAAGCGATCGAGGATCTTTTCTAATGGAGAGCCATATCTTCCGTGCACCGCGCGACGTGTGCTCGCCGGCTCCTGTTTGAGGTATCCTTCTTGTTTTGCCACTCGTGACGCTAAGCACGCCAACGGCGCTCAGGATTTTCCACCGCTGGCGCGCCAACGCTCGGTACAATGGATGGCGACAGACGCCTGTTGGCGCGACAGATTTCCGGAGAGCAGTTTTAGTGTCCTGCGCTTTCGCGCCAAGCACCGATGGTCTAGTTTTATCACCTTCGCACCGACGTGTTTGATGGCTTATGAAGCCATCAGGGCGTTCCAGTGGCGCCGCCGGCAGCAAAGTTGTATAGATAAAAACGATATCGCGCAGCGGAGTGCCAGCAGTGCCGGAGCAGCGCGCGCTTGTCGCTCGTAGGGAGAGCCTACCTCAGTCGCAAAAAGCGCAACGGGCCGCGCAGTACGTCCGTATGTCCACTGACTACCAAAAATATTCCATTGAGAATCAAGCTGTGGTCATTGCTGCCTACGCACAGCTTCACGGGCTCTCAATTGTGCGCACCTATCGCGATGAAGGTGAAAGCGGCTTGCTGATTAAGAACAGGATAGGCCTTACTCAGTTGATCGCTGACGTCAGCTCAGATCAGATAGATTTTGGCAATATTCTAGTCTTTGACGTCAGCCGTTGGGGGCGCTTTCAAGACGTGGACGAAAGCGCGCATTATGAGTTCATCTGCAAAAAGGCGGGGGTTAAGGTGAACCGCTCCGGGTTTGCCGGAGGCTCCAACTCCTGAGAGGATGGAGCCATGACAAGCAAGACGACGAACAAGTTTTCACCTGAGGTCCGGGCCCGAGCGGTTCGGATGGTTCTGGATCACGCCAGCGAGCATCCGTCGCGCTGGGCGGCGGTGACCTCTATTGCGACCAAGATCGGCTGCACGCCGCAGACGCTGCATGACTGGGTCAAGAAGGCGGAGATCGACAGTGGGCAGCGGGCCGGCGTTCCGACCGATATGGCCGAGAAGCTGAAGGCGCTCGAACGGGAGAACCGCGAGCTTCGGCAAGCCAACGAGATCCTGCGCAAGGCCAGCGCTTATTTTGCGACGGCGGAGCTCGACCGCCGGTCCAAGCCATGATCGCCTTCATCGACGATCATCGTGGGGCGCATGGGGTCGAGCCGATCTGCAAAGTTCTGCCGATCGCCCCCTCGACCTACCACGCTCATGTGGCCAAGCGGCGCGATCCCGTCAAACTGTCGGCGCGCGCCAGGCAGGATGTCAGGCTGAAGATTGAGGTTCGGCGCGTGTTCGATGAGAACTTCTCCGTCTACGGCGTGCGCAAGGTCTGGCGGCAGTTCAAGCGCGAAGGCTTCGATATTGCCCGTTGCACGGTGTCGCGACTGATGCGGGACATGGGTTTGCAAGGGGTTATTCGCGGCAAACCGGTCAAGACCACGATCAGCGACAAAGCCGCGCCATGCCCGCTGGATCACGTCAACCGCCAGTTCAAGACGCCAAGGCCGAACGTCCTTCTCTCCGACTTCACCTATGTCGCGACCTGGACCGGCTTTGTCTACGTCGCCTTTGTGATCGACGCCTATGCCCGCAGGATCGTGGGCTGGCGAGCCTCGCGCACGGCGCATGCCGGCTTCGTGCTCGATGCGCTGGAGCAGGCACTGCATGATCGACGGCCGGTCCATCGCGGCGGGCTCGTGCACCACAGCGACAGGGGCAGCCAATATGTCTCTATCAAATACACCGAGCGCCTGGCTGAAGCAGGCGTGGAGCCTTCTGTCGGCAGCGTCGGAGATTCCTATGACAATGCTCTCGCCGAAACCATCAACGGCCTCTACAAGGCTGAGGTGATCCACCGGCGCGGGCCATGGCGTAGCTTCGAGGCCGTCGAGTTCGCGACGCTGGAATGGGTTGACTGGTTCAACAACCGACGGCTCCTCGAGCCCATCGGCAACATCCCGCCAGCCGAAGCCGAGCAACGCTACTACGCCATGCTGGAACAACCCGCCATGGCGGCATAACTTAAACCAAATGGCCTCCGGCAAACCCGGAGCGGTTCATGTCGACTTGCGCCGCAAGCGTGAACAAACCTAATGAGATGAGTTAGCAGACGCGGGAAGCTCTGCTTCTCTTTTTCGCTGCAACATTCCCGGGGAACAGTTTCTCAAGAACCGCTGCGGGCGCGCCCCTATTGCTGCCGTTGAAACCCTCGATGTTCGCGCCCCAACCGGCGATTATCGCAAGTAATGTCTTGGGGCTCGTCTTCCTAAATTTTTGCTTAGCCCAATTCACACCTTTCGCAACGGACTCGTAGCCGCTGTAGTGATGGCACTCTTTTGGTAACCGCTTTTGCAGGAATAGGATGCCTTGCACGAACGGCGAGTCATTCTTCAATTTATTTGCGCTGCTCGCGGTCACCTTGGCGCCGCTATCAGTCGCAAGCCCAGCGAGATACATGACCCACGCGAACCACAGCTCTCTTTTCAAATCAACGTCAATATTGCGCGTCTTGATTTCATCCAGTGCCAGTAGTGCAGCACCAATTGCTGCCTCCACAACATATTGAGCGAACACAACCGGACCCATCTTGGCGATTTTTCGAACGGCATCGTCGCCATAGAATTTACTGATGACTTCAGCCTTGCTCATCTGCACGCCGGAGGTCTTCGGCGCATTTAGACTTTTTCGAAGTCTGCCGCTTGCCTTGATCCAAGCATTGAGAGCATTTTCCGCCTTCGCGACGGTCTGCGTCTTCCCCTTCGCGTGCAGATTGCCTATGGCAGCATAGAGCGAATTGACTACATCAATCTTCTCTCTAGTTGCTGCTGACAACTGGCAGCCCCAGATTGCTTCAAGTTGTTTCCACTGTTCGCTGTTTAGTCTGTCATAGCGCAGCCGAAAGTTGAATTCTGTAAACACTTTTGCCGAGACAGCCTTGGACATGCAGATTTTCCAATTTACCGAAACGAGAATGTCAAAACGATTTTTCAAAAAGGCGAACAGGCAGAACACAAATCGGATCATCCCGAGGTCGCAAACAATTTTTAGACGTTGCAGGACAACGGGAATACCCGTTTGGAATCAATGACATGAATACCGATTTAGTCATTTTTCTCTTGAGTTCAGTTTTAGACTGTAGTATTGTTCGTCTTGCATACCAATCTGGGTGCCTTCGGAAACATAGACTGAGCCCTCGGCCAGTGCGCAACCTGCCCTCGCGGGCAACGTGTGTTGGCGATGTCTATGGTTCTCCCGCTACGGGGCTTATTGGCTCCGTCGCTGTGCTCGACGTCTCTACTTGATCATCCGACTACTCTTCCGAGCTCCACTCGTGGAGCCCGAACGCCATGAGCACGCGCAACGTAGGCTCAATTGATGACGTGCGGGACCTCACGCATGGCAGCGTTCGGCCGCGATTACTGACTCGGCAGCAAGCTGCCGATTACTGCAATTTATCGCCGAGCTCGTTCTCCAATTGGGTGCGCTTGGGGAAACTACCGCGTCCCCTGCCCGGCACTACGCGTTGGGATTTGAAGGCCATTGACACTGCGTTAGACAGGTTGAGTGGCCTGCATACCGAACCCGCAACATCATCATCGCCCCTGGACGAGTGGAGGGGGAAGCGTGCGCGTCGTTCTTAAAGGAATTCACAAGGTCAAAAGGCGGCTCGCAAACGGCGAGATCAAGCTGTATTTTTATGCGTGGCGTGGAGGTCCCGCCATCCACGCGCAGCCTGGTACACCGGAGTTCATTCGAGAATACCATGACGCCCACGCGAGCCTTCGCCAGCCGCGCGTCGGCACCTTTATGACGATCATTGCACAGTACAAGGCTGCGCCGGAGTTTACCGGCCTCGCGGCGTCGACTCGCCGCGCCTACCTAGCTTACATCAAACTGATCGAAGATCAGTTCGGCGACCTGCCCGTGGCGGCTCTGGCTGACCGTCGAGTGCGCGGTGAGTTCAAGGCCTGGCGTGACCTGTTCGTTGAGACGCCACGGAAGGCGGACTATGCCTGGACCACGCTGGCGCGGATCATGTCGTTCGCAAAGGACCGGGGTATTATCGCGGTCAACCCATGCGAACGCGGCGGGCGGCTGTACGTAGCCGACCGCAAGGACAAGATTTGGACCGAGCAGGATATTGCCGCGGTTCTCGCGGTCGCATCCAACGAGATCCAGCTGGCGCTGGCTCTGTGGAGCGGGCAACGCCAGGGCGACCTATTGCGGCTGCCCTGGTCAGCCTACGACAGTCCCTACATTCGCCTTCGCCAATCGAAAGGTGGTCGTCGGGTCGCGATGCCCGCCGGGGCCCCCCTGAGGGCCTTGCTCGATGCAACGAACCGCCGGGGGCCGCTTATTCTGACAAACACGCTTGGCCGCCCCTGGACATCAGATGGCTTTCGTACGTCATGGGCCAAGGCCTGCGAGCGCGCCGGTGTCGAGGGCCTGACGTTTCATGATCTGCGCGGCACGGCGGTGGTTCGCCTCGCGATCGCCGGCGCGAGCGTGCCGCAGATCGCAGCTGTCACCGGTCACTCGTTGAAGGACGTCGAGGCCATTCTCGATGCGCACTACCTCGGTCGTGACATTCAGCTCGCAGAAGCTGCGGTGCTAAAGCTCGAAGCAAGAACAAAACTGTAAACGGTTGTGTAAACGGCGCTGGTTTTGCCGCCTGATCAAATCGCTAAGTGCTTGATTTATATGGTGGGCGCACCAGGGCTCGAACCTGGGACCCGCTGATTAAGAGTCAGCTGCTCTACCAACTGAGCTATGCGCCCGAAAGGCGGTCAATGCCTTGCGAGGCCGGTCGTTTAGCAAAGCGAATCCGGTCTGGCAAGCGATGCGGCGAAGGTTTTTCCACCATCCCCAAAAAGCGAAAAGCCGCTGGATTCCAGCGGCTTCGCCAAGGTTAATGTCGGGGTTATTCCCCGCAAGACCCCTGATCGCTCAGAGCCGGCCCTCGCGATCCCGCCCCTCGCCGCCGTCACGGTCGAAATGGTCGCCATGGAAACGGTCCATCCCGCGCTCCATCATGCGGTCCATGTGGCGTTCCATGAAGTGGCGGGGCGGGCCGTCCTCGCCACCGCCGAACGGGCCGCGGTGGCGGGTCAGAACGGCGAGGCGCCGCTTCTGGCCGTCATCGAGCGTCTTGTAGAGCGGATCGGCGGCATCGGCGATCTTCCTCAGGGCTGCGGATGTCGCGCCCATATCCTCGGCGCGCTCGCGCAGGCGGGCGACCGGATCCTCCGGCTTGTCGCCGTCCTTGGCCGCATCGCCCGGGCCGGCATTCATCCGCGCATTGGCGCGGTCGATGCGCAGCTTGGCGAAGTCGCGTACGGCGGCCTCGACCGGCGGCCACAGCTTCTCCTGGTCGGCATTGAGCTTCAGCCCGGCATGGACGGCGGCGATGCGCGCGTCGACGAAGGCGGCGCGGTCTTCCGGGTTCATGCGGATGTGGCGGAAGTGCTCCATCCACGGGCGATGATATTGGGCATAGACCGCGCCCGAGCCGGCGATGCTCAGCACGGCGATGGCGGCGATGGTGAACTTCCTCATAGCAACCTCCTCTGGAAGGATGCCGTGAAGATGAGCGCCGAACCGCTGACGCGCAACTTACAACTTGGACAGGAAGGCCGTTCTTACAGAGATGTAACTGCCGTGAATGTCTGTTCAGATGCATACTGCAATGATTTGCAACAAGAAGGGCTTCCGTGCCGGCGGAAGCCCTTTGCTCATGCATTATTTATCCACTCACGACGCGCGCTGGTGGTGCTCTTGGTTGGTCGAGCCCTTAGTTCGTCGTGCTCTTGGCTTCCTTCAGAAACTCGTCGATCAAGGGCTGGCCGACGCGGCTTGCGGCGTCCTTGTAGACCGGCTCCATCGCCTTGCGCATCGCCTCGTCCTGCTCGGCCGTGAGCTTGATGATCTCGCTCTTGCCGCTCTTCCTGATCTCGGCGAGCGCGTCGTCGTTTTCCTTCTGCGACTGCGCGTTGTTGAAGTCGGTCGCTTCTTTCATCGCCTTCGACAGCTGGTCGCGGATGTCGGCCGGCAGATCGTCCCAGAACTTCTTGTTCACGATCACGACGTAGCCGATGTAGCCGTGATTGGTCTCGGTGATGTACTTCTGCACCTCGTGCATCTTCTGGGTATAGATGTTCGACCAGGTGTTCTCCTGGCCGTCGACGACGCCGGTCTGGAGCGCCTGGTAGACTTCCGAGAACGCCATCACCTGCGGCAGCGAGCCGAGCGCCTTGAACTGGGCCTGGAGCACGCGCGACGACTGGATGCGGAATTTGACGCCCTGATAGTCG
>Ga0209233_1000561_pt1 | contig 19886 bp, 11 predicted proteins | sample AraplaCL_Cvi_mCL_FD_184269 | JGI IMG/M metagenome (GOLD analysis project Ga0209233, IMG submission 184269) | Arabidopsis root microbial communities from the University of North Carolina, USA - plate scrape CL_Cvi_mCL (SPAdes) (version 2) | ecosystem: Host-associated > Plants > Roots > Endosphere...
CGATCAGATGCAGCCGGATCGAGCGGCGGACACCCGGCGTCCGACCACCTGCCGATGCCGGCGGCACCAAGAGCTGGCTGCTGCTCATGGCGTGCATCATGGCTTGGCCACTCCGGATTCCGAGACGATCTTGATCGGCGCGGGGGTCGCCACCCGCGGCTGCAGCACCTGCGCCAGTACGGTCTCCTTCGGCCCGAACGCCTGCATGCGGCCGTCCTTCATGACCAGCACCTGATCGACCGCCTCGATGCCGATCGGCCGGTGCGCCACCACCACCACGATGGCGCCGCGCGCCCGCGCGGAGCGTACCGCCCGCGACAGGGCCTCATCGCCCTCGGTATCGAGATTGGAATTCGGCTCGTCGAGCACGATCAGGAACGGATTGCCGTAGAGCGCACGCGCCAGCGCCACGCGCTGGGCCTGGCCTGCGGACAACGCCGCGCCCTGCTCGCCCACCTGCGTGTTGTAGCCGTCGCGCATCTTGATGATCATCTCGTGCACGCCGGCCTCCTTGGCGGCAGTGATAATGGCATCGGCATTGGCGTCGGGATCGAACCGCGCGATGTTCTGCGCCACCGTCCCCGCGAACAGCTCGACGTCCTGCGGCAGATAGCCGATGTGGCGACCGAGCTCGTCCGACTGCCACTGGTCGAGCGCGGCGCCATCGAGCCGGACCTTGCCCCGCACCGGCTGCCAGACCCCGACCAGCGCCCGGATCAGCGACGACTTGCCCGACGCGCTCGGCCCGATTACGCCGAGCCCATGGCCCGCGGACAGTGCGAAGGTCACGTCGTGCACGATGACCCGCTGGTCGCCGGGCGCCACGATGCTGATCGCTTCGACCGACAATTGGCTCGACGGCGGCTGCAGCAAGGTCGGCGCGGGCCGCACCGGCATCCGCTCCAGGAGCTGATTGAGCCGGCGCCAGCTTTGCCGCGCAGCGACGAACCCCTTCCAATGCGCGATCGCGAGATCGACAGGCGCCAGCGCCCGCGCGCTGAGGATCGAAGAGGCGATGATGATGCCGGCCGTCGCCTCCTGGTGGATCACCAGCGTGGCGCCGACCGCGAGCACCGCGGACTGCAGCATCATCCGCAGCACCTTGGCGATCGCACCCAGGCCGCCCGAGACGTCACTGGCGCGCTGATTGCCTTGGAGATAGCGCTCGTTGGTCTCGTTCCAGCGCTGCAGCAGCCGGCCCGCCATGCCCATCGCGACCAGCACCTCGGCATTGCGGCGGCTGGCCTGTGCCAGATCATTGCGGCGCGCGGCGAGGTCGAGCGCATCCTTGGCCGGCTGCCGGGTCATGTACTCGGTGACGAGTGTCAGGGTCACCAGGATCAGGGCACCCGCGAGCGCGGTGACCCCGATCAGCACATGAAAGGCAAAGCAGATCGCGAGATACAGCGGTAGCCAGGGCAGATCGAAGAACGCGCTCGGCCCCTGGCTGCCAAGGAAGGCTCTGACGTTGTCGAGGTCCCGCAATGGGTGCAGACCCTCGTTGCGACCTCCGATCGAGAGCGGCAAGCGCACGATGGTATCGAACACGCGCGCATTCAGGCTCTCGTCCAGCGCGGTTCCGATCCGTCCCAGGATGCGGCTGCGGATCAGATCGAGCACGCCCTGGGCCAGATAGAGACCGGCCGCCAGAATCACGAGGCCGACCAGGGTCGGGACGCTGCGGCTCGGTAGCACGCGGTCATAGACCTCGAGCATGAAGATCGAGCCGGTGAGATAGAGCAGATTGATGATGCAGCTCATCACGCCGACGCCAAGAAAGGCGCTGCGACAGCCCCGTAATGCCTCACTCAGCTCCGAACGCTTCGCACCAGGCGCGGCCGCCATCCATCCGATCTCTTCAAATAAGATGCACGCCGCCGGGCAATGGAACGCGAGATGCGGCGGTCAGTCGCCGACATATACCCATTCTCGCCGCGACCGTCCAACCTGCGCGGCATTAACCTAAACCCGTCTCCGTATTTTGCCGGAGTACGCAGGCAAACGTCCGAAATGATCCGTCGCTGAACAGCGCGCCAAGCTGTCAGCCCGGACAGCTAGAACCGGCCGCGCCCCCGCAGCAGTCCGATGACCAACAGCAGAATGACGGCTCCCAGCGCCGAATAGACGATCTCCGACACCAGACCGCGGCCGAGATGAATGCCAAGCTTCGGGAACAGCAGGCTCGCGATCAGGGCACCGAGGATACCGATGACGATGTCCCCGATCAGTCCGAAACCGGCGCCACGCACGATCTTACCGGCGAGCCAGCCCGCGACCAGGCCGACAAACAGAACGACCAACAGACCTTCACTCGATATGTACATGATTAAGTCCTTACCCGGCGGCGGTTCCCGGTGCCGCTGCGTCAGCATAGCGGGACTGATGGATCGGGACGACCCGTCAGGCGCAGTCCGAGCTCGCAATCGCGCAGCTTTCCGGCCGACCGTTACGTCGCCGCAACAGTCGCAGGCCCCTCGGCAAGGATGCAGCGAGCCAAACGCCCGGAGCCGAGGTTCACATTCGGCGGCAGAGCCTCGCTGCAACGGGCTTCCGCGAGGCTGCAGCGCGGCGCGAACGAGCAGGCACGCGGGGCGTGGTCAAGTGAAGGCGGCGTGCCCGGAATGGTCCGCAGCCGCTCGCCGCGGCTGGCGCCATGAATGGTCGAAGCGAGCAGCCCGCGCGCATACGGGTGAACCGGTTGCCGCACGATGTCGCGCAATGTCCCCTGCTCGACGATCTCACCGCCATACATCACCGCGACGCGGTCGCAGATCTCGGTTGCGACGCCAATGTCGTGGGTCACGAAGATCACCGACATGCCGAACTCGCGCTGCAGCTCGCGCAGCAGCAGCAGGATCTGGATCTGCACGGTAGCATCGAGCGCGGTGGTCGGCTCGTCCGCAAGCAGCACCTTCGGTTTGCAGGCGAGCGCCAGCGCGATCATGGCGCGCTGGCGCATGCCGCCGGACATCTCGTGCGGATAGGACTCGAGCCGGCGCTTGGCGGAGGGAATGCGCACCACGTCGAGCATCTCGAGTGCGCGCGCCCGGCCTTCCGCGTAGCTCTTGCCCTCGTGCCGCATCACCGTCTCGGCGATCTGCTTGCCGATCGTATAGACCGGGTCGAGCGCCAGCCCCGGCTCCTGGAAGATCATCGAGACGGTCCGGCCGCGGAATGCCGACAGCTCCTCATCGGTGAGCGCGAGCACGTCGCGCCCCATCACCTCGACGCTGCCCCTGATCTGCGTGCGCTTCTTCGGCAACAGCCGCATCAGCGCACGCATGGTCACGCTCTTGCCGGAACCAGATTCGCCGAGCAGACCCAGCACCTCACCATCGCCGAGCGACAGGCTGACATCGTTCACGGCATGAACCGAGCGCTCGCCGGTGAAGCGGATGGTGAGGTTCTTGATCTCGACGAGGTTTGTCATGGCAAAGTCGGCACCTTGGCGTGGAAGTCGGTGGCGCGCTGGAATGCGGCGCCGATGGTCAGCACCGTTGCCTCGTCGAAGGAGCGGCCGATCAGCTGCATGGCGATCGGCAGGCCCGACGCCGAGAAGCCGGTGGGGAACGCCAGTGACGGCAGGCCGAGATAGTTGATCGGACGGGTGAAGCGCGTCAGCCGCTGGATCACCGCCTCTGCGCCCGGTCCGGCGCCGACGTCGCTTTCCGCAACGGTGGGCGCCGGGATCGGAGAGACCGGCGCGATGACGGCGTCGACGCCCGAGGTCGCGGCAATATGTGCAGCCAGCGCCGCGCCGCGCCAGCGCATCGCCTCCAGATAGGTCACGCCCGACACCGCCAGCGCGTTCTGCAGCCGCATCAACACCTGCGGACTGTAGTCCTGCGGACGCTCGATCAGCCAGCGCTTGTGGAAGGCGGCTGCTTCGACCGCCAGCACGATTTGAGAGGCCGAAGAGAGCTGGCGCTGGTCGGGCAGCTCGACCTGCACGACATCGGCGCCCTCGGTCTTCAACGTCGCGATCGTGGCATCGAGCGCCTTGGCGACGTCGGCGTCGAGATCATCGACATAGAAGGATTTGGGTACGCCGATGTTGAGGCCTTTGAGCGAGGCCCTGGTCGCTGCGAGATAGTCCTGCACCGGCGCTGTGCTCGCGGTCGGATCCTCCGGATCGGGACCGGCCATCAAACCGAGCAGCAGCGCGCAATCCTCCGCCGTCTGCGCCAGCGGGCCGACCGTGTCGAGCGATTGTGACAGCGGCATCGCACCGGCGCGGCTGACACGACCCCAGGTCACTTTCAACCCCGTCACGCCGCAGAAGTGCGCGGGCATGCGGATCGAGCCGCCGGTGTCCGAGCCGAGCGCGGCGAAGGTCAGTCGCGCGGCGACCGCCGAGCCGGACCCGGACGACGACCCGCCGGTGATGTAACCGAGCTTCCAGGGATTATGCACCGGGCCGTAATGCGCGTTGTGCCCGGTCGGCCCGTAGGCGAACTCCGCCATCTGCAGGGTGCCGAGCCGGACCGCGCCGGCGTCCTTCAGCCGCTGCAGCGCCGTCGACGTTGAGGTCGCGACGAAGTCGCGGCGGATCAGCGACCCGCAGGTCGAGACGTGACCGGCGTCGTAGTACATGTCCTTGTGCGCGAGCGGCACGCCATGCAACGGCCCCTTGATGTTGCCCTTGGCGAGCTCGGCATCGGCATCGGCCGCCGCCTTCAGCGCCGGCTCGGACTCGATCGCCATGAAGGCGTTGAGATGCGGCTGCCACTGCGCGATGCGGTGCAAACAGGAGCGCGTCACCTCGTGGGAGGACAGCTTCTTCTCCGCGATCGCCGTGGCGACCTCGGTCAGCGTCATCAATGCGGGCTCTGAACTCATCGCGCCACCTTCAGATGCTGCGCCACGACGTAGCTCGCAGGCTCCAGATCGAACGGCAGGGTGCCGGCGATCGGCGCAAAACCCTCGAGCGCCGGTCCGATCGAGTTGGCGATCCGCGTCGCCGTTTCCTTGTCGACGGGGACGCCTGCGGCCTCCGCCATCGCGCTCACATTCTGGGGTGTCGGTTTCGTCATTCGATCTCTCGCCCTTGTGCGATTGCCATCAGGCAGCAGTTGCCGGCGCGCGGCTGTGTCCCGATCCCGCCATCGCCATGTGGCACGCCGCCTGATGGCCCATACTATCGAGCGCTGTGAGCTTTGGCGCGGCATTTGCGCAGAGCGGCTCCGCGAACGGACAGCGGGTGTGGAACCGGCAGCCCGGCGGCGGATCGATCGGATTGGGCGGATCGCCGGAGATCGGCGGCACCTCGGTGCGCTTGTCCGGATCCGACGACGGCATCGCCGCCAGCAACGCGCGCGTATAGGGATGCGCTGGCCTTGCCCAGACCTGCTCCACGGGGCCGAGCTCCACGACCTCGCCGAGATACATCACCAGCACGCGGTCGGAGATATAGTGCACGACATTGAGGTCGTGGCTGATGAAGAGATAAGTGAGACCGAATTCGCGCTTCAGATCAGTGAGCAGATTGAGCACTTGCGCCTCGACCGATTTGTCGAGCGCCGAGACCGCTTCGTCCAGGATCACCAGGCGCGGCGACAGCGCCAGCGCGCGGGCGATGTTGACGCGCTGGCGCTGGCCACCGGAGATCTCGTGCGGATAGCGGCTCGCGAAAATCTCGGGGCGCAGGCCGACCTTGCCGAGCAGATCGCGCGCCAACGCGCGCGCCGCGCCATCGGCCATGCCATGAACCTTCGGACCGAAGGCGATCGACTCCTCGATTGTCAGCCGCGGATTGAGCGAGGCATAGGAGTCCTGGAACACCATCTGCATGCCGCGCCGCAGCTCGCGCAGGCTCATCTCATGGCCGACCTGCATGCCGTCGAAAATGAGCTCGCCAGCATCACGGTCCATCAGCTGCATCAACAGCCGCGCGGTCGTCGACTTGCCGCAGCCGGACTCGCCGACGATGCCAACCGTCTCGCCCTTGCCAATCGCAAACGACACATCGTCGACTGCACGCACGGTCTTGCGCGCGCCGAACCAGCCGCCCCGCACGGGGAAGTGCCTGGTCAGGCCACTCACCTGCAGAAGCGGCTGCGCCTTACCGCCGCGATCCTCGATCGGCTCCAGCCGGTCGCCAACAACCGCCTCACTCATGACGATGGACTCGATGTAGCCACGGCGTTCCCTTCTCCCCTTGTGGGAGAAGGTGGCGCGGACGAAGTCCGCGACGGATGAGGGGTCAGTCTCCGCGGAGAGAGACCCCTCACCCGGATTGCATCTAACGATGCAATCCGACCTCTCCCTCGTCCGACGAGGGCTTCGCCGTCGCGATGAAAGGAGAGGTGGACCGTCAATGCCGAAATGGATCCGGGTGAGTTCATCATGTCGAACCTCAGCTCCTGATGTCCATCGCGCTGCGCAGGCCGTCGCTGAGCAGGTTGAAGCAGATCGACACTGCGAAGATCATCACGCCGGGCAGCGCCGCGACCCAGGGATTGACGTAGATCGCGGTGCGCAGCGTGTTCAGCATCAATCCCCATTCGGGCTCCGGCGGCTTGGTGCCGAGGCCAAGGAACGACAGGCCGGCGGCGAGGATCATCGACACCGAAATCAGGCCGGTGGAATAGACGAAGATCGGCCCCAGCACGTTGCCGAGCATGTGCGCGCGCATGATGGTGAAGGGCGAGGCGCCGGAGGCGCGCGCGGCCTCGACGAAGTCGCGGTTGCGCACGCCCGTGGTGACGCTCTCGGCGACGCGCGCGATCTGCGGCACGAACACGATGGTCAGCGAGACGATGGAGTTGGTGATCCCGGCGCCGAGCGCGCCGGATATCGCGATCGCCAGCAGCACCGATGGGAATGCGTAGAACACGTCGATGGTGCGCATGATCGCGGTGTTGACCCAGCCGCCGACATAGCCGGCGACGAGGCCGAGCATGGTGCCGATGCCGAAGGCCAGGATCACGGGCGAGATACCGATCAGCAGCGACAGCCGTCCGCCATAGATCAGCCGCGCCAGCATGTCGCGGCCGAGCTCGTCGGTGCCGAGCAGATAACCCGGCGTGCCGATATGGCGCAGGCGGCGGATCATCGATCCCTGATAGGGATCTGCGAGGTGCAGCCAAGGCGCCAGCAGCGCAGAAAGGACAATCGCGAGCAGGATCGCGACGCAGACCATACTGATCTTATCACGGATGATGCGACGGCCGACGGTCGCCCAATAGCCGCGCGCCTTGGCGGCCGGCGCCGCCTGCAGCGCAATATCGGACAACATCTGCGCGGGAGTGATGCTCATCGGCTAGCTCCGCTGGATGCGCGGATCGATCGCGGCCTGCGCGATATCGACCAGCAAATTCAGGATGACAAAGAACATCGCCAGCACCAGGATCGTGCCCTGCAGCAGCGGCAGGTCGCGCTGGAAGATCGCCGAGTTGAGCAGAAGGCCCGAGCCCGGCCAGGAGAACACGGTTTCGATCAGGATCGAGCCGCCGAGCATGTAACCCAGCTGCAGGCCCATGACGGCAAGCGCGGTGGGCGCGGCGTTCTTCAAGACGTGCCGAAACACCTGCGTTTCACGCAAGCCCTTGGCGCGCAGCGCCTCGACGAAATCCTGATTCAGGATATCGCCGGTCAGCGCGCGCACCGTGCGGGTGATGATGCCCATCGGGATGACTGACGTGGTGATCGCGGGCAGCACCAGAAAACGCAGATGCGCCCAGTCCCATTCCCAGGCGCCGGAGCCTGATGGGCCGGCACCGACCGCGGGCAACCAATTCAGCTCGACCGAGAAGATGATGACCAGCACCATGCCGAGCCAGTAATGCGGCAGCGACACGCCGGATATCGCGATCGAGGTCGCGACCTTGTCGATCCAGCTGTCGCGGAAATAGCCGGCGACCAGACCGAAGAACAGGCCGAGTGCAAAGCTGATGATGGCGGCGGCGACCGCCAGCATCACCGTGTTGGAGACCGCGCGCATGACCTCGCCGAGCACCGGGCGGCCGGTCGCGATCGAGCTGCCGAGATCGCCATGCAGCGCGCGCCAGAGCCAGAGCCCGAACTGCACCGGCAGCGGCCGGTCGAAACCGTAGGCGGCACGCAGCTGATTGGCGAGCTCCTGCGACGCGTCAGCCGGCAGCACGGCGACCAGCGGATCACCAGGCGTGATGTGGACGAGCATGAAGCAGAACAGCGCCACCCCGAGAATGATCGGGATCGCATAGACGGTACGCCTGGTCACGTATGAGAGCACGGGTCACCTGGCTTCTACCTTCTCGCCTTGTCGGAGAAGGTGGCGCTGACGAAGTCCGCGCCGGATGAGGGGTATTGCTCCGCATGCACGATGCCTCGAGCGAGGGATACAGTCCGCGGATGCAGACCCCTCACCCGGCTTCGTTTCGCGAAGCCACCCTCTCCCACACGGGGAGAGGGTAAGAGATCACGGCTCGACCGTGACGGACGAGAAGTTCACCAGCCAGCTCTTTGGCTGCACCAGCCCCTTGATCTTCGGGCTCAACGCGCGCGGGCCGACGTCGTGCGCGACGTAGAGAAAGTCAGCATCATCCACCGAGGCGGCGTGCAGATCCGCCAGTGCCTTGTCGCGCGCGGCGGGATCGAAGGTCTGGCGCGCCTTCTTCACCAGCTCGTCGAATTTCGGATCGTTGATGAAGCCCCAATTATTGGAGACCGGCGGCGCCATCGACGAGTTGAAGAAGCGCACCAGCGCGAAGAACGGATCCATCGCCGCATAGGTGACGTTGATCGCGTTGGCGCCACCCGCGCTCGGATCCTTGGCGCCGCGGCGCCAATTGGTGAACAGCGTATTCCACTCGATGACGTCGATCTGCACATCGAAGTAACACTCGGCAAGCGCCTGCTGCAGGTATTCGTTCATCGCCACCGGCTGCATCTGGCCGGAGCCCGACGCGGAGGTCTGCACCTTCACCGCGAGATGCCTGCTCGGACCATAGCCGGCCTCCTGCATCAGCTTCTGTCCGGCCGGCAGATCATACTTGATCTGGAAGGTCGGATTGCCGCGCCAGGGATGGCCGGATTCGAACGTGCCGGTCGCCGGCACCATCAGGCCGGCGAGCAGGCCATCCTTCATGCCCTCGCGATCGACGCAGAGATTGGCAGCCTTGCGGACGCGGATATCGTTCCAGGGCGAGCCCTCGACACGCGAGAACTGCCAGGGCCAGACATGCGGCTGCTCATTGGCGTAGACCTTGAAGCCGCGCTGCTTGATCTCAGGCAGTGCATCCGGCGCCGGCGCCTCGACCCAATTGACCTGGCCGGACAGCAGAGCCGCAGTGCGAGCATTCGCCTCCGGCATCGGCAGCAGCACCATCTTGTCGGTCTTGGGGACGCGCGCCTTGTCCCAGTATTTGTCGTTCTTCACAAGCTCCAGCCGCTCGCGCGGCGTGAAGCTCGCCATCTTCCACGGGCCGGTGCCCGAGGCATCCTTGGCAAAGGCGTCCCACGCCGCCTGCGACTTCGCCTTCGCCTCGCCGCTCGCGGCGTCGTAGAACTTCTGCCACTTGGTCGGGCTCGCCATGAACAGATTGGCGAGATTGATCGGCAGGAAGCTGTCCGGCTCCTTGGTGGTCAGCTCGACCGTGAGATCGTCGATCTTGCGCGCGGAGGCCAGGGTCGGCATGCGCGAGGCGGTGACGCCGACCTGGCTCGGATCGAATTGCGGCGCATCCTGCTTCAAGACCTTCTCGACGTTCCACACCACGGCATCGGCGTCGAACGGCGCGCCGTCATGGAAGGTGACGCCGGGACGCAGCTTGAAGATCCATTTGGTCTTGTCGTCGTCATTGACCTTCCACTCGGTAGCGAGGTCCGGAATGATGCCGCTCGCCTTGTCCTCGGACGATAGATCGAACTGCGTCAGCGCGTCATACATGGTGACGCCGGTGAAGCGATTGCCTTCGTAGCCCTGATCAGGTTGCCCAAGCGTGCGCGGAATATCGGCCGCCGTCATGCCGATGCGCAGCACGCTTTCGGCGCTGGCCCCGCCCGGCAGCATGACGATCGACACCGTCGCCATCATCGCGGCCGCAAACGCCGCACGGCCACTCTTCTTCGCAACACCCAAACGCACGATATCAATTCTCCGACCTGACTAATTCTTGAGCAAGATGTATGCAACGGCTGTGCCAAGCAGGCGGATGGTGTCGTGCCTGCGGCCTTTCATCACAACTGTTTGTATTCAAACGATCTTGCGCATGGCTTGGCACCAAGCTTGCAGCCACGGACGCGTCATATTTGACCGTTTTCCCGAGGAGTTCTCTGCATGCGCGCCCGATTATTGCTGCTCGTCACCGCGCTCGCGGTCAGCGTGTCTGCGCTGTCCGCGCGCGCCGAAACCGTGGTGCGCTATGGCATGTCGATGGCCGATGTGCCGCTGACCACGGGCCAGCCCGATCGCGGCGCCGGCGCCTATCAGTTCACCGGTTATACGATCTACGATCCGCTGGTCTCCTGGGACATGAGCACCGCCGACAAGCCCGGCAAGCTCATCCCGGGTCTCGCCACGGAGTGGAAGGTCGACGACAAGGACAAGACCAAGTGGCGCTTTGTTTTGCGCAAGGGTGTCAAATTCCACGATGGCAGCGACTTCACTGCCGACGCGGTGATCTGGAATCTGGACAAGGTGCTCAATGATAAGGCACCGCAATTCGACAAGCGGCAGAGCGCCCAGGTCAAGACCCGCCTGCCCTCGGTCGCAAGCTACGCGAAAATCGACGACGACACGGTCGAGATCACGACCAAGACGGTCGACTCCTTCTTTCCCTACCAGATGCTCTGGTTCCTGATTTCGAGTCCGGCGCAGTACGAGAAGCTGGGCAAGGACTGGGACAAGTTCGCCAGCCAGCCCTCCGGCACCGGTCCCTTCAAGCTGACGAAGCTGGTGCCGCGCGAGCTCGCCGAGCTCAGCAAGAATGCCGACTACTGGAACAAGGATCGGATTCCGAAGATCGACAAGCTGGTGCTGGTGCCGATGCCGGAAGCGCTGACGCGCACCAACGCGCTGCTCGCAGGGCAGGTCGATCTGATCGAGACGCCGGCGCCGGACGCCGTGCCACAGCTCAAGGCAGCCGGCATGAGGATCGTCGACAACATCACGCCGCATGTCTGGAACTATCATTTGAGCGTGCTGCCGGGCTCGTCCTGGACCGACATCCGCCTGCGCAAGGCGCTCAACCTCGCGATCGACCGCGACGCCGTGGTCGGGCTGATGAACGGTCTTGCCAAGCCGGCCAAGGGCCAGGTCGATCCGTCGAGCCCCTGGTTCGGCAAGCCGACCTTCGACATCAAATATGATCTCGCAGCAGCCAAGAAGCTGGTCGAGGAAGCCGGCTACTCCAAGGACAAGCCGCTGAAGACCACCTTTATCATCGCGCAGGGTGGGACGGGGCAGATGCTGTCGCTGCCGATGAACGAATTCCTGCAGCAGAGCTTCAAGGAAATCGGCATCGATATCGACTTCAAGGTGGTGGAGCTGGAGACGCTCTATACGCATTGGCGCAAGGGCGCGGCTGACGAGATGAACGCCGGCATCACCGCCAACAACATCGCCTATGTCACGTCAGATCCGCTCTATGCAATCGTGCGATTCTTTGCCTCCGACCAGATCGCGCCGGTCGGCGTCAACTGGGGCGGATACAAGAATCCGAAGGTGGACGCGCTGATCAACGAGGCCAAGCAGACCTTCGATCCCGCCCGGCAGGACGAGCTGATCGCGCAGGCCCATGCGCTTGTCGTCGACGATGCCGTGCTGGTCTGGGTGGTGCACGACACCAACCCGCATGCGCTCTCGCCGAAGATAAAGAAGTTCGTCCAGGCGCAGCACTGGTTCCAGGACCTGACCACGATCGGGGTGGAGTAGAGCCCAGCTGTCGTCCCGGCCAAGCGAAGCGCGAACCGGGACGACGCTCCAATTCACTTCGTCAACAGCGCGTGGGCACCGTTCCAATCCTCCGGCGGCGGATTGGCCTGGTAATCCCGGATGCGCGCTTCATACAGGTCATAGAGCTGCGCCAGCGTATGCGCCTCGTCGCTCTTGCGGCCGCGCGCGATCGCGGCCAGTGCGTCGTCCCAGTCGCGGCTGCGATACGCGGCCAGCATCTCGATGGTGAGGTTGCGCAGGCGCTGGAAGCGCTCGGAGAGCATGACATCCTCGCGGCCGGCAATGGCATAGATCACCTCCGGCTCGCTCTTGCCCTTCACCATGATGAAGTCGAGCTCGAGGATCGCAAAGCGATCCTTGACCGACATCGCGGTCCGGGAGCCGACGATGATCGGAAAGCCATACTCCTTGGTCTGGCCTTCCAGGCGCGAAGCGAGATTGACACTGTCGCCAAGCGCCGAATAATTCTTTCGCAAGTCGGAGCCCATGTTGCCGACCACGCAGAGACCGGTGTTGAGCCCGATGCCGACCTTGAGCGGGATATAGACATGGCCACCGGCGGCGGCCTCCTGCTCACGCGCCTGATTGACCTCGTCGATCTTCTCCAGCATATCCAGCGCCGCCGCGCAGGCGTTGACCTCATGCTCATTGTCATCGAGCGGCGCATTCCAGAACGCCATGATGGCATCCCCCATGTACTTGTCGATGGCGCCCTTGCGCGCGATGATCGCATTGGTCAGCGGCGTCAGGAAGCGATTCATCAGCTGGGTCAGGCCTTGCGGGTCGTGCTTGTAGCTCTCCGAGATCGAGGTGAAGCCGCGCACGTCCGAGAACATGATGGTGATCTCGCGCTCCTCGCCGCCCAGCTTTGGCGGGGCATGCGCGAGCTGCTCGACCAGCGCGGGCGACAGATACTGGCTGAAGGCCGTGCGGATCTGGCGGCGCTGGTTCTGCTCGCGCACGAAGCTTGCGAAGATCAGGGCCAGATAGATCGCCGTGGTCGACAGCAATGGATAGGTGAAGTCGAGCAGCAGCCGGTGCTGCGTGTAGAAGTACCAGGAGAGGCCGATCAGCGCGGTCGCGAACAGCCCTCCGACCACCACGAGCGTCACGGCACCGAGCCGCGGCGCGAACACGATGACGAGGAGGCCGAGCAGCATGGCCGCGCCGAACTCGGCGGCAGGCCCCCAAGTCGGCAGTTGCAGAAGCGCGCCCACCAATGCGCTCTCCAGCACCTGCGCATGCACCTCCACGCCCGGCATCGCTCGCGACACCGGGGTGGTCTTGATGTCGTTGAGCCCGGCCGCCGACGGACCGATCAGCACCAGCTTGCCGGCGATCTTCTCCGCCGGCACGCGCCCCTCGAGCACATCGATCGCCGATGCGTAAATCGAGGGATCGCGGAGCGCATAGTGGATCCAGATCTGGCCATTGCGATCAGTCGGTATCCGAAAGCTGCGCAGCCCCAGGCCGATGATGCCGGCTGTGTCCGCCCTGATGAGCACCGTGTCCGAGCTGCTGGCCACGCGCAGCATCTCGAAGCTCAGCGATGGCATGATCACGTCCTGGGCCTGCATGATCATGGGCACCCGGCGAATGATGCCATCGCGTTCAGGGCTGATGTTGAACAGGCCGCGGCCGGCGGCTGCGTGTTCGAGCACCGGCACATTGCGGAGCAGCCCGGCGAATTTGAACATGAACCGTTGAGGCTCGCCGATGAGGGCGAGACCGGTCACGGGCAATGCCTTGTCGAGACTGGCATGGACATCCGGTCCGGCGGCTTCGCCAAGCACCACGCGCGAGGCACGCAAGGCGTCCGCCAAGACCTGATCGTTCGACGGCAGAGCACGCAGCTTATCGCGCGTCGCCTCGTCAAGTCCGGAGAAGGTTTCGACGGCGATATCGGGATTCAGGCGGTCGGACTCTGCGAACACGACGTCGAAGGCGATCACCACGGCGCCCAGCCTGGTCAGGTTGGTGATGATCTCGGCAAGGCGGGTGCGCGGCCATGGCCATTGACCCAGCTTCGGATCGGACAAGCTCTTCTCATCGATATCGACGATGGTGACCGGCCGCATCGTCTTCACCCGCGGCTCGATTAGCTGGAAATTGTCGAAGGTCCGGAGACGCAGTTCCTCGATGGGCGCCGGATCGGCGATGCGTAGCGCGGCAAAGCCGATCAGCAGGACGAGACACATCAGCCGCGCATAGCCGAACCGGCGCGCAAACCATCGTGGCACGGCTCGGAGACGTTTCATCTGATGTCCAGGGTCGGCATCGCGGCGCATTGCACCAAGGGATCAATAGCTCCCTTATCCCTGTGGTAGCCCCGCTTGGCAACGCCGCAGATGCGCTCTCCCGCAGGCAGCACGGTCAGACGATATGGAAGTCGTTCGGATGCGCCGTGAGCTGCGCGAGCGTCACGCCTTTCAGCGTGATCGTCTCATGCGCCGCATCGACCAGGACGGTGTCGTGGCCGGCATTCGCGGCATGGGCGCTGTTCAGAATGTCCTGCGCCGACGTCCCGAACAGCGCGTGATTCACCTCGAGCGCATCCTTGTTGACGTCGAAATCGGCGATGGTGGCGCTGCCGAATTGCTGTTTGAACACGAAGGTGTCATTGCCGCCCTTGCCGAAGATGGTCACGCCACCGCCGACGTCATCGAACGTGTCGCTCTGCGCGGTGCCGGTCACGGCCGGCGAGCCGTTGCCGTTAATCGTGATGGTCAGCGGCTGCAGCCCGAAGCTGCCATGCCCGTCGCTGACTTGCGCCCGGTAGGTGATGGTCAGCGTATCGCCGGGCTCCAGGAAATCGAGATTGCCGCCTGCCGGATCGTAGGTCCAGTGCAACGCGTCGGCCTTGCCGTCGGAGCTGACGCTGTCGAACTTGATCGCGTTTGAATCGACCAGCGCGTCCACATCGAGGTTATCAGGCAGATGCGACGAGCCGTTGTATGTGACGACGGCATCGCCGATCACCGAGGCCGTGAGCGTGTCGCCGATGTCCTTGTCGGTCACGGTCAGCGTGCCGCCAACGGCGCTCGCGAGCTTGACATGGGCATCATCGAGATAGCCAGCGGACACATTGTCGATCTCGAAGGCGTTCTGGCTGCTGTGCAGCACGACCTTTGTGAACGGGGCGAGGTCGAGAAACTCGACATAACCGTTGGACGCGAACGAGCCCTGACCGCCATTGGCAAGCAGCGGCGCGACGTCGCTGCCATCGTAAGCTGCGACCAGCTTGTTGCCATCGTAGAAATCGATGCTGTTGTAAGCGTCGACCGACCCCCAATACAGCCCAAAACTGTTCTGCTGATGGTCGAACGTGATGGTCGCCTGCGCATGCCCGCCGATGCTCAGGTAGTTCGTGCCGTCCTGGGTGCCCTGGCCGACGTAAGGCGCGGCCGAAACCGAGGACGAACCATGCACGACGCCGGCACTGCCGTCCGCATCGATCCACGCGTGCAGCGCGGTGCTGTAGAAGTCGCCGTGGTCACGACCATTATTGGAGGCGGAGCCGGCCTGCTGCTGATCGAAGGTCTCGGTCGCAAGACCAGCCGTATTCATGGTCGTGCCGGCGGCGAGCACGATCGGCGACTTTGACAGGATGACTGTCTGCAGCGTCGGATCTGTCTCGCCGAGAATGACGGGCGCGTCCTCGGCGCCGTCGATCGTGACCGTCACCGGCACGTCGATCTTGCCGTCTTGCTGATCGTCGATCGTCACCGTCGAGGTGACCGTCAAGGTCTGGCCGGCCCCGAGGAAATCCAGCGCGCCATCGGCGATCTTGTAATTCCAGTCAACGGTGCCGATGTTGGTGTTGCCGGACTGCTGGATCGTCAGCGCCTGCTCCAGCGCAGTGATCTGATCCGGCGTCAGAGACGCCGTCATGTCGGTGGTGTGATCAGCCGCAGCCCACGTCAGGACCGGCGTCGACATCGTTGCGACCGGCCGGTCGGTCAGGTCGATATCGCTGAAGTGAATCGTACTGCTGATGCTGTCGATCTCTGACGACCCGCTGGTGTCGGCACGCTCATGGATCGTGCCGGCCTGCTGTGCGTCATCAGCGGCGACCGTTGGCGCATCGTCGTTGGCGTTGAGCGTGATGAGCGTCCCGCCATGTCCGTCGTCGGAGCTGGCAAAATGCGCATGGCTGTAGTCGATGGTGCCGCTCAGCGTCAGGCTGACGGTATGACCGGCGCTGTCGCTGACGGTCAGCAGGCCGGATTTGGCGTCGTAGGTCGCGGTGGGATCGTCGGCGAACTTGATCGCGGTCAGATCGAGCTTGTCGGAACTTCCAAGGTCTTGGATGGTCTTGACCGAGCCGGCGGCGTCGAGCACCAGCTCGCTGCTGCCGTACCCGACGAACTTCACCACCTGCGCATCGGCGCCGCCGAGCTCCAGCGTGGCACCCTGATCGATGATGATCGAACCGGTGCCATTGATCGCGCCGCCGACGTCGAACGTACCGCTCTTCACCTCAATCGTGCCGTCGTTGATGACGGCGCCACCGATCGAGCTGAAGCCGGTCGCATCGAGCGTACCGAAGACATGGAAAGTGCCGTCACCCGTGACGGAGGTGCCTGCGAGATCCAGGATCGCGCCGGTGTCGACCGTAAACGTGCCGCCATTGTCGACGTGAGTATCCGACAAAGTCACGGCAATGCCGTGGATCTCGAGCGTGCCGACCATGCCGACGCTGATCGTGCCGCCGGTGATCGTCGTATCGCCGTCGAGCACCAGCGTCGATGGCACCGGCGTGCCGCCCTCGTCATCGACCAGGATCGCGGCGGCCGTGCCGTTGTCGACATCAACATTGTTGAATGTCGTCGCGGCGTCGGTCTCGACATGCACGGTGCCGGAATTGACGAGATCGCCGCCGCTGATGATGCTGTGTTCGAGCACCAGCACCGACTTCGCGTCGACATCGACGGCGCCGGAGCTGGTGACCGTCACTCCCGACAGCGTGGCGCCTCCGGCTGTCGTGACGTCCAGCGTGGCGTATGGCTCAATCGTGAGGTCGCCGTCGGTGACCACCACGCCGTTCTTCAGCGTCAGGGTGACCGGGACCTGCTCGTCGTCGAAAAGGGCGACCGTGTGCACGTCATCGCCGCCGCCGTCCTGCCAGGCCGGCGCGCCGATCATGATCGCGCCGCCATCGACCGCGCTGCCGTCCAGCGTGCTGTCGCCGATGACGTCGATCTCGCCGGAATTGTGCACGGCGCCGCCGGCGATGGTGGCGCCGGTCAGCGCGAGCGCGCCGGCAACCGCGATCGTGACGGTCGCGTTGGTTTCGTTGATGACGGTCTCGCCGTCGAGCACATTTCCGGTCGCCTTGACCGAGAGATCGCCGGAATTGCCGAGGGTCCCGCCGATCAGAGCGGCCAGCCCTGTCAGCGCGACCGTGCCGCCGCTGGCATTGGCAATATGGCCGCCCGTGATGCTGGCATCGTTCAGGGACAGCGCGGCACCTTTGTTCACCGTGATGGTGCCATCGTCATTGTCAAAGCTGGTGCCGAGGTCGAGCGTGAGCGCGCCACCGGCGAGAATGTTCAGCGCATTGTTGGCGCAGACGGTCTCGCCATCGAGCGCATTGCCGCTGCCGGAGACCGCGATCGTGCCGGAATTGGCCAGCCAGCCCTCGCTCAGGACACTGCCGCCGTCGAGCTCCAGCGTGCCCGCAACAGTGATGCCGCCGCCAATGATCGCGCCAGCGTCGAGAACGAGCCTGGCGGGCGCTTCGACCTGGATCAGCCCGTCGCTGTCGCCACCCGAATTCATGACTTCGGCAGAGACATGCAACGTGCCGGCGGAAAGCTCCATGGTGCCGGTGTTGGTGATACCGGCCCCGGCGCCGACATCGCCGCCGCCCGCGAGCACCAGCGTCCCGGAATTATCAAACGCGCTGTGGTCAAGCAGCTCGGCCTGGCCGCCGACGCGCATGGTGCCGGCATTCTGCACGATGACGTCGGCATGCAGGGTCAGCGCGCCGCCGATCGTCAGCGTGCTTAGATTGTCGAGCTCGGGCGTGCTGCCGCCGCCGGCATCGTCCATCGTCACCGTCTTGGCGAAGGCATCCTGATCGACGGTCACCGGGAAAGCCGGTGTCAGCCCCTGCAACGCATCGGTCTTGATGATGACATCGTCATTGGCTGACGGCGCGTGCCCGGTCTTCCAATTGGCGCCATCGCTCCATAGCAACACCGGCTCGGCGAGGCCCTTTTCGTCCGCTCCCTCCGCCTTCCCGATCCAGATTTCGCCCGGATTTTCGGTGCCGGTGATCGTCACTGTCACAGTCTGCTCGGACGTCGCACCCTGCGAATCCGTCAGCGTCACCGTGTAGGTCAGTGTCAGCGTCTGCCCGGCGGGAATCAAATCCGTAACATCTGTCGGCAGCTTCGACAGCGACCAGTCGATAATGCCGTTACCGGTCCCGGTACTGTCGGCCGCGAGCGAGGCGCTGAACGTCCGGTCGAGCAGCGTCAGAGCGTCCGATGATACAGAGTCGCCGTTTCCGAGCGCCGCGCTGCTCAGCTTCGTCGATACGGTATGGGTATCGGTCAGATCGACATCCGCGAAGCTCAGGTTGCCGGAAGCCTGATCCGCCAATGTCAACGGCCCGCCCGGCGTGCTGCCGGCAGACAATGCGACGGTCTGCGCGCCTGTCGTGATGACCGGCGCATCATTTGTGCCAGTCACCGTGATGGTGATCGGGACCTGGGTAAATTCGTTGCCCAGGTCGAAATTGTTGTCGACCCGCACCATGTAGGTCATCGTCAGCGTCTCGCCCGCGGCGAGGAAGTCGAACGCGTGATCCGGAATGCTGTAGGTCCAGGTTGCGGTCCCGACGTTGCTGTGGGCGGGATCCTGCACCACAGCGATATTGATCTCGGTCGCCGCCACATCCTTGAGCTGCAGCGCGTTGAGCGAGCCGCTGATGTCGGCGTGCTGGGCGTTCGCGTAGGCGAATGACTTGAACGTCACCGACACGGACGGACGATCGCCGCCATTGACGTCGGCATAGTTGACCTTGCCCGACACGGCATCGGCATCGACCACATCGCCGGTCTTGCCGACCTGCTCGGTCAGCTTGAAGTGTGTGCTCGGCTGGCTCGATGCATCGAGCACGACGGCGCTCGGCGGCCCCGGGATGTGGTACGCCGCATCAGTCGGCCCGATCGCCGGCGATGAGTTCGGCGTATTGCTGACCAAAAAGGTCGCGACCCCCGTGACGCCGCCGTCAGCAAATTTAAGCGGCGTGGTCTCCAGCACCCCGACGTCGGTGAAATGCGTGATCGATTTCGGATTGGTGTTGTCGGTGAACTTTAGCGTGAAGACATCGTTGATCAGCTTCTGGACATCAGGCGGCAGGCTCGTGTCAGTCTGGCTGATCACGCCGTTCTGGATGCTGATCTGCTGGCCGGCTTGGTCGACCAGCGCGAGTGGCTGCAGTGTCGTCTTGTCGAGCAGCACGTAGGATCCGGTTCTGCCGTCCGGCTCGACCAGCACCTGGAATTTCGCGCCGGGCGCGCCGCCCTGGCCAGGAACATCGAAGTCGATCTGGACCAGGACCGCGGTGCCGCGGATGCCCATCGTCGCCACGGGCGTGTCGATCTTCATGTCGCCATGCTTGGCGGTCTGGCCGGCGACGAAGGAGATGGTGCCCGCGACCAGGCTGAACAGCGTCGAATTGTTCGACCCGTTGGCGTCGTAGACCATCTCGTTGAGCACCATCCGCGCGTTCGACGACAGGCCGAACACGGTGCCATCGACGAAGGTGATGCCGAGCGTCGAATCCGACCCCGACTGGACCACGTCGCCTTTTTCGACGTTGTCGCCCTGATGCAGGATGATCGAGACGCCGTTGCGGATTGCGGTGGCCGTGCCCTGCAGCTTGGTGACGTGGCCGATCACCTTTCCGGCAGCCGCGGTGCCGTCGGCCTGGCTGACCTGGACGGAGCCGGTCAGCGCGTTGACGACGTCGCCGGTGAGATGGGCGCCGTCGGGC
>Ga0209233_1000563_pt1 | contig 19862 bp, 29 predicted proteins | sample AraplaCL_Cvi_mCL_FD_184269 | JGI IMG/M metagenome (GOLD analysis project Ga0209233, IMG submission 184269) | Arabidopsis root microbial communities from the University of North Carolina, USA - plate scrape CL_Cvi_mCL (SPAdes) (version 2) | ecosystem: Host-associated > Plants > Roots > Endosphere...
GCACTTGATTTTGCCAGCCATACCGCGACGAAACTCATGTGAACCGATACACAGATACCCAGAGCAGAAACACCATCGTGAAAGCAAAACCTTACGACCCCCGCTCAAAAATCTTTGTAACCCGATCACTCTAACCTCAACAACTGAAAGGCAACATCATGAACGCATACGAATTGAAGCAAGCAGAACGCAAGGCACGCCTGGAGGCCGCAGCGGATCGCGCGCGCAATGCATCAAGCATGGTCTATACAGCGACCAAGCAGAAAGAGTCTGTTATCCCATTTGGACAACCTATCCTTGTTGGACATCATTCTGAAGGGCGTGACCGCAATTTCAGAAAATCCATCGATAACGGATTTGGCAAAGCCTTTGCCTTATCCGACAAAGCGGAACACTACGACCGCCGCGCTGCGAGTGTCGGTAAGGGTGGTATTTCGAGTGACGATCCGGACGCAATCAAAAAACTGAAAACCCAGCTTGCCGACGCCCAGGAAGTCCAGGAGCGTATGAAAAAAGTTAACGCCTGTGTTCGTAAGAACGACCGCCCAGGCTTGGAAAAACTTGGTTACACAGAAGAACAGGTAATCGCTTTCTTTACAAAGGACTTTGCTGGCCGAATCGGCTTTCCTTCCTACCAGCTGACAAATAACAACGCGAACATGAAGCGGATCAAAGATCGCATTGCCGAGTTGGAAAAAAAAGCCGAACGCCAAACCAAGGAGCATGCCGGCAATGGCTATACCTATCGGGAAGACACGGAAGAAAATCGTGTGATGTTCATTTTTGACGGTAAGCCAGCTGAAGAAATTCGCAAAATCCTGAGTAGCAACGGCTTTAAGTGGAGTCCCAGCCGTGAAGGTAAGCCTTGGGTCCGGCAGCTCACCAATGCCGGAATCTACGCCGGCAAGCTTGTCTGCGAAAAACTCGACGCCCTCGCAGAGTGAAGCCGACTGACAGGCGGCCAAGTGGTCGCCTGTCAGAAATTTCTCAGTTCCTTTTCAATATTGGATTGTGCAATCCAACAAACAACATGAAACAAACAATTATTTTCCAGATGATCGATTGCAACACCTACGCGCTGAAGGCTCGCGGCTGTGAAATGACTTTGATGCGCGAACAGAACGGATGGTCGATGTATACCGTTAATGCAGCCGTGAGGGCTTGGAATCGCGGCTATGCGGTTCCTCGCTCCTTTGCAACGCTGGAAGACGTTGAGGCTCGATACAAATCATGGCGCGGTATAGCCGCTTTGGTGAACGGCTAAATGCCGCTGCGCAGAATGAACCTGTTCACAAAATCCTCGATCGAGTTGGCCAGTTTTGTGAACAGGAAATTCGTCATTCTGACGAGTGCTCTAATGGGGCTGCTTTGCATCCCCCGCCGCACGGCACCCTATTCAGCAACCACCGGCCAGCATCACGACGGCGCCAACTCGCTTCGCTCGCCGAGTTTTGTTTCAGCGGATCCGCAGAACTGCGGATTGTCTGTAACCAAACTCGAAAATGTGTTGATACCGCGTCGAGAAAAGGCGTCTCGACACGGCCTCACCATCTGGATCGCTCCGCTGGGCTTTGAAAACGAACATGTCTACACCGTATTTTTTACCTTCAATCTGAGTCCTTTCGCAAACCGAAAACGTAGCCCGGTGCGTGGCCAATGCAAGGGTCCGCTGCGCTCAATCCTCACCCGTTCGATGCTCACTGCGTTCCGCTTCGCTGCGGCCTCCGGTTGCCCCTTGCATTGCCCACTCATTCACCGGACTCCAATTCGGTTTTTAAGGCGAAAGAACTCAAATCGAAGGTGAAACAAAAAACACAGCATCAACAGCCATTTCGTATCAAAGAAACACCTTACAACAGGCTCTGAATCTTAATCACGGTGTACTTAACTGCAAAAGCAAGGACCGAAAATGAAAAAACTTACCGTTCAATGGAAACCAGAACCAGGGCTGACGGCTTGCTACACCGGCACCCGCAGCCGTGTCATGCGCCGGAACAATCGGGTGAAAGTGATTGCTGAGGCCACCGGCCGGCGCCTGATTGTCGAAATGTTGAATGCCTCCGGCAAGGCTTTTGGTTCTGTTGTCGTGATGGCAAAGAACGTGGCTCCGATCCAGAACGATTTTTTTGTGCGCGTCATCTACTAATCGAAAGGAAATATCATGAAAAACACTTTATTGGCTTTGATCCTGGCTTGCTTGCTGGCCGCTTGCAAGGAAGATGCTCCACGTGCCACTGTGACTGCCCAGGCAGATCCTGCTCCGGTTACAAAGGTTGAACCTGCGAAGATCGAGAATGGGGAAAGAAAATACCATCGTATGCGTCTCACGCCTTTGACAAACGAACAGCTGGGTGGTGTGGCAAGCAAAGGCTAAACATCTACTGGCAGCGGCAATTATTGTACGTAGCTACTGAAAGGATATTGAAATGAACCTCCTCCTAACTGTTTTTGGACTACGCGCACTGTTAGCGTCCAGGGCCGGCACAGCCTTGATGATGCTGCCTGGCTTCGCCTGGATCGCATTTGGTTTCGTTGCCGGAACACCGCGCCTGACTGTGCTGAATGTGTTCTTCGGCATGACAATTTTGCTTTTGGCCAAGCGGCTTAAACGCGCTTTTTAACGACATACAAATTTCGGAGGTATTTATGTCCACCGTACCGATTGATGGTCAACCGAGGCAATATACGATTTCTCAGATTGAAGCCGCCGTAAATTACTGGCGTATTGCTGAAAGCTCTGGTAGCTGCACATCAGAGATTTTATTGCTCGGAAAGCATGCGCGCATCATCGCCGACATCTATGGCCTGATGATTTTTGAAAGAAAAACGATAGTAAATGCAGCGTCACTTTCCCAAGCCCAAATCGACGCCATAGCTCAGGCTGTAGGAGATTTGCCATCATGACGAAAACGACTCAGCAGCAGCGTGCCCACCACGTTGCTCAAATGCGAGCAAATTTCGCTATTGAAAACATGTCGCCGGATCGAGGTGATCTTATTATGCAAGAACGCTATGTAATGGGCGCAGCAACTATTGGCGATCTGCTGGCGCATGCCCATGCATTTGTTCGCCTGGTGAAAAAAAAGAGTTCTGGAGAAATCTTGAATTAGGGTGTCATTTTCGGAAATATCACAAACCAAAGCGTATAATTTCCGTTGCCGATCTGATAGGTTTTGTACAAGGTATTTGGTTACAGTATTGGGCTGGCCAGGCCACCGCGCTGTGAACATATGAAGGATAGTCATGAAGAAGAACGTCAAACAGAAGCCTCCGCAAGACAATCTTGATACCCGGCTATCAGATAGTAGACCTGAGTTTATCGATGTTGAGGATGAGCCAGCGAACACCCTTTCTCCGCTGGTAAAACGGGTCAGAGCCGTAGCTAAGAAGGCTCAGGCTACCAGGGAGAGCCGCGAGGAAAAGCATCAGCAGATCGACATGCGACAGCTAGATTTGTTTGTCGCCAATTTGCTTGACTACAATCTCAAGGACGATATCGCGACGATGGAGGCGCCGCTGTTTTCGCTTTCCACGAAGCCCGATATGGACACCTGGCGCTGGGTAAGTGCCGATAAGAAGAAATGGCTGGAAGTCACGCCTTCTTCGATTGGCCGCGCAACCATACACGACAAAGATTTGTTGATTTACCTCACGTCTCAGCTCGTTGCAGCAATGAACGATGCTGCTCGTGCAGGTACTAAGATGCCTGGCAGGCGTATTCGGTTTACGCTGCATGACTTCTTGATCGCTACAGGCCGAGACACTGCCGGCAAAGCCTATGTAAGTGTTGAAAGCACTCTCGACCGTCTTTCAGGAACTCGACTGAAAACCAACATGGAAATGGGAAATATTGATCGCCGAAAGAGTTTTGGTTTGATTGAAAGCTCTGATTACATCCTTGAGAAAGACTCAAAGGGTAATCAACGGATGACTTCAATCGAAGTCACGCTTTCAGAATGGCTGTATCGGGCACTTGAGCAAAAAAACATACTCACCATCACCCCACTCTACTTTACGCTGCGTAAGCCGCTAGAAAAGCGTCTGTACGAGCTTGCGCGAAAGCAGGTAGGTGAGCAAGCGGAGTGGATAATCAAGGAAGATAATCTGTTAGAGCGCACCGGGAGCAAGGCCAACATCCGGGAATTTAGACGAATGCTCGGTGCCATCATTGAGGACGATAGCATTCCAGATTATCGAATGCTTCGCTATAAGTCGGATAAGAACATAAATATGGTTCGTTTCTACCAGAAGTCCGCAAAAAAATTAGCTCTGGCATACTCAAAAAAGAGCGGTGGCAAGGCGAAGCCGGATGTTGACCTACTCGGCTAGTTTTGGTGACAAGATTGCCGCGCCGGCGAGCTGCTGCTGTAACCAATCTGATGTTTGATTACACTACAAGATGCCAGGTCAACTGCGGTTGTAACCAAAGCTCGGGGTTTCACACACACATTGGAAGCATCAGCAGAATCGACATCGAGAAAGCACCCCGCTGATTAGTTCGGGGTTTCACACACATAAGCTGCAACTTCTTAGCAGCTCAGTTTCAACCAGGAGGCTCATATGCTAGATGTTTTGTGGTTTGCTGGACTCATTACAATCGGACTCGTTTCTTGTTCTATTTCTGCGGCCGCATGGAACACTGATAATGAGTTGTCACGGTTTTCTGCTTTCCTTTTAGGCGGGATATTTTGTTTCATTTCGGCGCTGATAGTTTCTGCTGATTTCACGGTCATCCCAGCCTACTCATGGCTACTGAGCGCGGTGCCAGATCAAAACTCCTCTATGCATCAACTTACAGTCCTTTTGCTTACCAGCGTTGGTTGCGCAGCATTCGTAATCGGCCTTTCCCTATCTCCCCTTGCAATCGTTAAGGAAAAAAATAGTGAGATTCCTTCGGGTTTTCACACACACTCCCAGGCAACTCCCTGAGTTTCACGTACACACATACATTCGGGGTTTTACACACACAACGCTCGGGGTTTCACACACACCTCCCCAATTTCTCGGGGTATCACACACGGGCACTCGGGGTATCACACACGTTTTTTCGGGGTATCAAACATATTGCTTCGGGGTATTAAACACAGCAACATCGGGGTTTCACACACAGAATATTTTTTAAAAATTCATCAAATCAAACACTTAGCGACGTTATCCCCAGGCAGGAAATTTCTGTTAACACTTTTAACTTTTTTAACTTGAACCCGCCGCCTCTAGGGGCTACGCCCCGCCGGCTCCTCCGCTTCGCTCCGCCCGCGCTACGCGCTCCCACCCGGCACCCCAAAAACAAAGTCTAGCCCCCCATTCGCAAGCGAATAGGGGGAAACGCGCTGCGCGCTTGTGGACCCCCTACCCCGGTTCGCAATCGCTTCTAATCGGCACCCTGCGCCGATGAAAGACATCGGAACATCCAACAACCAAAAGACTTAATCAGAAAGAAGGTTTGCTGTTTTTGTGGATTGCTCTTTTCAAACCAGGAGCCATCTTGACCGCGCACAAGAGCCGCCCTGCGGCTCAATCCTACGTCTTGGCATCCTTTCTCACCCTGGGCAATTTAAACAGCGTACAGGCCGTTTAAATCAATAACTCTTGTGGCTTTCATGAAAATAATTTGTTTTATTTTTGTTTTATAGTTGTTGCATTGTGTTTTATTGCAGCGTAGAATCAAGCTTGTACTAAGGGTTTCCTTGTTTTGTTAAACAATTTTTTGGAGCATCCACTATGTCGAACACTCTGCATTTCACTGGCCGTGTCGCTAAGGCCCCGACTCTTACTCGCCACGGCGATACCAGCGTAGCCAAATTTGCGCTCATTCGCAACGAATACGCCGGCAAAGACCACCAGGGAAACAAACGCGATGATCGTAAAGTCGCAATCCCCTTTGTAGCCTTTGATGACCGGGCCGAAGCCCTGGCCAAACATGCGATGGAAGGCGATCAGATTATTATTGAAGCGCGCATCGAAAATAACGACTACGTACCAACTGGTAGCACCGATAAGGTCTACGGCTATAACTTCGTCGTAGCTTCATTCGACTTCGGCGCACCAGGCCCGAAAAAACGTGAACAACTGGCGAAGGCTGGGAGCGGCAATTAATGGATGAGTCAATCGGCCAATTGACGGCTGATGTTTTCGACCGAGTTGCTAAGAAGTGTCGCTGGGGAACTCGGTCATTAGCTGCCGTTCGTGCTTTGTTGGTAGATGGCGAAGGAATTACTGCTGTTGCTGCACGTGAACAGATGTCACCACAGCAAGCAGGTGTCCTGCGCACCCGATTCTTGGCCAAGGTCAGCCTGGCCGAAGTCAAGAAGGTTTCCGCAACCGATTTCATGATGACTGAGCGCCCGGAAGCTGAAGCAGAGCTAGAACCACTGAAATCCGAATTACTGAAGCTTCACAGAAAGAAATATTCTGCCCATCAGATGCTTCAGTATTTGGAACGCAACGGTATCCAAACATCAGAACAAACACTGATCAGTTTCCTTAAAAAGGTGCAATCAAATGCAAAAACTCGCATTCGCAAATAACAAGGGAGGAGTCGGAAAATCTTCGACTGCAGACCAGTTTGCATACTATTTGAACAAGATGGGTAAACGTGTCGCTGTGATTGAACTGGATCATCAGCTGAACTCAACCAAATCTCTCAGCTTGTCGCCTCATGTCAAAGTGTCGACCACCACCACAACCCAGATTTTCCTCAACGGCGCAACTTCATTTGAGCCTGGTAATTTTGTTCTCTTCCCTGGCACACGTGAACTGAAGGACCTCGAAAAACAAGGCGCGGCCCAACACAATGTTTTCGCTACAAACATGGCCAAATTCTTGGACCGAATCAAGGATGACTTTGACGTCTGCATAATCGATACAAACGGTAATCCGGACATTCGTGTGACGATTGCACTGGTCCTCTCGGATTTTGTACTCTCCCCTATTCAGCTTAACCAGGAAGCGATTGATGGTATCGGCGATCTGATTGGCGACATCAAGAAAATCAAGCGACTCAATCCGAAGTTGCACTTGATTGGCCTGTTGCCGAACATGGTCCAGGCATCACCGTTCCAGAAAGCGAACTTCGATCAGATTGCAAAAAACTACGCGCATCTCTTGATCATGACCGCGCCTGACAGCAACGATTTCTGTCATATCCCAATGCGCAGTGTGATCCCTGAAGCGCAGGCAGCAGGTGTCCCGCTCTGGGAGATTAAAAAGACCGCCGCCCGCGATGCCTGGCGCGAGCTGGAACCGTATTTCAAAGTAATCGCTAACCGTATTGGAATGGAGCTTTAATATGAACCTTGATTTGTCCGCCCTCGATGACGTACTTGAAGCGCCTGGCAACGGTCCTTCAAACGGCAAGCCAAACCGTGCGCCTCTGGATCGCTTCTACGAAGATATTCACCAGCCGCGCAAAGAGTTTCCTGAAGAAAAAATGACACGCTTTGCCGCCGAATTAAAACGTCGCGGGGTTATGAGTGCCATCATCGTAGCACCAGCTGACAACGACGGTCGCATGAGGATTATTCATGGCGCCCGGCGCTATCGCGGCTCGCAACTCGCTGGCCTGGCCGACATTCCTTACGTAGTCGCCGAAGACATGCAGATTTTCGATAGCTACTCACAAGTGGCCGAGAATGAGCAAAGGGAAAGCTTGACACCAATGGAGTTGGCAAACTTCATCATCGAGCGGATCGAGGCTGGGGATAAGAAAAAATATATTGCAGAAAATATCGGCATCGATCAAAGCGACGTTACTCATCTCGTTTCGCTTTTCGAAGGACCAGATTTCATCAAGGAGCTTTATTTTTCAAACAAGTGCCGGACGCCGAAATACTTGTATGAATTGACCAACCTGGCTAAAGAATTCCCCGTCGAGGTGGAGCTATTTTGCGGGGAGTCCGACGATTTCACCCGTAAGGCAATCGTTGCATTTACAGACTCGCTCAAGAAGCCAAAAAATAAAGGCCCGGAGGATAGCACAAAGCTCGACCTTGATCGCCAGATCAACGGCGGCGGTAATGGTGCCGGTGACTCCAGCTCTGCGAATGGCACTCAACATCTCAACGGATCAGAACCCGACGGCGCCGGCTTAGCAGCGGTAACACATATCCCTGGCCACAATCCGGACAACGAGAAAGATTCGACAAAAGAACCTGCGCTGCGCGATCCAAGCAAGATCAAGAAGCCTTTGTTGTTGGGTACTTACGAAGGTCGTGATGTCATGGTTCAGCTCTATACGCGGCCAACCACTCCAGGATTGGTTCACGTTAAATATGAAGACGGCTCTGGCGAATTGGAAATATCGTTTAGCCAAATTTCGAATCTCACCTTGACGGAATCGGCAGTCTGAAATGGCGTCCACCCCCCTCAGTGACCGCGCAAAGCATCGGCTGAAAATCGCCGCTGCTCTGATGCGCGGCACTGGTAAAAAGGCGAAAACACTGAGTGTTACCAGGGAGGGCTTTTACGATGGTATTCAAGCCCTCATCGCTGCTTTGCCGGAAGAGGAAAAGCTCAAGCTGAAAGAGCAAACAGACTGGCTGGAGGCATATGATAACGCCTCCCTCCCCGCTCAAGATTCCAAGGCATAAGCTGCAACGCGCAGGGCGCGTAACAAGGCGAGAATCGCCGCCTTCTGCTGGCAAGTATTTGAAGTTGAAGTGCCGCAGGGCGGCGCTTTACCTCACTCACCAATGAACTCTTCCTTGCAAACTCCGCAGACAATATTCAAATTCGGTTTTCCCCACACGTTGATTTTGCAATTCAGGCATTGATACTTCCAACGATTAGTTTTGTTTTCCGAGGTTTCACCAGCAACTCCATCACCGCCCTCCCCACTCGATTCGTGTTCAATTGAGTCAGTAATGAAGCTTGGCATATCGACACCGGGGAGTTTCACTGGATGCCGATCCATCCATGTAATTTTGAAATCCTGGGTGAATAGGTCTTGGCATTTCTCTTCAAACAAGCCGCCTTCGATAATGTAGTCGGCGACACTCTCCCCGGTTTTCTTTCCACCTGGTTCACCTGTACTTGACGGCATCAGGCCCAAGCTTTCCATTTTTTGACCCCACTCAACGTTGTGATATCCGCGTCGCCCTGGTTTTCCGAAGTGGAACTGCCATAGATGGATCATTTCGTGAACCAGAGTCTGCATGATTTCCTCTGGCGGGCAGACTGCGAAAAATGCCGGATTCATTGCAATTTCATCCGTTGTTTCTCCGCCTGCTTCTATGAAACGACTTCGAACAAAATAGCCATAGCTACGGCGGTCACGTTGCAAAGTGATCAGACATTCTGGCAGATTTGAATCGAACAGCTCTCGATTGAAGTAATCGTAGGCTCGTTGTAATTCATCGTATGCGGCTTTTGTTGGTTTCATCGAAGCACCTAATTGGATTGCACAATCCAATATTACCATCTGACAATTTGGTATTACCAATTTTATTTGGATTGCACAATCCAAACTAGCGAGGCTGTAATTGTTTCTTTTTTGGAAAATGTTGGTTTAAAAAATTGGTATTACCAATTTTCCTCTATTGTTGGATTGTGCAATCCAACATTTGGAAATTTTGCTTCTCCTGCCAGATACAGCAGAAATTTGGAAATACCAAGGACAGTATTAAAGGATTGGACTAAGGCAGGATAGGCTTTCGCCGTTACTTGTATTACAAGTCGCTTTCGCGTACACTTTTCAGTGTTAAATGTTTCTTCTGGGTATTTGTTAGCTAGGGGAATCGGCTGGACTTCAAATGGATTCAGGTATGAACGATACAAAAGCAAAACGAATCATCACGAGTTTTGAAATAGGCGAACTCAAGGAGCCGTGGCTAAGATGGTGTGAAGCAAATAACAACGGAGATTCCGGCGACGCTTTACGGCAAGTGATTCGAAAGCTTGCCCACAAAGAAATTGCTGTAATGCATTCGCCGATTCCAAGTGAAGAAACCGATGTTCCGGCCGTAAAAGCTATTTACAAGGTTGAAGCTGTTTCTGAAAAAAAATTGAAACGCGGGATGGAAATACGCTTTACCGAATCCGAGAGAGAGGCATTGAAGGCCAGGGCGGCTGCAGAAGGTTTCAGCACGGCCAACCAATGGGTGGTTGCTTTAGTTCGTGCGAATCTGACTGAGACACCGCAATTTGGAGCAAGTGAAATTGCAGTTCTTGGCGAATCGAATCACCAACTGTTAGCAATTGGACGAAATCTCAACCAAATAGCGAAGGCGATGAATAGCGTGAAGGGTGACCGGGACGAATATGACCATCAGCTCGTAGATGAGCTAGCCAAGGCAGTTAGAACTCACGTGAAAAAAGTCGGTGACGCATTGCGTGCGTCAATTTATCGATGGAAGCTGAAATAACATCATGTCTAACGAAATCTATATCGATGGGATTCTTCAGACCTGGGGCGAACGTCTTTTTTCTGAGCCAGTTAAATCAAAGACACGTGCTACTAAGGCGATCCTAAAGGCACCAAAGAAAAAAGCTGAGGAGGGTGGTTCAGCAAAATCAACGTCAGCGAACTCTATTCGTCAAAAACTCAAGACTACGACTAAGCGAGTACCTGAAGTTGTGGTGAAGATCACCGGAAGCGGCAAGAATATTAAGCGTATTAAAGCCCACATGGACTACATATCGCGGAACGGCGAAGTTGAACTGGAGGACCAGGACGGGCAAATTATCAACGGTCGCGATGCAGTTCGTGACTTACGTGATGACTGGCGCGACGGTAAGCATGTGATTCCGACGGAAGAGGGTACGCAGCGGGAGTCCTTCAACATCGTTTTGTCGATGCCTGCAGGGACAAATAGATCGACTGTGACAGATGCAGTGCGGGATTTTGCTGAGGCCGAGTTCGGAGGAAAGCACGATTATGTTTTCGCTCAACACGATGACCAACCGCAATCGCATGTTCACTTACTTGTCAAAGCACGTGATTATGATGGCAAACGGATGAACCCTCGCAAGGCTGATCTACAAAGCTGGCGGGAGAAATTTGCTGATAAATTGCGTGAAAGGGGAATTGAAGCTAATGCTACAAAACGTCCTACCAGGGGAATCATAAAGAAGCCCGCGAATCAAAAGCAGCATTGGACAGAGAAGAAAGGCACCAAAGAGAGATACTTCCCGGATAAACGACCGAGCGATCCATTTGCCTCGGCCACCGCTGCAACCCATCAAAAAGTTCTAAGGTCTTATAAGGAAGTTGCTACTGCTCTAGCCAGCTCAGCGGAGAAGGAGGATTTAAAACTCGCGAAGGATATCGTTAGTCTAGTGTCCGAAATGCCAATCGTGAAAGGGCAGGGCAGGGTGGCCGAGCTGAGCATCGAGAAAGGGCCAAACCAGGTGCAGGCTGATAAGGAAAAATGATGACATCAAATTCGGGCGAACATAACGAAAGGGACCAATGAAAACCACAATCATCAAATTCCGAGACAAAACCGATATACGACCTTTGCCTCCAATACCGGAAAACTTGGTGACTGAAATGCATAAGCTCGTTGATACCAAGATCAATGGCTCGGGTCTTTCTTTGTTTGATAAATTGGGAGCCGTTTACGCTTTTATGGATAAGTACAACACGTTCGTCAGCACTTTTGCCGTGTGTCAAAAGGGCTGTGCGCACTGCTGCAAGATTGATGTAAGTATCAGTCAATTAGAAGCTGAATACATCAGTGCCACGGGGGGACCGACACTTGACAGAGGAAAGAGTCGGACAAAAGGACACGATGATGCTTGTCCGTTCTTGGCTAACGATGGCGCGTGTTCGATTTACGATAGACGACCTTTCAACTGCCGTACTTTTCATACGCTTGATGATCCTAAGTATTGTGCCGATGGGAAAGAGGATCACCAGGTCTATGGATCATCAGGGACGGGATATGGAGTTACATTTTTTATTAAACTTGCAGAATGGCTCAATGCAATCCATGTCGAGCATGACTTGCCTTATCGCGATATTCGCGACTGGTTCCCTTCGCGGCATTCTCAGTCATTCATTTCCCGGTTGCTTGGCCGCAATCGTAGCCAGGTTAATTAGTCATATTCGGTATCCAACGCACTCCTGCAATTTTTTGGAAATGAGGCTTATAATAGGAATAAATGAAGCAGCTTTCGTTGTCGATAAAGTAGCAAATGCATCTTATTTTTCGGAGTCAATCATGGGCCTCATCAAAGGTAATCGATTTGCAAAACCTGGCGTTCTATCCGACGCCTCGAAGCTCTTTGGCGTACCAGAAAAAGTGTGGCATCAAGCTTTCACCGGAAATTTCGATAAGGAAATGGTGAAAGTGCGGCAACGTGTGGAAGAAGTTTCGCAGGCCAGAGCTAGGTCAGACAAAATTAAAAAGTTAATTCAGCCAACAAAAAAAGCGGTTGAATTTACACGATAGACATTTTTAACCTCTTACATCTAAACGCGGCCTAGCCGCGTTTTTTATATGACCGATGATTTTGAAAATGACAATAGTTTCCTTCAGGTAATTATTTTCTGTGGGCCCAACGGTTCCGGTAAAACTACCTTGATTAACCAGATCAAAGAGACCGGCTTTCCGACTCTTGACGGCGTATATCCAATGCCGCAATACTTTATTAATCCTGATCAGGTAGCTAAGGATCTAACTGAAGTCTTTCCGGATCAACGGTCGAAAGATATAGCCGCATTTAATGCAGCGATCAAATTGCGAGACGAAGCTATTGCCAGCAAAGTCCCATTTTGCTATGAATCTGTTTTTTCACATTCTAGTCGCGTCAATGAAATGCTACGGCTGAAAGAGCAGGGCTATACGCTGCTTGTAACGTTCATTACGACTGAAAATCCAGATATAAATGTGGCCAGAGTTAAGCAGCGCGTCGAGACTCAGACGACTACAGGTCATGACGTACCTGAAATGACTGTTCGTGACCGATATGAACGAACGTTGGCGCTACTTCCGAAAGCTGTTGAAATCGCCGATGGTGCACGGATTTATGACAATTCAGTTGATTTTCAGGAGCCAACCGTTCAGGCCGTTATTGAACGCAACGGGCGTTTTGATATTGCTCCGGATGCTAAGCAATGGGTTATAGACAGGCTTGTAGAGCCTCTTCAACATCGCGAGCGTGATTTGGCAGCGATCATAGATGCGCTTGAATCACGTCACCGCCCTGCAGGGCTTCCGGACGAATTGCGCGGTAGCTATTCTGGTGAAGTAATACTCGCGACGAAAAACTTCGTTGTGCAGTACGATGAACTCACGAAACAAACAGTTATTCACGATCGTCTGATGCTGGATACATCACCTGATCTAAATCGTGACAAGACGATAGCGTACAAGCCTGGCGATGCTCTAGCTATTCGTTATTCCCAAGCTAATGCCCCCACGGTTGACCGCCAAAAGCAGATCGAGCAAGTTGTATCACCTGAAAAAATTCACGTAAAAATTCTCAACGCCACCCTTAAAAAGTCTGACAACGATATTGAGAGATAGTAGGGGAGGGGCCTCTAAAATAACGGAGTTACTGTGGCGGATAGGGGAGGGTGATGACAGATCGTAGCGACCGCGGCACCCGTTTTGTCACCAACAACGCACCAGAGATCAAGTCGGCCGGGTGTCTTTACCAAGAGGCGTTACATGCCTCAGGCTAGGATGAAAGGATAATGGCGAACATCGCCCCGTAGATAATAGCGAGCCAATGGAGGAAATATGGTTGACAAGAAAGATTACAAACTTACTCTCAAAGCGTTAGATGCAACTGCTACAGTCGCAGTAGTAATGAATCGCCTTGGTGAAATTTCAATTGAAACTGAAGACGATAATTTGAAGAGAATCATTATCGAAATTACTGCCAGGCTTAGGGCCGAACACGCCAAGCCGACTGAGAAAATTCGTCTCCTCTCCTTGCCCCAGTTTCGCCCGAGTATAAAGGCATTGCATGAGTTGGTCACGCATTGCGCCGGCTATTGCAACCAATGTATTGCATCAGGCCAGAAGCAGTGGGAAATCCTGGCAACTCGCGCTGGTTGGACTCCTCCACAGCAAGGCTAGACGCTTAGTACAATGTGTTTGCAGTCATGAGCTGCCACAGATGCTTACGATTCAACTGCTTTCCCTTATAAATCACTTCTCCGAACGTATTATCTTCGAGACGCCTGACGCCCTCTCCATCATAAACGTGGACATGAATACCCTGCTCTTGAGGGCGGTCTGCCGTCCACAAGACTGCCGGTGTAGACGACCACATTTCGAAGTGGTGACCGGGGTAATTATCGAGATTGAGTGACCGCTCTGGAGTGACATACGTATTACTGTGATTGAACTGATCGTGAAGCGGTTTAAGCGGTGTGGATACAATTTTTCCGTCACTCCAAACGCTGTCATTGCCGCAGTTTCCGCAGAAGTGCTTGGCATGAGGTACGTTAGCAAAAGTTCCAAGGTCCAAGTGAGGATAGCCACACTTCTTGCAGGTCACACATGACATTTCCCGGCCCTCTTCGATAGACCGCACAAACTCGAATGCGGCAGGAGGCGTTACCTGAATTTGCATAATTTCGGAGTTCTGAAAGAGGCCGAGGTCTTGATTATAAGAACATACAATCGCGTCAAAATCCTGGTCAAGAAGCTTCCTATCGGCACCAGAAAATCGCTTATGGACATGAATTTTCGGCGAACGCCTTTGAATCGGGCGACTTGAAAGGGCAGGTGGTAGAGAGCACCATATTCCAATTTCTTCGTAATTGTTGAACTGAACCTCAAGAGGGTCAACAACATAGCTCATCTCCATTAAGTGGTTACTGCACCGAACCTCTCCTGACTCAGGAAGTGCTGCCAAGTCAGCGTTAACTCCCCAATGGATTTGGTGTGTCTTGCAGTACCAACGGTCAGCGCCGTTCCTAAATTTTCCACATGGGATTATGTGGCAGGGCAGTACCGCATTGGTGCCGGATTTTCCTTTGAAGTGACCAAACACTTCTTCTGAGCTAACTGCGATATTTCCGATGGTCCTACCTGTTGCCCAGCAAACAGCGTCCGCCGCTGAATATTGTCCGTGTTCAAATTCAGCATCGCCTTCATTCGAATGTTTACGAACGAACTCTTTTCTTGCCATTCCGGTGCCGGGATTCGACCATTCGCACTCCCACACCTCTACGCGGCCCGATTCCCTGTTTAGCTTACGCGAATAGAACATATACTCACTTCCGAAATAATGACTTGGATTCTTCTTAAGCAGGAATGTATCACCGGCCGCTTCAGCATCACGGATGATAGTTCTGCACTGTTTTGGCTGTACAGCCGAAGGGAATGATTTTACTTCAACGACACTACTCCAGGTTAGAACCAAAGTAGGGTAGGGGCCTATGGTCCGATCTCGGCGCCGCTGGCCAGGTCATCGTGTTGTGCTTGGCCAAGGCGCCGTCGGCGTTCCTGGGCGCCGGTATTTACAGGATCCGGGCGCCGGCAGCGCAATCCTGTAATCAAGGCAGATTGATTACAAGCTGCCGGCAGCTGCAGCTGCAGCTTGTGAACACCTCCTGGCCGGTGGAGCAGTTGGGGAGGTGTGGTAACAACTGTCGGCGACCGCGGCGCCGGCTTTGTCAACAGCTCAGCGCCGCTGGCCAGGTCAACGACGTGTCCTAGGCCAAGGCGCCGTTGGCGCTCCTGGGTGCCCATAGACCAGCTGCTCAAAGCAGCTGGTCACAGGATCGAGGCGCCGGCAGCGCCATCCTGTAAGCAATTTAGGTTTATTTGCGTGACTTGTCACGTTTAAGGTCGGCGTCGGCAGTAAGAATCAGCTTTTCTATCAGCTCCTGACGAGTCAAATTACCATGCTCCATCAAGCGCGTCATGGCACTCAATGCTCGATACCCGATCATCACAGTGACGGATAGCTCGCCATCAACGCGATTCATACGCTTCAACCGGGAGGCGCGTTGACGCTGGGCTGCTGTAAGTGGGTTTTCAACACGCGGACGACCACGGCCACGCTTTTCTTCGACAAAAATTTCGATGGTTTTAGTGTCTTCAGGCTGACGCATACTTCCTCCTTTTTATGTTTTATATTATGTGTGACATGTCACGTATAATCAAGAAGTATTCGTGAATTAAACGTAAAGTTGTGCCGGGGAAGGCGCTAATTTTCAATTGTACGCAATTAAATTGTGTAATTGAACATAACGCAAATTATGCGAACCTAAGTCATTGATTTTAAAGGGATATTTATTTTACGCGAAGTTGGTATTGTACGCAAAAGGCGTATTTATGCCGACGATTTACGACGACATAACCATAGAAAAATTATTGAGTTCAGCGAAGGGCCTTGCCACAATGCGAATTTTTTTGAGTTTCCGTTCGTAGTGCTTGAGTTCTCCATCTTGAACGTATACCTCATCGATCCAGATAAACGATGCAGTTTCCTTGATGATCGCATGCACTCGCGATGTGGCTCTGTTATTCCAAACCATCGTATCCCCGACTTTTAGGGCGCCGGCTGGCGTGCCAGTGGCGTGACCAACACCTTGAAGATATGCCGCGTCCGGACGTTTAAAATTGGAGACCTGAAGCCTCATAGCGATTTCTCTCATCAATCAATTGAACAATAAATAGTATGGTACGCATTGCGTACCTAGTCAAGTAAATGTATTTACAGTTGAAGGCAGTTGTTCACACGATCTTCATGCTGGCAGCTGCTTTTTGTGAACAACATTACGGCAGCGCCCATCAGGGGGCGATGCATATGCAGTACAGGGAGTAACTGACCTCCCCGATCTTCAACAAATAGCACTCGACTACGAATTAAATAGGGCCAGGTTCTTCTCGCCAGTTCGATGAATCAACAACGATTTCGGGGTCAAGATATGCAACGTCCGCAAGTGTCGTAAGAGCCTTTTCCATCGTTCGGAAACAAACTGGCCGGCCATCATAAGTGACCGGATGAAGTATTCGATCCTGGCGTGCATACAAGGTGAATCCTTGGTCGTCGCTAGGATATAGGACCGCTTGCACGCGACTTGAGCTGGGGCTATCACAGGCCAAATTCAGACGATCAAACGTCCAGGCTCTGCCTTTCTTGATCTTGGGTTCGATTTGTTCAAAAAATTTGCCCACGCAGGCTTCATATGACGCGGGAGAAACGGCCAGGCTATCGAGTTCCTGCTGATTGTGTTGATTCATGTTTTCCACTCCTGAAATACTCGGATTGATAATCCGGGATTAAGCAATAACTTGAGGCGACAAGAGGCCCGCACTTGAAAATGTTCAGGTACGAGCCAAAGACGTTCCAGGCAAAAGATTAACGATTGACGACTGTCTTTTGCGCCGCCTTTTGAGTATCAGGAACAATGGAATAATCAGCAGGATTTCCTGAGTCAGTAGGCTTGAATATCACAGCTTGAAGCTCGGGTGATATTGGCCAATTCAGGTTGATGCCTTTTGGTGGAATGGGCGATTGAAACCATTTTTTATACAGTTTGGTTATCTCGCCGGATTTGAAAATTTCGCCAATGGCACCATCAACGACGCGCTTAAAATCCGGATCATCGCGTCGTTGCATCATGCCAAGCGGCTCGACGGACAATGGCTCTTTTGTGATAGCCAAGTCCTCCGGTGATTTACTGCTAGCACGCAGAGAACTTAAAACAATGTCGTCCTGAGCGTATGCAGCTGCCCGGCCACTCTCAACCATCAAAACACCCTCTGCAGTATCCCGTACAGTCACGAGATTCATGCCAAGGTTTTGAGAGCCGTTGAGTATAGTCAACAGCTTCAAATAGGATGATCCCGAAGTTGCTGCAACCGTTTTAGCCTTCAGGTCGGCCAATGAATGAACGTTGGCCGTTGCCTTAGTAATGAAACGACCAGAAGTAACGAAGATCGTCGGAGTGAAGTCAACTTGAGCGTGGCGCTCGACATTGTTTGTCGTATTGCCGCATTCAAGATCGATAGTCCCATTTGTCAGTAATGGAATACGAGTAGATGGCGTGACAGGAATTAATTTCACATCCAGCCGACTGAGGCCGAGTTTTCTTTGCACGCTAGCTACGATTCTCATGCAAAGATCAACTGTATAACCCTGGTATGACTGCTGGTCATCGAGGTACGAAAAAGGAACAGTAAAATCCCGCACGCCCAAGGCTATTGACCCACTGTCTTTTACCTTCTTTAGTGTCCCGGTCAACTCTTGTGCTTGCACACTAGCTGACACGATGCTGGCCACTAAGAAGATCGATGCGTAGATATGTTTCATTATTATTTTCCCTTAATTTTCTCGCATGACAGTGACTATCGATAGTGACTGCCTACTTTGCGAATAATTGGTTAACGTCTCTAAACGCCTTGAATTCAAGCGCGTTTCCTGATGGGTCGTAAAAAAACATGGTTGCTTGCTCGCCAGGCTCACCTTTAAATCGAATACAAGGTTCTATGGCGAATTGGACTTTTTTCTCCTTCAATGATTGAGCCAGCGCTTCCCATTGTTCCATGCTCAGCACGACTCCGAAGTGACGAACCGGCACGTCTTTCCCGTCTACTTCGCCGGTAGACACTTTTGAAACTTCGCTCGGGGCAAGGTGTGCAACGATTTGATGACCGTATAGATCGAAATCTACCCAACTACAAGGAGTGGACTTGTCGATACGCCCTTCAGGACAGCCTAGAAGACCGCTGTAAAATTTTCTGGCTTCTTCAATGTCGTTAACAGGAAAGGCAAGGTGGAATGCTGGAATGGCTTTGTTGGTAGTAGTCACGGATATCCTCTTTATGTTTTTAACTGCGAATAGACAGATTAGTCTTTTAAATATAAGTTGTACAATTGATAGTTTGCAGCCTCAGCCACCAAAATTTCGTTGCTCTTTTATGATTCGTTATCTGAATACGTTTATGGCTGCAGCCAGGGCCAACTCCTTTTCCAATGCCGGGGCAAAGGTAGGGCTGAGCCAATCTGCAGTTAGCTCTCAAATAAGGCGCTTAGAGGAAGAATTGGGTTGCGAGCTGTTTGATCGAACAGCTCAATCGGTAACGTTAAGTCCAGCTGGGCGTGATCTACTACCCTTAGCTTTTGAAATAGTCACGCTATTTGAAAAAATGAAGGCTTTAGCTGGTTCACAAGATATCGGCGGCAGTATTCAAATTGGGTCTATTACGAGCATACAAATGCAGTTGCTGCCGGACGCTCTGCAAATGCTGAAAAAACAGTACCCTCGGGTCGAGGTCAACATCATTCCTGGTATGTCCATGCTCATCGCAGCAAAAATCGATGCCGGCGACATCGATATGGGCATCATTCTAAAACCTTTACAAATTCCTAAGGACCATTACTGGGAACCTATTTTGCGTGAGCCTTATGGTGTAATCGCCCCCCTCGGATCGACTCAAACAAACCTTGTTGATTTATTGAAAGAATATCAATTTATTCGCTACAATCGAAAATCAACGGGCGGCCGCCAGGTCGATCAATACCTGCGGCGACACCGTCTTATTGTCAGTGAAGGTATGGAGCTTGACGAGCCTGCGGTAATCATGAAGATGGTTGAGCGAGGGCTAGGTATATCAATTATTCCCTTGTGGCTGGTAATGGATAGCGCAGCAATCAATGTCCGGGTGATTCCTCTCGGGAAAACTGTGTTTTATAGAGAAATTGGCATACTTGAACATCATCGATTTCTCAGCAATCCCTTATCGCCATTTCTACATCACGTCTTGCGTTCAGCGGCGGCCGACGTAAAGGTACGACTTACCGGCGCCGGAATGTTGCTGTAGGACTCGCGCAGGGCGCGAAACAAGGCTGGCACAGCCGCCTGTTGCAGACAGGTGTGGAGTTGGATGCCGCAGGGCGGCATCCTGGTTTGAGTACAACCAGGTTGCGGCCTGCGCCGCTGGTTGTAACCA
>Ga0209233_1000565_pt1 | contig 19853 bp, 19 predicted proteins | sample AraplaCL_Cvi_mCL_FD_184269 | JGI IMG/M metagenome (GOLD analysis project Ga0209233, IMG submission 184269) | Arabidopsis root microbial communities from the University of North Carolina, USA - plate scrape CL_Cvi_mCL (SPAdes) (version 2) | ecosystem: Host-associated > Plants > Roots > Endosphere...
TGACGCGGACCATCGCAGGGGGTGCTTTGCCATGCGCCGTGTGCGCTCAGCTTGCCGCTGGGGCGGTCCACCTTGAGGATACGGATGAGGTCACAGCCCAGGTCGTTGATGAAGACGAAATTGCCGCAGGGCGAGAACGTGGCATCATGCGCGTAGCTGTGGTCCTGACGCTTGGGATCAGGGCCGTGTTCTGCAGCGTCAAAGGTCGCCAGTGTTTCCGGCGTCAGCAGTCCGCCGAGCGAAAAATGGAATGACGCCGCCGACCCGCTGAGATAGTTGGCGGCGACAACAACGCCGTCACGCTCATCGAAAGCCACGGCGTTCTGTCCGCTGGTGGAAGCGCTGCTCTGTCGCGTGAGTTTGCCATCGGCCTCTACTGCAAAGGCGATTACTTCACCGAAAGCGCCGTCGCCTGCAGGCTGCGAAGTGGTCAGCAGGCTGCCATTTCCGGCAAAGCGCAGCCAGCTTGGCTTGGGCACATCGGAAACCCGTTCCGGTTCGGTCAGCAGACCGCGCTCCGTATCGAAGGATGCTGTATAGATGCCGTGGCCACCGCTGCTGGTGCCAATGAAAACACGTTCCTGACTCATTGCTTCTCCTGCTTCTTATGATGCGGTTTTTTCAGGCAAACAGCAGGCAGCTTGGCCCGGCAATCTGCACCTGCGATGTGCGCTCGCCCAGTTTTCCTGTCGCGGTGTCGACAGGGAAGACAGAAATGTCGCCGGAGAACTGGTTGGCGCTCAGGAACCACTTGCCGCTGGCGTCGATAGCCATGTGGCGCGATTCGTGACCCGGATTCATGCGTTCCTGGATCAACTTCAAGTTGCCGGTTGCGGGATCAATCGCAAAGACAGCGAAGCTTTCGTGGATGCGGTTGGATGCGTACAGGAAGCGGAAGTCTTTCGAGAAACACATCTCGCACGAGCGCGACTGGTCTTTGCCCGGTGCGCCGTTCGGAATCGTGCTCCATGTGTCTTTGGTGGTCAGCACGCCGTGCGTTGGATTCCACAAAAGCTGGTCCACACTCGATCCCATTTCATTGATGTTGTAGATCCACTTGCCATTGGGGTGAAACACAAGATGGCGCGGACCTGCGCCTGCCGTGCCTTCCCAGTGGTCTGGCTTGTGCGGCAGCAGTTTTGCTGTTGCGTGATCGAGACGGAAGACGTGGATGCGATCGCAGCCCAGGTCATTCACGAAAACAAAATCACCATCTGGCGACGTGAGTGCGGAATGAGCGTGCGCGCTCATTTGGCGGTCTTTGTCAGGTCCATGTTCGTTGGCAGGGAATTGGATGAAGCTTGCTTCGCTGAGTTTGCCGCTGGCATCCACCAGGAACGACGAAACGTTGCCGGGGCCGTAGTTCGCTATGAAAGCTGCACGCGCATCTTTCGATACGCCAATGTGGCATCCGCCACCATTCTGCGAAAACGCACGGCCGATCTCGGAGATCGCATGGCCGCCGCCGATGCGATAACTCACCGCCACGGAAACACGTTTGCCTGCGGCATTGGGCGCAGTAGCCTGCGCGAAGAGCATACCCTTTGCCGTAGCAAGAAATCCGGGACTGTCGATCTTTGCGACCAACTCCGGCTGGGTAAGTTTGCCATCGACAAACTGTGCGGCGAGGATGCCGGGGCCAATACCAGAGCCATCGCGCGCGGTGTTGGCGGTGCCAATGAACAACCGCTGTCCTTTTGCCTGTGCTGCCGCGCTGCGCAACATCATGGTTGCGCCCACTGCTGCCGATCCCGCCAGAAACTCACGCCGTGTCTGCACCCGCTTTACTCCTTTTTCAGCGAAGCTTCATCGAGACACTTCGCTCACACGCAGTTTTTCGTCCTTACCAAGATAGCCTTTGCGGCGCAGCCAGTCCTCCATGCGGTCGTGAAGCAGGTCGAGAGGCACACGCAGACCCACTTCCATCAGGCCGTTGGCGATAGGAAGCGTGTCGTCAAATATCGCGTCGTTGGTGAAGTTGCGCATGGCAAAGCTGTCCAGCCCCTTGAGTGGGACAGGCGAGGACGTGCCGTCTTCGTAGACGACTTCCAGCGCAATGCGACGAACGAACATGGGTGCGATGGTAGCGTATTTCCGCTCTTACCCCTGCATCCGTCATTCTGAGCGAAGCGAAGAATCCCCACGATGCTTCGGTGGTCGATGCGGCATCGGGATTTCTTACGAGAAATTTTCCACTGCGTCGGCGCTCGAAGCATTGTGGAGATTCTTCGTCACTGCGTTCCTCAGAATGACAGCGGAGTGGGGTTTATGCCCACAACACGTAGCACGCACCCGGCAGCTTGATACTGCTAGTCTGCGCGCTCAGCAGACCCGTCTTGGGATCACGCGGCAAGACGGACACATCATTGCTGCGCTGGTTGGCGGCAATCAGCCAGCGTCCTGTTGCGTCCAGCGTGATGCAGCGGTTCTCCACGCCTTGCGATGGCAGGAACTGGATGCGCCGCAGCGTTCCATCCGGCTGCACCGCATAGGAGACGAAGCTTTCCAGCGTGCGCACGCTGCAATAGAGAAAACGGCTGTCTGCTGATAGTGCCATGTCTGCAGTACGGCATTTTGGTGGAGCATCTACCGGCAGAGTGCTCACGCTTTCACGCAGCTTCAGTGTGCCTCGTTTCGCGTCCCACTCCAGCAGGTCCACCGTGTTGGTGAGTTCGTTGTTGCAGTAGATCCATTTGCCGTTGGGATGAAACACAAGATGCCGCGGCGCAGAACCGGGCGCTGCTGTGTAGAACGGTGGATCGTGCGGCGTAAGCTTTGCTGTCTCCGCGTTGAATGCGTAGACGTAAATGCGGTCGCATCCAAAGTCGTTCACCAGCACAAAGCGGCCACCGGGTGCGGTCAGAATGGAGTGGCAACGGCTATGCGGTTGCGCGGGTTGCGGGCCGTGATGGTCTTCGCCGTATTCAATGTGTTCCACATAGGGCGAGAGTTCGCCGTTGCGGTCGATGAGGTAGGTGCTCACGTCGCCGCTGCCCCAGTCGGCCACCATCGCCATGCGTCCGCTGGGATCAATGGAAATAAAGTTTGGAATGTTGCCTTTGGCCGTCTGCTGATTGATGGGCCGCAGAGGCTGCTCTGCATTGCCGGTGATCTCAAAGCCTTGTATCGCCGCAACACCGTTCACCGTTGTCGTGGTGTAGAGGCGATTGCGCTGGTGCGGATGCAGCGTCATGCAGTCGTTGCCGGGAAGTTTGGCTGCGATATCCGGTGGTGCAAACGTGCCGGTCTTCGCGTCGAACGAGGTCTGGAAGATGCCCTGCGCGTCCTTGCCTGTGGTGCCGATGAAGGCTATCTTGCGGTGGAGGGATAGCGTTGGTTGCAGAGCAAATGAACGTAAGGCAAAGGCAGTAGCAGGCAGGCCAAAGGCGAAGTGGCGACGATTCATGCAGGAGGCTCCGGGGATGCGCCACCAGCATACGCTCTTGTGTGTGAGCTGCGGTTGCTAAGTCATTCTGAGCGAAGCGAAGAATCCCTACGATGCCGCGACGGGCGACGCGGCATCAAGCTTTCCTGCTAGAAACTTTCCGCTGCTGTGGTGTCCGAAGCATCATCGGGATTCTTCGTCACTGCGTTCCTCAGAATGACGGGCAGGGGAACGAAGAAAAGGAGCGCCATCGGCGCTCCTTTTCAGAACCTGATTTCAAAAAGGTTACAGAGCGCCGCCATCCGCGGGTAGATGTCCCGCATACTCTTCCGGCTTCACGTTGTCATCAATCACCGGTAGAGCGGGCAGCTTAGCTGTCGATCCGGCTTCGTCGACGACGGCCTTCACGTTGGCCAGAACTTCGTCCACGGTCATGGTGTACATCTCACGGCCGTTGTCGTAGCCGTTCTGGATGATGGTCTTCAGATACTTGCCTGCGGCCTGTGCGGCGGCGTAGTCGGTGATGACATAGCCAGTCGAGCGCTTCATCTGCACCCATGCCACGTTGGGCATGGCAATCCACACCGGCCGACCGCTGACGTCAAAGCGAATGTCCGTGGCGTCCGCGTGGCGCGTGGCAATGGCGACAACCGTGCCCTTCCAGACGCAGTGCAGCTTCTCTCCGGTCCACTTGTCTTCGACGGTGAAATCCTCGTACATCAGCAGGGGTCCTCTCGCAGCGGGTGCTGCTTCCAGACTAAGGATTCCTCCGGCGATGGGCAAGCCGTGGCGGCCCGGATTGCCCAGATACATGACATCTTGTTCATCTGGAGGCCTGAAACGTGGAAAACGGCCTTCTCGGACTGGAAGTGTCCGATGGGGTACAGGTTAGCGTAGCGAGAGAACCAGATCAGCTCCCTCACCGCTGTCTGATCCGAAGGAGCTTCTTGACGCAACCTCGCAGATGGAATCGGCGCGAATTCATGATGGCAACCGGTGCGGCTGCGTGCCTGGGGGCGATGGGTTCCCGTGCGCAGGAGACACCGGATTACATCGTCACCATTGATGCCTGCACCGTAGAGGCTTCGCCTAAGCACGTTGTACGCACCGTGGGATACAACGGCCAGGTCCCCGGGCCGTTGCTGCGCCTGCGTGAAGGGCGAACCAGCACGATTCGCGTGGTGAACCGCACCAGGTCCGAGGAGATTGTGCATTGGCATGGCCTGCATCTTCCCCCTGCGATTGACGGCGCCATGGAAGAGGGAACGCCCATGCTGGCGCCGGGTGCGACGGTGCAGTTCCAGATGACGCCGCAACCGGCGGGATTCCGCTGGTACCACACCCATACCTTTGCCGGAAACGATTTGAGGAAGGCGCAATACAGCGGCCAGCACGGATTCCTTTACGTGGAATCGGCAAATGAACCGGGCAAGTATGACGCGGAACATTTTCTGGCACTGCACGACTGGAACGGATATCTGACCGGCGGCGACGACGGTTCCATGAATCCCACGTATGACATCAGCACGGTGAACGGCCGCATGCTCGGCTACGGCGAACCCATCCGCGTAAAGCAGGGGCAACGTGTTTTGTTCCACATCCTGAACTCTTCGCCCACTGAGGTGCATTGGGTAGCGCTGGCGGGGCACACGTTCCATGTCATTGCGCTGGACGGCAATCCGGTGGCCACGCCTTCTTCCGCGGCGATGCTTCGGCTTGCACCTGCAGAGCGCGTGTCTGCGTGGGTCGAAATGAATCATCCGGGCGTGTGGGTTCTGGGCGAGGTACGCAAACACATCCAGGCTTCTGGCATGGGCGCGGTTATTGAGTATGCCGGAAGCTCGAAGAAACCTGCGTGGCTGCAGCCTGCGGCGCTGGCATGGGATTATGCGCAATTCGGCACTGCGGATGCCGACGCAGCGATCGCCTCGTACGTGGAGGAGATCCCGCTCATTCTGGAGAGCCGTTTCAAAGGACATGGCGCGCAGGAACGTTGGATGATCAACGGCAAGTCGTATCCCGATACCGACATGCCTGTGCTGGTGCAGGGGCGTCGTTACCGTCTGCGTTTTCAGAACAAGAGCATGGACGACCACCCGATGCATCTGCATCGCCACACATTTGAGCTGCGTGAACTGGCCGGTGGGAAGCGAACGCGCGGTGTCATGAAAGACACGGTGCTGGTGCCCGCCGGAGCAGAGACAGCGGTGGAGTTTACCGCGTCCAATCCTGGCCTTTCGCTGCTGCATTGTCACCAGCAAAACCATATGGATATGGGTTTCATGATGGTGTTCCGCTATGCCTGAGAAAGCGGCACAACGGAGGACGAAGGTGCGTGCCTGGCTGCTGACGGTGCTGGCCGTTGCAGGACTGTGCGCTGTGCGCAGCGCCATGGCGCAGGGCAACTACGAGATCCAGGTCTATGGTTCGGACACGGTGCCTCGCGGCAACACCATGCTGGAACTGCACTCGAACTTTACCGCGAAGGGGCAGCGTTACACCGTGCAGGGCGTTTACCCAACCAACCATCAGCAGCACGAAACCATTGAGATTACGCAGGGGCTGAACGACTGGTCAGAGGTGGGCTTTTACATCTTCACCAGCGAGCAGGATGGCCACGCACTCCAGTGGGTGGGCGATCACATTCGCCCGCGTGTCCGTGTGCCGGATAGCTGGCATTGGCCGATTGGTGTCAGCTTGTCTACAGAGGTTGGCTACCAACGCGCGGTCTACTCCCCGGACACGTGGACGTGGGAGATCCGGCCGATTCTTGATAAGTCGGTGGGCCGCTGGTATTTTGCGGTGAATCCGGCGTTGGAACGCACGTGGCACGGGCCAGATGTGGGGCAGGGATTGGGCTTTGCGCCCGGCGTCAAAGTCAGTTATGACGTGAACCGCGCAGTCAGCATTGGACCGGAATACTATGCGGACTACGGCAGGCTGGGACGGTTCGACAGCTTGCATAACCAGCAGCAACAGATTTTTCTGGTTACGGATCTGAATGTATCGCCGAAGTGGGAGATCAACTTTGGCGCGGGACTTGGCGCTACGGCAGCCACGGACCACCTTATTGTGAAATTCATCCTTGGTCGCCGGTTTTCCTGGAAGAAACCATCTGAAGTGGAATAGTGCAGTCTGCTAACCTTACCTTTGGTGCTGATTGCGCCGACCCATTCGCGTTCCGGTCCCGGAAGAGGGCCGCCGCATGCAAAAGGATTCAGACTCTTGGACACACCCAACCGCACCCGCACTTCGCCGCTGCCCGTTCACGCTGATTCGCCGTTCGTGACCAAGCAGGCAGGCCTCCTGGACCGCATTGCCAACGACCGCAAGCTCGCATTGAATCTGGCCATTGCTGTGGTGATTGTGGCCGTGGTCGTAGTGGGAGGCATCCTGGTGTACAACCACCGTTCGGCCGCTGCTGCAGACCAGCTCTCTGCTGCCATGCAGACCTACGCGGCGCCCATCCGTTCTGCGGAGAATCCGGTTCCCGCCAGCGTGCGCAGCTTCGGCTCCACGGATGAGCGTGCGAAGGCCGCGAATGCCGAGTTTAAGGCGATTGCCGACTCCTATGGCATGACCGATGCAGGCCGCAACGCGCTGTACCTGGAAGGCCTGACTGCGCTGCAGACGGGCCAGAACAGCACCGCCGAGGAGCTGCTGAAGAAGTCCGCTGGAAGCTGGAACCGCGACATCTCGAACCTGGCTGGCCTGGCGCTGGCCGGTCTTTACCATCAGACGGGCCGCACCAGCGAGGCTGTGGCAGAGTACAACCGCATCATTTCGAAGCCATCGAACGTGGTCCCCGCTGGTCTGGCGAAGTTGCAGCTTGCAGAGATGTACGACTCCGATGGCAAGTCTGCTGACGCGAAGAAGATTTACGCGGAGATCAAGGACAAGGACCCGAAGAGCGCTGCTGCCGAAGTGGCCAGCGAAAAGCTGAACCCGCCCGTCGCTCGCTAAGTTAGACCCTAAAAGGAACACCGCATGGCGGCCCCCGAGAAACCACCGGCAACACTGGCAGAGTTGATTCGTCGACGCTCTAGTGCCGGAAGGCCAAAGGAGCCGCCATCGCCGTCTGCGGCAAAGCCTCCGGTGGCGGATCGTCTGGGGCAGTTTGGACTGCTCTTTGCCGAGCCTGAAGAAGAAGCCGTTGCCCAAACCGATGAGCCGGAGCCACTCCTCCAACCGGAAGAGGTTAAGGTCGCGGAACGCAGGCTGTGGTCTGTTGCGGAACTGGTTTCCGCATTGCGCTTTCGGGTGGAACGCGAATATGCGGATGTGTGGGTGGAGGGCGAAATCTCCAACTGCCGCCCCGCGCCTTCGGGTCATTTGTACTTCACATTGAAAGACGGTGATGCGCAGTTGCCGGTGGTGTTGTTTCGCCGCGAAGCAGCGTTGCTGAAGTTCAAACCCTCGGACGGTCTGAGTGTGCTGGCGCGTGGGCGTGTCAGCGTGTTTGAAAGCCGAGGGCAGTTGCAGTTGATCGGTAACTCGCTGGAGCCGCGTGGTGCGGGCGCGTTGCAGCTTGCCTTTGAACAGTTGAAGGCGAAGCTGCGTACGGAAGGACTGTTTGATGAAGATCGCAAGCGTCCGCTGCCACCCTTTCCCCATACGGTTGGCGTTATCACTAGTACGCAGGGTGCGGTGCTGCGCGACATTGCCACGGTAGTGCGGCGACGTCATGCAAGGCTGAACCTGTTGGTGTTTCCCGCAACGGTGCAGGGGCCGACGTGTGTTGCGGATGTCATGCGTGGTCTGCAGTATTTCAATGACACGTCGGAAGCGCATCGCGTGGATGTGATCGTCATTGCGCGCGGTGGCGGTTCTGCAGAAGACCTGAGCGGCTTCAACGATGAAGCGTTGGCGCGCACCATCGCCAGCAGCGACATTCCCGTGGTGTCTGCGATTGGTCACGAGACAGACTTCACCATTGCCGATTTCGTTGCCGATCTGCGCGCTCCCACGCCCTCTGCCGCTGCGGAGATTGTGACTGCGGCGCAGCATCGCATTGAGGAGCGCGTGCAGTCATTAGAAGCCCGTCTGCTGCGGGCTGTCCGTTTCCAGCAGATGCACGCCCGGCAGCGTTTCCTGCGTGGGTATGCGGAGGGCGCATTTGCGCGTTTGCGTGACAGCATTAATCGGCGTCATCAACGAGTAGACAGTGCGCGTTTCCGGCTGGAGGCGCTTTCGCAGAGGCTTCTGCAGGCTCGTTCCGCGCAGCTTCGGCAGCTATCGGATCGCTTGCATCGACAGGACGTCCATCGCCGCGTGTTGCTCGCGGCGGCGCGACAGCAGCATTTGCAGCAGCGTCTGGAACGCACAGCTGCGCGGCTTGCGGAGCGCTCCCGGCAGCGGTTGGACCGTGCAGAGGCGCGTCTGTACGCACTTTCGCCTACGGCGATTCTGGAACGCGGTTACGCCCTGGTGTATCGCGAAGACAGTACGCTTCTTCGTGATGCGTCCAATGTCCGGGAAGGCGACGTGATTACGGCTCAGGTGGCACATGGAACCGTCCGCGCCATCGTTAATGGGCGCAATCCTTAAGATTTTCGGCAGGTTTCCGCAAATTCCACGCCTAGAATAGATAGCGGTAGATACGGCAGGAATCAGACACGAATGAGAAAGCTCTTCGGAACAGACGGCATCCGCGCCGTTGCAGGACAGGCCCCCCTCGACCCTCGCACCGTCCACGCCGTTGGCGTTGCACTGGCGCATCATATTGCCGCCCCCGGCACACAACCGAAGGTCATCCTCGGTATGGACACACGCGAATCCAGCGAATGGATTGCCGCTGCCATCACGGAAGGGCTGCGCAACGGCGGCGCTGTTGTCGAGTCCGCAGGTGTTATCACCACGCCTGCCGTGGCGTTTCTCACGCGTGCGCATGGCTTTGCCGCGGGTGTCGTCATCTCCGCTTCTCACAATCCCTGGCAGGACAACGGCATTAAGGTCTTCGGCCCGGATGGCTACAAGTTGCCGGATGCAACAGAGCTTGCGATTGAAGAAGAGATCTTCCGTCAGTTGGAATCCAATTCAAACCACTCGACGATTCACACTGCTGCACCGGCGGTAGAGGAGTCGGATCGTGCGGAGTATGTGCGCTCTCTGCTGGCGGCTGTCCCGGGGCTTTCGCTGGATGGCAAGCGTCTCGTGGTCGATTGCGCGAATGGCGCGGCGTCCTCTGTTGCACCGCAGTTGTTTGCTGGACTTGGAGGCGAAGTTCGCATCCGTAACGCCAGCCCCGATGGCCGCAATATCAATGTCGATTGCGGCGCAACCAAGCCTGAGGTCGTGGCGAAGTATGTGCTGGAAGACAAGGCCGACATCGGCATCACTTTCGATGGTGACGCAGATCGCGCCATGTTTGCCGACGAGAATGGCCGTGTGATCAATGGCGATGCCGTGATGCTGTTAGCGGCACGTGATTTGCAAGAGCGTGGATTGCTGCATGACAACACCGTTGTTGCCACGACGATGAGCAACATGGGTCTGGAAGCGGCACTGAAGCGGAGCGGCATCCGCATGTTGCGTGCGCCCGTAGGCGATAAGTATGTGCTGGAGCAGATGAAGAAGACTGGCGCATCGCTGGGTGGGGAGCAGAGCGGCCACATCCTCTTTACAGGAAGATCCACCACGGGGGACGGCCTGCTGACAGCGCTGTTGTTGCTGGATATTGTGCACCGCAGCGGAAGTTCGTTAGCCAAACTAACGGAAGACCTGAAGACCTTCCCGCAAGTCATCGTGAATGTAAAGGTGCGCGAGAAAAAGCCGCTGGAAGGCATCCCTTCCGTTGCGGAAAAGATTCGCGATGCGGAAAACGCGCTCGCCGATACGGGGCGCGTGGTGATTCGTTACAGCGGCACAGAGGCGCTGGCGCGCGTGATGATCGAAGCCGAAGAAGAAGCGGCCATGAAGCATCACGCGGAAGCGATTGCACAGGCTATCCGGGCAGAACTGGGTGTGTAGCGCGCATTAAGGTGCGGGATACTCCGTCACCTGGGGTGTCCTGCGCGGCTTTATCTGTGTGCTGCCACCGGCGTCATTGATCACGTTGCGGATTGCGCCCAGGTTGTCCAGCGCCACTGTCATTGCGTGATGAAAACGCACCTGTGGTGTGCGCGGTACTTCAATGGCACGATCCAGTTCCACGTCTGGATGGCGGAAGACACTGTAAATGCCCAGGCCCCATGCTTCGTGTTGGTTCACGTTGTCCGCCACTTTGTATGAGGCCCATCCTTTTGCGCCGCTTGTGTCTGTCCACGCTGATTGCGTTGGTGGGTCGTAGGGAATTTCGGATTGATAGAAGTAGGTGCGTCCTGCTTCGCCATTCCACAGCACCTGGTACTGCTGGTGGTGTTCTACAAACAGGCCGTAGATGGTCACGCGATTGCCGTTAACGATCAGGCCGTTATCGCTTTCGTTCACGTTCCAGCCAACTGTGCCGGGCTTGCCATGATCGGCGCGCCAGATCCATGTGTGATCCACAATCGTGTCGTTGCTGTGGATGACAAGGTTCGCATTGGCTTTTCCAATCGTTGCTCCACCAACGCGGAAGAACACATCGTGCAACGAAATCGGGTTGACTGCGTGAGAGCGGGCGCTGTGTGGTGTTCCTACTTCCAGCAGCGAAGGAGACTTCTTTTCTCCTGCATCAAACAGCAGTCCAGAGACGGTGATGCCATCTTCATCGGCAACCGTCATCCCCTCTGTGCCTGCGACCGGGTGCAGCGTTGCGAAACCAAGACCGAGCACAACCGTGTTGGCGTGCGACACGCGCAGTGGCTTGTTCAGGTCGTAAGTTCCGGGTGTCAGCAGAAGATGTTTGCCCTGTGCCAGCGCGGCGTTTATGGTGTCTGCGGTGTCGTGCTCGGGATGCGCGATATAAAAGCGTGACAGTGGAATGGTGTGGCCGGGAGTGTTTCCGTTGTGCCATGTAGCACCTATGGAATTGTGTTGTAACGCAGGTACACGCACAGACCACATGCCTTTTGTATCGACGAACAGAAAGGGCTTTTCACGCACTACCGGCGTTTTCGCAACTTTTGTGTAGGGCGGTTTCGGCCACTCGCCTTCCGGCATGTTGTTCGTGCCCACGAAGACCATATTCCAGTTCGATCCGGTCCAGCGTTGCCATTCCGTGTTGCGCGAAAGCCACTGCTGTTGCGACCCGGAATCCACCGTGCCATCAACGGCGGTGTCGCTCATCCATCCACCGCTGGCCCATCCATGTTGCTGGTGCAGCACTACATCGCCATGTACGTGCATGCGGCGGAAGAAAACTGCTTGCGATACAGCCCACTGCATCGTTCCGTTAGTGGGCGTTACGGAGAATCCTTCGACGCCACGCCAGAATGTGGTGGTGGCATTGTTGTTCTTCAACGCAGCATCGGAGTGGACATCGCCGCTGATGCGTACATCCTCTGGCGATGCACCAACACCAATGATCTGCGTGTAGAAGCCCACAGGAATGTTCAGGTGGTACTGCCCCGGCAGGAAGAGGAAGGCATAACGACCGCTGCCAAATTCGCTGTGCTGCTGCTCGGCATAGACAGCGTCGATCTTTGCCTGCATAGTTTCAGCGTTGTCTTTCGGAGAGTAGACGAATACATTCGGACCCAGATCGGGCGTCTTGGCCGTATGCTGCGCAAGTGATGAAGCTGTGAGCAAAGTAATTGCAGTTGCTAAGAGGATGCGCGGAATCATTGCGTGAAACTCTCCCAACGAAATGACAGCGCGCAGTGGGTTCACGCGCAAGGATCGCCTGAGTGTAACTTGTGTATGCGTTATTCCACCACGACGCGTGGCACGCGATCGCTAATGCCGCACAGGATTTCGTACACGCTGGTCCCTGCAATGCGTGCCTGCTCGTTGGCTCCTACAAACTCCGCGCCCATGCTTCCTATCAGCACTACCTCATCACCAATCGCGGTCTGTGGAAGATGGGTTACATCCACGACGGTAAGGTCCATGGATACACGGCCCAGAATCGCCGAGCGCATGCCATGCAGCAACACAAATCCACCTGCGTCCTGCGTAGATGAAGAAAGCCCACGGCGGAAGCCATCCGCGTAGCCCACTGGCAGTAAAGCCACCCGCATCGGTCGGGCCGCAACGAACGTGGAGTTGTAGCCAATGGCCGTTCCCGCAGCAATATCGCGCAGACTCACCACGCGTGTCTTCCACGTCATCACCGGTCGTAACGAGCAGCCGACATGTGCTTCAGGAAATCCACCCTCCATGCACAGCTCCAACGGCAACGTATATCCGTACAGAGCAAGCCCTGCACGCGTCATCGCCTGTGCGCCCAACATGGTTGCGAATGCAGGAATTGCTGTGGGCATGTAACCGCTATCGGTAGCCGATGTGTTGCCTACATGGACATAGGCAGGTGTCAGTCCTGCTGTGGCAACTTGTTCCAACGCGAGCGTGAAGTCGCGCATCTGGCGGCGGTCTTGCGGATCGTCTGCGATTTCCGTGGATGCAAGATGCGTCATCACGCCATCCAGCAGCAACGGCGAGTCCGCGGTGAAGCGCGACAGCAATTGTTCCAACAGTGCGCCGGGAGTCACGCCCTGCCGCGACATGCCGGTATCAATCTCCACGTGTACCGCGAGTGATCGCGCAGGAAGTCCGCGGCGTTTCGCTTCCGCTTCTAGCAGGTCGAGATGGTAGGTTTCCCAGACGACTGGCGTGAGAGCGTAGTCAAGAACTTTGGCTTCTTCGCCAAACCACAGGCTGCACATCACCAGCAGTCGTGGCTGCGGCATGCCCTGCGGGAGAATGCCCAGCGACTGGCGCACAGCAACGCCTTCTTCAACAGAAGTCACACCAAGCCATTTCGCGCTAGCGGCGGCGAGGATCGGTGCGCATTCCGTGGCCCCGTGGCCATAGGCATTTGCTTTGATGACGGCCAGCATTTCCACTTGCGGCCCCGCGGCGGCCTGCAGTGCACGGTAGTTGGCGACAAGGCGTGAGGCGGAGATCTCTGCCCATATCGGGCGCGTGTGGCTGGAAAGTACGGATCGCATACGGCTGTTCTGATGCTAACGTTCTGCGAATGCACAAGTACAGGTCAGTCTGGCTTCGGCTTCGAGATCGTGTCGATCACCAGAGTATCCGCGGGTGCCTTTACGGGTTGCAGCTTCAACCCGGCTTGTAACTGGATTGCCGTGAACAGTCCCGGCGGTGCGTCTGCGGTGTCACTGGGAGGAGCATCATCTGGTGCCCATTCCAGCTTCAGATCATAGCGTCCCTTCAGCCCGGTCTGATCGACGATGGGCCGATTCACGCTGAATTGCAGGATCAACACGAGCTCGGAGATGGATGTATTCGAGAGATTCTCCACGTGCCGCCCGCTGGAGTGACTGTTCCTCTGATCCATCGGACCATCGGGCTTACTCGTGTTCTCGATCATCTTCGAGCCACCTTTTGCCACGGTCAGCGCGAACACTGGCATCTCCCGCTGTTCGTGGTGCAGTTGCAGCCCGAAGCGCTCCGCCAGAATCTTCCGCATCAGCGTCTGCACCTGCGTCAGGCTCGGAGTGCCTTCCGTGTCCGGGATGCCAGCCACGTCCCAGCGCTGTGTCTCGGCCCATCCCGGTATATTGGCGATCTGTACCTTTTGCATGCCATAGCCAATCAGCAGAAGTTGCTGCAGGGTGCTTCCCAGCAGCAGCACACGCCTGCCATCCATGTTGATGTGTTGGCCGCGCGTTTCGGTGGGGTCGGTGGCTTTCACGGATGCGACTTCCCAGTCCGGGTCGGCATTTGCGGGCATCGGCTTCTGTCCGAGTGCCGCGGAAGGAACCATGCTGCAGAACATCAGCAAGGATGCGAGCATGACAGGCGAGGTCCAACGCCAGATACGAGACAGAGTTTTCTTCATACCGGGTTATACGTGCGATCTCTGCTGATGTTCCTTTGCAGGACGAACTGAGGTGGTTCGGTGCAGGCACCGATTGCATCCAATAAGGCACCCATGAGCACGCATCGCAGTTTTGATCTGACCACGCTTCCGCTTTCTGACACGTATAAGCTGCTAGCTTCTACCGTTACGCCGCGGCCTATTGCATGGATTACTACGCTGGATCAGGAAGGCCGGGCGAATGCAGCACCGTTCTCTTTTTTCAATGTGATTAGCTCCGATCCACCGTTGTTCTGCGTGGGGTTTTCGGCTGCGCCGGACCGCGAAGGAAAGGACACGCTGGCCAATATCCGCGCTTCGGGCGAACTGGTCATCAACCTTGTTTCAGAAGAATTGGCAGAGGCGATGAACGTTACTGCCACGAACGCGCCGCGCGGGTTGGATGAACTGGTAATCGCAGGACTGGAGATTACTCCCAGCGAAACGGTGTTGCCGCCTCGCATTGCGGCATCGCCAGTGTCCATTGAATGCAGGACATTCCAGTGGATTGAAACGGGTGGATCGTCCACGGTGTTGATCGCGCGCGGCGAACGTTTGCACATTCGCCGCGACGTGTTTGCGAACGAGGAGAAGCTTTACATCGACAACGCGAAGCTGGACCTCATTGGCCGTATGGGTGGGGCAGGGGACTACATGCGCACCCGCGACACCTTCACCATTCCGCGCATTGCGTGGAAGGATTTCCCGCAGAAGTAGCTTGGCTGGCGTTGCTACTTCGCAGGAGTGGCCTTGAAGTCGCCGTCCACGCTGTACTCAATGACATTCACGGTGCCGGTAATGGTGCCGTCGGCATTCAGTTTGCCATTGAATTTCAGCGATGCCTGATCGCCCTTAGCCTGCCAGGTGACGTTGCTGCCGTCCACGGAGCCGGAAAATTCCGTCATGTCGCTGCAGCCGCCGTTCAGTTTCTTGTCCTCCTGCGTCCATTTGCAGGAGAAGTCGCGTTCGTTGCCCATCACATCAATGTGGACGTTCCACTGTCCGTTCACGCTGGGAGCCTGTGCCACGGCTGCCGGGGCAAGTGTGCAAAGGGCGCAAAGAAAGGCGGCTGCAATTCGGGTGTACATCGGGTCTTTCCTCCATGGAGCAAACGAAACATGCAACCGGGTGACATCCGTATCGCATGCTGGATGCAATACGGATGAAGTCCGCCAGAATGTTCCGTTCGTTTTTAACTCCCTGGATTCCGACACCGTGTCGCGAACCGTGCAGCCGCCTTTTTCTCTCGCAGTTGTTGTTATGGCTTACGCATCTTTGCTTTGGCCTGTTCGTCTACACTCTTCTCGATCTGATCGATCGTGAAGCTTGCGGGGATCTGGCTCGGTGGATAGTCGACGAATGTCTGAAGGAACGCAGCAGCCTTGCTGATGCCATAGGCAGAAAGGTATGCGTTCTTCGTCGTCCAGTCGTAGTACTGGTCAGAGACAATGTCGGCCCGTTCGTATGGATCCATTCGCAGGTTGTAGATTTTAGGAGCTCGCAGGCACGTCAGGGGATTGTTCCATACGGCGAATCCACCCGGCGCGCGCTGTTCACACCACACGAACTTCCAGTCGTCGATACGTGATGCCACCATGTCGCCGTCGTCGTCGAAATAGTGGAATTCGTGTCGTGCACTGTGCGGTTGTTGCCCAGTCAGGTAAGGAAGCTGGTTATATCCATCAAGATGGACCTTGAAGGTTTTGCCACCAATACTGCCGCCCTTCAGGAGTGTCTCCTTGACGTTGGTGTCGCCGGCCGCCGCAAGCAGCGTCGGGAACCAGTCCATTCCGGAGAACATCTCGCGAGAGACAGAGCCCGCCTTGATGTGACCGGGCCACCGTGCCAGTGCTGGAACACGGAAGGCGCCTTCCCAGTTGGAGTCCTTTTCGCTGCGGAACGGTGTTGTGGCTGCATCGGGCCATGAGAACTGGTTAGGTCCGTTATCGGTTGTGTACACCACGATGGTGTTGTCGGAAATCTTCAACTGGTCCAGCAGGTCCAGCAGTTTGCCTACGTCCTTGTCGTGCTGCACCATGGCGTCGGCATATTCATTGCCGGGCATGCCGCTCTGTCCGCGTTCCGCATCGGTAATGTGGGTGTACACGTGCATGTGCGTGAAGCACATCCATGTGAAGAACGGCTTGTCGGCGGCTACCTGCTTTTTGATGAAGGTTTCGGCGGCCTGTTCAAAGTCCTCGTCCGTCGTCTCCATGCGCTTGGTCGTCAGGGGACCGGTGTCCTCGATCTTGCCATCCGCATAGCTATGGATTACGCCACGCGGCGAGTAGATCTTCTTGAAGTTTGGGTCGACCTCATTGATTGAGTTCCAGTATGGACGCTCGGGCTCCTCTTCGGCGTTCAGATGATAGAGGTTGCCGTAGAACTCATCGAAGCCGTGGTTGGTAGGCAGAAACTCATCCCGGTCTCCCAGATGGTTCTTACCAAATTGCGCAGTCGCGTAACCGAGAGGCTTCAACGCCTGTGCAATCGTAATGTCTCTCGGCTGGATGCCGGCAGTTGCTCCGGGAAGTCCGACCTTGGATAATCCTGTTCGCTTTGGCGACTGTCCGGTGATGAAGCTTGAACGCCCCGCGGTGCAGCTATTTTCCGCGTAATAGTCGGTGAACTTAATGCCTTCCTTGGCAATGCGGTCAATGTTGGGTGTCTCATAGCCCACTACGCCAAGGCCATAGGCACTAATATTTGTTTGTCCAACGTCATCGCCGAAGATGACGAGGATGTTTGGCTTCTTGGCCTGCGCCGACGCCGCCTGCGAGAATGCCAGGGCAGCGACGATCAGGGTGCAGATAGTGACGATAGCGCATCTGCGGAATCGGTCCATAAACCATCTCCATTCACTTGTCTTTGGTCATGGGGTTGTGCAGTTACGCCCTGCAGGCACACCCTCGTGATTCTGGTTCGTACAGTAGGCCGACCCCGCATCCACCAAAACTGCCAGTTCTGACAGTTCGCCTCCGGAGCAGCAAATGCGCGCATCCGATAAAATCAACCCCGTTGCGCACATCGCGCCGTAGAGGAACAAAACGATGGCATCTCAGATGGCAAATATCCCCGCGCTGAAAGATCTGCACGGACAGCTCGGCACCCGCATGACCAAGGCTGTGGAAGATTTCCGGACTAACCTGCTGGCAGTGCGCACTGGTCGCGCCAGCGTGCACATGCTGGACAACATCCGCGTGGATTACTACGGCAGCGAAATGCCCATCAACCAGTTGGCGCAGTTGTCCGCGCCGGAACCGCAGCAGATTGTGGTGCAGCCGTTCGATGTGGGTACGGTAGGTCTGATTGAAAAGGCCATCCGCACCAGCGGTCAGGGCTTCAACCCCATGCATGACGGTAAGATCATCCGCGTGCCGATTCCACCCATGACGGAAGAGCGCCGCCGCGATGCCGTGAAGCAGCTTTCGGGGATCCTGGAAGACCACAAGACGGCCATCCGTAACATCCGCCGCGACGGCAATGAGAGCGTGAAGAAGTCCGCCAAGGACAAGCTCATCAGCGCTGACGATGAAAAACGCGCCACGGAAGAGATCCAGCAGATGACCGACGCGCAGATCAAGCAGTTGGATGACATGTTCAAGGTAAAGGAAAAGGAACTGATGACGGTCTGATCGGTCGCCAGTTTCAAGCAGCAGAAAGGCCGTTATCTCTCAGAGATAACGGCCTTTTTCATCACTTCCCACAGCTATTCTTCCAGGCGGTAGGTGTATTCCTCAATGACGGGGTTGGTCAGCACTTCATTGGCAATGCGCTCCACTTCGGCCTTGGCGATGTCACCGGTCAGGCTGTCGGCAAGGGTCAGAACGAAGTATTTTCCCTGACGGACGGACTCGACCTGGGGGTGGTGCAGGCGGCGGAGGGCGTTGGCAATCGTCTGCCCCTGGGCATCGAGAACCGTGGTCTTCAACGTGACGTAAACATGGGCGCGCATGCCCGGATTATAGCGATTTCGACTGTCCGCCGCCTTCCGGCAGCGGCTTGGAGGATACGCGGCACGGCAGGTACACTGGTCAGGTGTTGCCGATGCCCCGCCCCGGGGCGTATTGTTCCTCGGCAGCCAGACCTTCTCGACAAAGAGACCCGAAAGAGCCTTATGCCGAACTATTTGAAGTTGCCAGTGGGCGCCAAAGCGCCGAAAGTCGTAAACGCGGTGATTGAAATCCCCTATCAGGGCCGCATGAAATTTGAATACGACAAGCAACTGGAAGTCTTCCGGCTGGACCGTAACCTGTACAGCCCGGTTCACTACCCCGGTGATTACGGCTTCCTGCCCTCCACGCTGGGCGATGACGGCGATCCGTTGGACGTGCTGGTGCTGGTGGATGAGCCCAGCTTCCCCGGCTGCCTGCAGGAAGTGCGCCCCATTGGCCTGATGGAGATGATTGACGGCGGCGAAGGCGACGAAAAGATCCTGGCCGTTGGTTGCGCCAACCCCCGTTTCTTTGACATCACCAGCTATGAGCAGATTCACCCGCACAAGCTGAAGGAGATCGTCCACTTCTTCTCCACCTATAAGGACCTCGAAGGCAAGACGGTAAAGATCGAAGGCTGGAAGCCGGTTGATTATGCATACCAGGTGATTGAGAAGTCCATCAAGGCTTACGCGGACAAGAACGCGAAGTAAATTTCCGCTCGAAGCAAAAGCCCCGCGCCTCCTGTTTGGAGCGCGGGGCTTTCTTGCAGCTTCCATTTCCTACAAGCCGACTTGCCGGCACCACAACTTCACTCGGCGAGTCAGGAGCTCGTATCCACATTCATCTCGGCCGTTGCTGACCTATTGCAGGTTTTCGTCGGCAATCCTCGCTAGTGGAGCGGGCATCAATCAACAGAGATTCGATAGTTATCGCTTTGGTACGGAAACGGTGATGTTGCGAAATTTGAGGCCACCGGTGTGATCGCCCTGAATGTAGAAAGATCCGGGCTCAGCTTCGTTGGCATCAAGCGCACCGCCGGTGATCCCGTCGATTTCTTTGTGGTCGATGGTTAACTTGCCGTCACGAACAACGGTTACCGTTCTTCCTACCAGGGTGACGTCGAATGATTCCCATTCGCCAGGTTTGCGCGGCAGCATGGAGTTTGGCGCAAGGCGTCCGTAGATCGCTCCCATTGAGCGCTCTGGCGGCTCGCTTCCTTCCTTTAAATATTCGAGCTGAAGTTCATATCGTCCGCGAAGATAGAAGCCGCTGTTGGCATCGTCGGGACACTTTACTTCAAAGTGAAGCTTAAAGTCGGTGAACTTTTCGTTGCTCTTCAGGTTGGCGCCGTGCTCTTCATTGAGAAGATCGCCGTCCTGAACAACCCAGTGACTATTCGCTGTGTCACCGATGGGAGTCCAACCGTTCAGATCCTTACCATCGAAGAGCTTTACCGGCTTTGTCCAGGCCTTCGGTTTATGGGCTTTCAGCGCAGGAGCCGGCAGACCGATAAGTTCTAAGCTCTGGTTGGCGTGCTTCTGGGTTCCGACGAGCTTGCCATCCTTCGCGTCCAGTTCGATGGATACGTCGTGTTCCATTGTGAGCGTGAGATGAGAGCCGCTCA
>Ga0209233_1000566_pt1 | contig 19823 bp, 12 predicted proteins | sample AraplaCL_Cvi_mCL_FD_184269 | JGI IMG/M metagenome (GOLD analysis project Ga0209233, IMG submission 184269) | Arabidopsis root microbial communities from the University of North Carolina, USA - plate scrape CL_Cvi_mCL (SPAdes) (version 2) | ecosystem: Host-associated > Plants > Roots > Endosphere...
ACGGCAGTCACCACCAGTACGGCGGCAGCCCGGGCAAAGACATCGGCGCCACCGCGGCGCACCGGCACGATGTGGGCAACGAAGGCCGGCCCGCCCGCCGCCGGCACCGGAATGGAGTTCACCGGGGCGAAGCTCCCCGTTCGCAGCCCGTCGAGCGCCGACCCGAGCATCGCCCTCGCGGGCGCATGCTCGACGGCGAGGCGATCGAAGGCGCCGATACCGAAGTGCGGCTCGAGGGCGGCGAACGCGGTATTGGCGGCGACCACCCGGCCCTCGACGGTCAGCACGGCGGCAGGAAGCCCGACCACGTCCAGCGCCTCGGTAGCGGTACGCGCCGCTTCGAGCCCCAGCCGGTGAGCGAACAGCGCCGAGCGCGCCAGGTGCGGCCGGTAGAGGTCGAGCAGCTCCATTGCCGCGCGGTCAAACGGGCCCTGCTCGAGGGTGTGTGCGAAGTCGAATACCAGCAGATCCGAGCTCGGGACCGGAATGACGGTGCCCGCCGTCCAGCCGACGCCGAACGGCCGCAGGAAGTCCCGATAGATCGGATCGACGTCGAGCTCGGCCTCGGTCATCAGCTCGGTATCGTAGAGGAAGCCGGCGTGGCCGCTGGCGAGCGCCCGCTTCGGCCGCTGGTTGTCGTAGTTGCGGCCGAGTTCGACGAAGCGGGCAAAGGCCTCCTGATAGCTTTCGGTAGCGACATAGCGCATCTCACCAACGGGATCGAAGGCGAGGAGCCCCGAGGCCCAGGCGCCGGCCAGAATGCACAGCTCGGCGAGAACCCGCGGCCAGAGCTCGGGCACGATGGCGGCTTCGTAGATCCGGTCGATGAGGGCGTCGTCGGCGGTCACGTTGATGCTGCCTCAGGCCCGGGACGGGGCGTCTGGCCCGCCGGGCAGCGTGCTGCCGATTGGCCCCAGCCCGGCGAGCAGCCGCAGCAGATCGGCCTGTCGGCGGGTACCGGTCTTGCCGAAAACCGATTGCAGCTGCTTCCGCACCGTTTCGCGCGACAGGCCGCCGAGCCGGGCGACGTCGGTGGTGGAATTGCCGCCGGCGAGGGCCCGGGCGAGCCGCGTCTCCGCCGGCGTGAGATCGAACAGGGCCTGCAGCAGTTCCGCCAGCGGCGCCTGGGGTGCCGCGACGGGGGTGATGAGCAGCGTAAAGGCCGCCTGGGCGAAGATGTCGCGCCCGCTGCGGCGGACCGGCAGCAGGTGCAGCACCAGCGCCGGCCGATCGGCCCGCGCCGCCACCGGAATCGACAGCACGTCGCCCGTCCGGCGGTGGAGCGACGCATCGAGCGCCGCCCCGAGAAGGGCGTTGGCGGCCGGATCGTCGATCACCACCCGGTCGCGCGCGCCAATGGCGAAACCGGCCGCCATCGCCTCGAATTGCGCGTTGGCGGCCGCCACCGTGCCTGACTCCCGGAGCACCGCCGCGGGTAGCCCGACCCGCCCGAGCGTTTCGACCGTCACCGCCGCGCGCTGCAGGCTGAGCTGGGCCGAGAGCAGCGCCGCCCGCGCCAGATGCGGACGATAGAGGTCGAGCGCTTCGGCGGCGGCGCGCGTGAACGGCCCGTCGGTTTCGAGGCGGCAAAGATCGAACATCACCAAATCGGCGCCCGGCGGCATGATGGCGGTCCCGACCGTCCAGCCGAGACCGAAAGGCCGCAGGAAGTCGCGATAGAGGCCGTCACTGGAGAGCTCGTCCCGGCTGCAGAGCTCGAGATCGGTCAGGAACGCGCTTTCCCGGCGGGCGATGAAACGCTCGGCGCGGATGTTCCGATACCCGCCGCCAGCCAGCGCGTAGGACTGGTAGGGGGCCTCATAGCGGTCCGTTGCGATGAAGTTCAGCCCCTGCCGCGAAGCCACCACCGCCAGTGCGCCGCCCCGCCCGTCAGCCGCCACGCAGAGCTGCTCCAGCACTTGCGGCCAGAGTTCGGGCACGAGCGCTGCCTCGTAGATGCGGTCGACGATTTGTCCATCCGTGTCCATGTAACACCATAGACAGGGAGACTTATCGACTGTGCAAGCACCAACAGTCAGTCGGCAGGCAATAAAAAGAGGCTGGTCCGGGCACCAACCGAACCAGCCTCAGGCACTTTGGAGTTCCAACCGTTCAAAACTATCTGCAGTGGTACAATGACGTCATGAAACTCGTGCCGCCACGACAGCCGGCGGCTCAACTCATCAAGCCAGATAAACGCGGCCCGCACATCCGGTGTTTCCCTCACCGACCGGAGCAATTGCTGGCACCGCGGCCTCAGGGCTCGATTGACATCGGCACGCCATTGCGCGGCGCATCGTCGAGACGCAGCCGCCACATCCGCCGCCGCAGGAACCTTTCGAGCCGGTGACGGCTCGAGCCCGAGAGCCCAAGGCGGCGGGTCCGCACCGGCCCGAGCAGCACCGCCACATCCGCCATAGACAACAATCGCCTCATCACCCACCCCCGTCATCGTTTCCGGGCTGTCCAAGCACCGGGGTTGCCGCCGGGGCATGAAGGCCCCGAATGCCGCCTCGGCGCATCACCCGTTTGGGTTAAGAAAGCGCCCGGTTTCTGCGGCTCTCGAAAGATTGTATGCAGATATTCCGCCTCACGCGCCCCTATCGGCAAAGGCGCCTCGTTCACTAAACGTTCTTGCGGGCCTGCGCTTGTGCTGCTAACGTCCGCCGGTCGATCGGGAGCGGGCGGATGGTCACCAGAGTCCAGACCGTGGCATTTCAGGGCATCGAAGCGGTGCTGGTCGATGTGCAGGTGCAGATCGCACCGGGCATGCCGGCATTCCTGATTGTCGGGCTGCCGGACAAGGCGGTCAAGGAAGCCGGCGAGCGGGTGCGCGCCGCCCTGATCGCGTCAGGACTGAGCCTGCCGCCCCGTCGCATCACGATCAATCTCGCCCCGGCCGACCTGCCCAAGGAGGGCAGCCACTACGACCTGCCGATCGCGCTTGGGCTGATGGGGGCGATCGGTGCGGTGCCGTCGGATGCCTTCGAGCGCCATCTGGCGCTGGGCGAACTGGGGCTCGACGGCCGGCTGGCGCCGGTTTCGGGCACCCTGCCGGCGGCCATCGCCGCCAATCGCGCCGGGCTCGGCATCATCTGTCCCGAGGCGACGGGCCCCGAGGCTGCATGGGCCGGCGAGGAAGTCGACATCATCGCCCCGGCGAGCCTTCTGGCGCTCGTCAATCACCTCGCCGGCACGCAGCTGGCGGCTCGCCCCGTGGCGCGCCGGCGCCCAGCCCCCACCGGGCTGCCCGATCTGGCCGACGTCCGGGGCCAGGAGGTGGCGCGGCGGGCGCTCGAAGTCGCCGCCGCCGGCGGCCACAACCTGCTGATGGTGGGCCCGCCGGGAGCGGGAAAGTCGATGCTCGCGGCGCGCCTGCCCTCGATCCTGCCGCCGCTCGACGCCCGCGAGCTGCTCGATGTGTCGATGATCCAGTCGATCGCGGGCGAGCTGGCCGACGGCGCCCTATCCGACCGGCGGCCCTATCGCGCACCGCACCACTCGGCCTCCATGGCGGCCCTCGTCGGCGGCGGCCTGCGGGTGCGGCCGGGCGAAGCCAGCCTTGCCCACAACGGCGTGCTGTTCCTCGACGAACTGCCCGAATTCGCGCCTGCGGTACTGGATAGCCTCCGGCAACCGCTCGAAGCCGGCGAGACGGTGATCGCCCGCGCCAACGCCCGGGTCAGCTATCCGGCCCGCTTCCAGCTGATCGCGGCAATGAACCCCTGCAAATGCGGCCTCGCCGGCACCCCCGGCTTTACCTGCAAGCGCGGCGACCGCTGTGCGGCGGACTATCAGGGGCGGATTTCCGGCCCCTTCCTCGACCGCATCGATCTGCGCGTCAACGTCCCGGCGGTCACCGCGGCGGACATGATCGGACCCGCAACAGCGGAGTCCTCGGCGACGGTCGCAGCGCGGGTCGCCGGGGCGCGGCTGCGGCAGCGCGAGCGCTACCTCGAATGCGGCGAACCGGCGATCCATACCAACGCCGCCGCCGGGGCAACGCTGATCGAGAAGGTGGTCAACCCGGACCGGGAAAGTCAGCAATTGCTGCTCGACGCTGCCGAGCGCTTTTCACTGTCGGCCCGCGCCTACCACCGGGTGCTGAAGGTCGCCCGCACCCTCGCGGACCTGGCAGGCACCGAACGCGTCAGCCGGCCGCATATCGCCGAAGCCCTCAGCTATCGCGTCAACCTGCAGTTCGCCTAGGCATCGACCGCCGCGATGCGGTCACGCCGCGGATCGGCGCATTTGGCCGTCCGACCCGCGGCCCGCCTTCCGCTTCGGGTCGCCGACGACGAACGCGTCGATCAGGTGATCGAGTTCGTTCGCCTGCCCTTCGGTCTGTTCGATGGCGGCGTTGGTTTCCTCGACCAGCGCGGCATTGTGCTGGGTCATTTCGTCGATCTGCCGCACCGCGAGGGCGATTTCGGACAGCGTGCCGGATTGCTGGTGCGTCGCCTCGGCGATGTCGTGGACGAGGACGCCGTTCTCGCGGATGCCGGAGAGCATCTGCGACAGCCGGTCGGCGGCCTCGGACACCAGCTTGGTGCCGCCCGAAACTTCGTTCGCCGATTGCTCGATCAGCGCCTTCACCTCCGAGGAAGCGCCCGCGGCGGACTGCGCCAGCCGCCGGACTTCTACCGCGACGACGGCAAAGCCCTTGCCGGCATCACCGGCGCGCGCCGCCTCGACCGAAGCGTTGAGCGCCAGGAGGTTGGTCTGGAAGGCGATATCGTCGATCAGCCCGATGATATTGGAAATCTTGCCGGACGACTGGGTGATGCGGTCCATGGCGGAGTTGGCGGCCGCCATCACCCGACCCGTTTCGTCGGCGATGCCGGCGACGGAATCGGCCTTGGAGGTCGCCGCCTCGGCGCGCTTCGAATTCTCTTCGACGATGCCGGTCAGCTGTTCGAGCGCCGCGGAGGTCTCCTCCACTGCCGCCGCCTGCTGCGTGGTGCGCTGCGACAAATCGTTGGCGCCCATCAGGATTTCTCCCGTCGCCGTCTTCAGCGAGGTCGAAAGACCCTGCAGCTGCATGATGATTTCGGTCAGCTTGTCGGCCACCGCGTTGGTGTCGTGCTTGATGCGCTCGAGGCTGGGGTCGAAGTCGGCGGAGATGCGATGGGTGAGGTCGCCGGCGCTCAGCTGCTTGAGCACATCCCCCGCGGCGGTCACGGCATGGAGGATTTTGTCGGCGTTGGCCTGGGCTTCCGCCGCGGCGTCAGCGGTCATCTTGTCGAAATAGGTGGTGACGGCATGGTCGATGTCGACCATCACCGACTTGACCACATCGACCATGATGCCGGTCAGCGCCTCGACATCGGCCGTCACCTGATCCGGCTCCAGCCCGCGCCGGAACCCGAAGCCGCGCGGCGCCGCCTTGAGGCGGTCTGCCATGAAATCGTGGGCCAGGCCCTTGAGCAGCGTCTCGACGATGAGGCCGTAGCCGCCGATATACCAGCGCGGCTCGAGCCCGATCTTGGCATGCCGCAGTCCGACGCGCTTGGTGTTCTCGACATACTGCATGTCGAACTGGCCGGAGGCGATCTTCTTCCAGTGGTCGATCTGGCTGTTCTGCGCCCGACCGATCTGGGCCTTGTCGGCAAAGAACCGCGCAACCGCCGGCACCGTCACCAGCTTGGCGTAGAAGCGTTCGAGCGCCAACGGCAAGTGCTTGTCGAGATGACCCTTTACCGTCGCCAGCCGCTCACGAGCCGGCTGGTCTAGACCGATGAAAGTGAGCCGCTCGTTCAGCTGCGATTCTTCGGCCTGGTGGTTGTTGTCCATCTTGGGTCCATCGACGTTGCGCCCCTGGCTTAGTGGGGCAATCTTGTTTGATGCGAAGCAGCATCATGATGTCTCTGGATCACTAATACAGAGTGAACTTATCACAGCGATGCGAATGATTTGGTGCATCTGGGAGTATTTCCATTCATCGCAACAATCATTGTACTGACTGAAGTATGAAACGTTGCACATGGGCTCGGCGTCGATCGCCAAGCCCATGGACGTTGCAATCCCGGCTATGTCTTGGCGACAATTGCCTTGGCCAGGTCTAGGTATTCTTCACAAGTGGTGTTGCCGCAAATCTTGGCGATGGTGGCGAGCCGGGCCTGCGCTTTCGCCTTCTGGCCGGTCAGCACGTAGAGTTCGCCGAGATATTCGTTGGCGCCCAGATGATTCGGCTGCAACTTCAATGCCTTCAGGTACCAGGCCTCGGCCTCGGCCATCTGCCCGGTCTGGCGCAGGCTGTAACCGAGCAGGTTCTGTGCATCGGCGTTGCGAGGCTGCTGCACCACGATCTGGCGGAGCAGCTTAATGGCGCCGGCAAAGTCCTTGCGGGCGATGAGCTTGCGCGCATCGTCGAGATCGATGAGGTGGACGGTGGGCTTGGCCATGTGCGGGGCCGCCGGCGCCATCATCATACTGCCGCTCGAGGTGTGCGAACTGCTCGAGCTGCTAGAGCTACTCGAGCTCGACGAGCCGGTGCCGCTGCCGCCGCCGGTATCAACCGCCAGCGCCGGCAGGGAAAGGGTGAGGGCAACAAGCCCCGTTGCCAGGGCAAGAGCGATATGGCGCCCCTGCCCATCGAAAGCCATCGGGTTTCGCATGGGTATCTCCTGATTGCCGATGCCTCTCCGGCGCCGGCTGCAATCGGATCAACACACCAGGCGCGCGCTTAATCCCGGCTCAGCGGATCGAACCGTACCCACCTTCGACGCCGTGGGGAGACAGCACCACCTGCCAGAGCTGGAGAATACGGGCGCGGAACGCCCCGGCGAAGGAGGAGAGGTAGTAGCGCCACATGCGCCGGAAGCGCTCGTCGTACTTGCCGCCGTTCTGCCGGCTGAGTTCGGGCCAGGCGGCGTCGAAATTGTCGAGCCAGGCCATCAGCGTCGGATCGTAATAGGCGCCGAAATTGTGCCAGTCCTCCATGACGAACAGGCCTTCGACGGCCTTGCCGAGTTGCATCGGCGAGGGGAGCATGCCGTTGGGGAAGATGTATTTGTCGGCCCAGGCGTCGCCATGCGTCTGGCTGAGGCCGCCGCCGATGGTGTGGAGGATGAAGAGACCCTCAGGCGACAACAGGTCGGCGACCTTTTCCATGTAGGCGCGATAGTTCTTCACCCCCACATGTTCGAACATCCCCACCGAGATGATGCGGTCGAACTTGCCGTCCATCGACAGATAATCCTGCAGCCGCGTTTCGATCGGCAGGTTGCCGCGATTGGCGTTGGCATAGTCGGCCTGTTCCCTGGAAACCGTCAGGCCGACCCCTTCGACGCCGTAGCGCTCCGCGGCAAAACGCAGCAGTCCGCCCCAGCCGGAGCCGATGTCGAGGATGCGCATGCCTTCCTTGAGGCCGGCCTTGCGGCAGATCAGGTCGAGCTTGGCTTCCTGGGCGGCGTCGAGGTCGGTGGCGTCCTTCCAGTAGCCGCAGGAATAGATCATGCGCTTGTCGAGCATGGCCGAGTAGAGTTCGTTGCCGATGTCGTAGTGCTTTTGCGCCACCTCGAACACCTTGAGCCGCTGCAAATTGAGGATGCGGCTCTTCGCCATGGTGACGATGGTGGCGAAATCCACCCGGAGGTTGGAGCGCAGGTCGAACTTGAGGATGCGATAGATCAGCTGGTCGATCGCTTCCGCTTCCCACCAGCCATCCATGTAGGCCTCGCCGAACCCCAGCGTGCCGTGGCTCAGCACGCGATCGTAGACTCGTTCGTCGTGGACCTTGAGATCCCAGGGTCTCGAGCCGTCGATCTCGATATCGGCGCGTTGCAGCAGGTCTTGGATGAGGGCTTTGGAATTAGCGGGCATAGGCAACTACCTGTGATTTATCACGAGTAGTTAGACCCAAAGTTCAAGGAGTTTCAAACAAAAGAAGCGGCCGCCGCGGCACCAGCGAGGCGGCAGCGCTTTTGGCCCATGGTTCGACAGGCTCACCCTGAGGCTGCGGCACATGCGGCCGCGGGAACTCAGCCCAGGAAGCCGACGATCTGCCGCACCTGTTTCATCGTGGCTTCGGCGATGACGGAGGCGCGTTCGCCGCCATCCTTCAGCACGGCATCGATCTGCGCCGGATCGGCGAGCAGCCGACGCATTTCGGTGGCGATGGGCTCGAGCACGCTGACGGCGAGTTCGGCCAGCGCCGGCTTGAACACGCCCCAGCCCTGCCCGCGATATTGCTGCAGCACCTGCGCCTTGGTCTGGTCCGACAACGCGGCATAGATCGACACCAGATTGTCCGCCTCGGGCCGGCCCCTCAGCCCCTCCTCGTCGCTCGGCAGCGGCTCGGGATCGGTGGTGGCGCGCTTCAGCTTCTTGCTGATGGCGTCGGCATCGTCGAGCATCGAGATGCGCGACTGGTCGGACGGGTCGGACTTGCTCATCTTCTTGCTGCCGTCGCGGAGGCTCATGATGCGGCGTGCGGGGCCGGTGATCAGCGGCTCGGTGATCGGGAAAAACTCGGGGTCGAGCCCCTGCTCGGCGATCGAGGCGGCGAAATCGTTGTTGAACTTGGTGGCAATGTCACGGGTCAGCTCGAGGTGCTGCTTCTGGTCGTCGCCGACCGGCACGCCCGTTGCCTTGTAGAGCAGGATGTCGGCCGCCATCAGCGAGGGATAGGCGAGCAGGCCCAGCGACACGTTCTCCTCGTTCTTGCCGGCCTTGTCCTTGAACTGCGTCATGCGGAACATCCAGCCGACGCGCGCCACGCAGTTGAACACCCAGGCGAGTTCGGCGTGCTGGTGGACCCGGCTCTGGTTGAAGATGATCGACTTCTTGGGATCCAGCCCGCAGGCAAGATAGGCCGCCGTCAGCTCGTGCGTCGCCCGCCGCAGGTCGTTGGGGTTCTGCCACACGGTGATCGCGTGCATGTCGACGACGCAATAGATCGTCTCATGCGTATCCTGCAGCGGCACGAAACGGCGCAGCGCGCCGAGATAGTTGCCGAGATGCAGGTCGCCCGAGGGCTGGATGCCGGAAAAGACGCGCGGGGTGAAGGGCATGGAGGGTATCCGAACGCGGAAGGAAGGCGCTTGCGTGTACAGCCTCCGCCGCGCCCTCGACAAGGGGGGCGATCGGTAGACTACGGTTCGACAGGTGCACGAGGCGAGGCTTTCCAGTCCCTCGCCGCCCTCAGGGTGGAGCCTGTCGAACCACGAGGGCCGGGCACAACCTTGCCCGCCTCAGCCTCGCTGCCGCAGGCGCTTGACGAACATACCAAGCGGCTGCGCGCCGGTGACGTGCACCAGCACGAAATAGAGCACGAAACCGACGCCGCACAGGAAGCTCAGCGCGACGAGCTGCACGATCAGGTGGGCGCTGCGGGCGAAAAACGGCGCCAGCGGGATCGACAGGGCGTAGAGCACCGCGCCCATGGCGACCGAGCAGCCGACGATGAGGCCGTGCTTGATCCAGTCGGCGCGCGCCAGGTTGAGGTGCCCGCGGCGATGCAGCCAGTAGCCGAGCAGCAGCGCATTGGCCCAGGCGGCGATCGAGGTGGCGATCGCGATGCCCACATGCTGGAGGAAGGGGAACAGGATGAGCGAGCAGACGATGTTGATCGCCGCCGAGGCGCCGGCGAAATAGGTCGGCGTCAGCGTATCCTCGCGAGCGAAGAAGCCCGGCTGCAGCACCCGGATCAGCACATAGGCGGGCAGCCCCGCCGAGAACCAGATGAGCGTATTGGAAGTCGCAATGGTAGCCGCGGCGTCGAACGCGCCGTGCTCGAACAAGACCCGAACGATGGGGAAGGCAATGGCGATCAGCGCGGTGGTTGCCGGCATCGACAGCAGCATCGAGATCAGCAGCGACTGGCTCTGCGACGCCTCGGCTTCCTTCAGCCGCCCACCCTTGAGGTGGCGCGCCAGCTCGGGCAGCAGCACGGTGCCGATGGCGATGCCGATGATGCCCAGCGGCAGCTGGTAGAGCCGGTCGGCGTAATAGAGGTAGGCGATGGCGCTCGGGGCGCCGGAAGCGATGATGGTGCCGACGAAGATGTTGATCTGCGTGATGCCGCCGGTGAGCACAGCCGGCACCGCCAGCACCCAGAAGCGCTGCACTTCGCCCGAAAACTTCGGCCAGCTGAACTGCGGCACGAACCCGGCCCGCCGGATCGCCGCCCACACCATCCACAGTTGCGCGATGCCGCCGGCCAGCGTGCCGATGGCGATCCAGATCGCGGTCTGAACGTCGGTGTTGTGATAGAGCACCAGCGGCAGCATGAAGGCGATCATGACGACGTTGAGCAGGATCGGCGCGAAGCTCGAAGCAGTAAAACGCCCCAGCCCGTTGAGGATCGCCGCATAGGCGGCCATCAGCGACATGCACATGAGGTAGGGGAAGCAGATGCGCGTCAGCAGCACGGTCAGATCGAACTTGGCCTGATCGGCGACGAAGCCGGGCACGAAGATCGGCATGATCCAGGGCATCAGGATTTCGACCACTACGGTGACCGTCGTTACGACAACGATCAGCCAGCTCATGATGCGGCCGGCCCACAGCCTTGCCGGCTCCATCCCCTCCTGCTCCAGCGACTTGGCGAAGAGCGGAATGAACGCCGTGTTGAACGCCCCTTCGGCGAACAGCCGGCGGAACAAATTGGGGAAGCGGAAGGCCGCCAGGTAAGCGTCCGCCGCCGGCCCCGTGCCCAGCACCGCCGCGACCAGCGCATCGCGGACAAAGCCCAGGATGCGGCTGCCGGTGGTCATGGCGCCGACATTGATGAAATTGCGGTAGAGGCTCATGGGGCGCGGTGTGCTTTCGGCGACGTCAAGACGACGCCTACTAGCAGAGACGCTCGACGCGCGACACCCCGGCCAGCCAACGCCTGAACGCTTGCGGTCCAGCGGCGCCCGGTGACCGGCCCTACCCCGCCGCCCGCTGCGGGGTGGGCTCCAGTTCCTGCGGCGCGTGGTTCTCGAACACGGCGAGCAGGGCCTCGCGAATCTTGCGCTGCTTCAGCCTGCCCTCGATCTTATGGCCGGTGAGGTCGGTGACGTAGAAGACGTCGACCGCCTTTTCGCCGTACGTGCCGATATGGGCCGAGCCGATCGTCAGGCTGAGATCGGAGATGGCGCGCGTCAACTGATGCAGCAAACCCTGCCGGTCGAGGCCGGAGACCTCGATCACCGTGAACTTCTCCGAGATGGCGTTGGATACCTGCACCTCAGCCGGCAGCGAGAACGGCTTCAGGCGCCGGTTGTGGCGGCTCTCCTTGCCCAGATCGATGAGAATCTGCCGCTTGCCGGCCAGCAATTGCTTGGTGGTTTCGATGATGCGGGTGGCCCGCACCTTCTCGTCCTCGTCCGAGGTGAAGGCCCGGCGCAGGCGGAAAGTGTCGAGTGCCGGACCGTCGCGCATCGAGAACACCTGTGCCCCGATGATCGAGGCGTCGGCCATGGTGCAGGCACCGGCGATCAGCGACAGCAGTCGCGGGTGGTCCGGGGTGTAGAACGAAACTTCGGTGATCGATTCGAACGCCTGCACCCGGATGGCGCCGGCAAAGCTGCGCCCGGCCTGGTCGGCGGCGCGGATCATGCGGGCATGCTCGAGCTGCAGTTCCGGCTCCGCCCTGAGCCAGTAATGGTCGTAGTGCCGCTCGAGATAGGCCTCGACGTCGGCTTCGGGCCAGCTCGTGAGCTGCTGGCGAAGCGCATTCTTGGCTTCACCGACCCGGTTGCGCTGGCTGACCTGCGAGTGGCCGCCCGAGAGCAGCGGCTCGGTGGCGAAATAGAGCGAGCGGAGGAGCGATCCCTTCCACCCGGTCCACACCCCCGGTCCGACGGCCCGGATGTCGCAGGCAGTGAGGATCATCAACAGCGCCAGCCGCTGCGGCGATTGCACCACGTCGGCAAACGCCTTCGCCGTCTCGGGATCCTGGATGTCGCGGGACTGCGCGACTTCGCTCATCAGCAGGTGATATTCGATCAGCCAGGCGACCGTATCGGTCTCGGCCGGCGACAGGCCGAAGCGAGGACAGAGTTTGCGCGCCAGCCGGGCGCCGGCGATCGAATGGTCCTCCGGGCGACCCTTGGCGATGTCGTGCAGGAACAGCGCGACGTAGAGCAGGCGGATATCGTTGAGGTGGGGCAGCAGTTCGTGCGTCAGCGGCAGCTCGTGCTTGAGGCCGCCATTGGCGATCTCGGCCATCACGCCCACGGCGCGGATCAGGTGCTCGTCCACCGTGTAGTGATGGTACATGTTGAACTGCATCAAGGCGACGATCTTGCCGAATTCGGGCACGAAGCGGCCGAGCACGCCAGATTCGTTCATCTGCCGCAGGATGCGTTCGACCGAGACCGGATCGGTGAGCAGCGACAGGAAATAGGCATTGGCCTGCGCGTCGTTGCGAAGTTCGTGGCCGATGAGGCGGAGCGAGCGGCGGATCGCCTTGATCGCGTCGGGATGGAACAGCAGGTCCTGCTGGCCGGCGATCAGGAAGCACTTGATGAGGTTGCGCGGATTTTTCTCGAACACGTTGGGGGCGGCGATGTTGAGCCGGCCGCTGTCGACGACGAAATCCGCCTCGCCCTTGATCTTCACTTTGCCGCGCCGGAACGGCCCCAGCATGATGCCGACGATGTCGGGGAATTCGGGCGTCTTGCCGTGGTTGAATTCGAGGCTGGTGCAGAAGATACGGGTCAGGTCGCCCACGTCCTTGGCGACGAGAAAATAACGTTTCATCAGCCGCTCGACCCCGAGCATCCCGGCGCGGTCGGCAAATCCCAGCCGCTGCGCCAGTTCGGGCTGCACGTCGAAGGTCAGCTTTTCGTCGGCACGACCGGTCAGGAAGTGGAGGTTGCAGCGGATGGCCCAGAGGAAGTCTTCGGCCCGCTGGAACAGCCGGTATTCGTCGGCCGACAGCACGCCCTTGCCGACGAGTTCACCGCCGGTCTTGACCTGGTAGAAGTACTTGCCGATCCAGAACAGCGTGTTGAGGTCGCGCAGGCCGCCCTTGCCGTCCTTGATGTTGGGCTCGACCAGGTAGCGGGTATTGCCCATCTGCTTGTGGCGTTCTTCGCGCTCGGCCATCTTGGCGGCGATGAACTCCGGCCCGGTCTTGGGCATGATCTCGCTCTCGAAGCGCGACACCAGCGAGGCAAAGAGCTTCTGGTCGCCGGTGAGGAACCGCGCTTCGAGCGTCGCCGTGCGCACGGTCATATCCGAGCGCGCCATGCGGATGCACTCGTCGACCGAGCGAACGGCATGGCCGACCTTCTGGCCGAGGTCCCAGAGCATATAGAGCACGAATTCGGTGACCTGCTCGCCCCAGGGCGTCTGCTTGTAGGGCAGGATGAACAGCAGGTCGATGTCGGAGCCCGGCGCCAGCGTGCCACGGCCATAGCCACCGACCGCCGCCAGCGAGATCGCTTCGGCGCCCGAGGGGTTTTCGACCGGATAGACCTCGCGGACGGCGAAGGCGTGGATGGCCTTGATGATTTCGTCCTGCGCCGCGGCAAGGTTCATGGCACAGCGCGTGCCCTTGCCAGACAGGCGCAATTCCGCTTCGGCGGCGGTGCGAGCCGCCGCGAGCGCCTGGCGCATGTGCGACAGCACGATGGCGCGGGCCTGCGGCGTGTTGCCGCTGGCCCCGTTCAGCTCGGCGGTGACGCCGGCCAGCAGTTCCGTAGCGGTCTTCAGCACGAACAGGGATTTTCGCGGACGGCTATCGGCTTCGACGAGCAACATCGCGGGCCTTCTTCAATTCATAGACCAGTTCGATAGCCTCTCGGGGCGTCAGCTCATCGGGACGAACTGCGTCGAGCATTTCATGCAGCGGGTTAACGGTCGCCTCACGCGGCGGGAGGGCCTGCGAAAAAAGCGGTAAATCGTCTAGCACGGCGCTCAACCGCCCGGAAGAGCCTTGGTTCTGCGCTGCCCGCTGTTCGAGCACCCCCAGCACCTGCCGGGCCCGGGCGAGCACGCTGTCCGGCAGCCCGGCGAGGCGGGCCACCTGGATGCCGTAACTGCGATCGGCGGCGCCGGTTGCCACCTCATGCAGGAATACGACTTCGCCCTCCCACTCCCGCACCTTCATGGTGTGGTTGGAGAGGCGCGGCAACGATTTGGCGAGACTGGTCAATTCGTGGAAATGGGTTGCGAACAGGGCCCGGCAGCGCGTCTGGCTGTGGAGCGCTTCCACCGTGGCCCAGGCAACAGATAGGCCATCGAATGTGGCCGTGCCGCGGCCGATCTCATCGAGAATGACCAGCGAGGCGCGGGTGGCGCGATTGAGGATCGCCGCCGTCTCGACCATCTCGACCATGAAAGTCGACCGGCCGCCGCCGATGTCGTCCGAGGCGCCGACGCGCGAGAAGACCCGGTCGACGACGCCGATATGCGCCTCCCGGGCGGGCACGAAACTTCCCATCTGGGCCAGGATGGCGATCAGCGCGTTCTGGCGGAGAAAGGTCGACTTGCCGCCCATGTTGGGGCCGGTAACCAGCCAGATCTGCCCACCTTCGGCATCGCCGCTGAGGTCGGCGTCGTTGGTCACGAAGCTCTGCCGATCGGCCCGAACCATGGCCTCGACCACCGGATGCCAGCCATCGACGATCTCGAAGGCCAGCGATTTGTCGATGCGCGGCCGGCAGAAGGAGCGGGTCTGGGAGAGGTGCGCCAGCGCCGCGGCGACATCGAGTTCGGCGAGCGCATCGGCGGCGGCGCGCAACTCGGCGGTCGCGCCCCGTACCGAGGCGACGAGCTCGGCGAAGACGCGCAGCTCGATGGCAAGCGCGGCTTCATGGGCGCGGGCGATCCGCCCCTCCAGTTCCGCCAGTTCGGCGGTGGTGAAGCGCATCACGTTGGCGAGCGTCTGGCGATGGATGAAGGTTTGCCGCAGCGGCTCCTCGAGCAGCCGGCCGCCCTGCGCCGCGGGCACCTCGACGAAATAGCCCAGAATGCCGTTGTGCCGGATCTTCAGCGATTTGAGGTCGGTTTCCGCCACCAGCCGCGCCTGGAGCGCTGCCACCACCGTACGGGTTTCCGAGCCGAGGCGGCGCTCGGCGTCGAGCGGCTCATCATAGCCGGGGCGAAGGAAACCGCCGGCAACGGTGGCGAGCGGCGGCTCCTCCTCGAGGGCGCGGTCGAGCTCACGCGCCAGCGCCTGCGGGGCCCGCCGCAAGCCTTCGCCGACACGGAGGAGCCCGGCGGGCGGCTCGGACAGCCCATCCAGAAATTCCGCCAGCTCATGGGCCGCAAGGATCGCTCCGGCTACCGCCCGCAGGTCGCGCGGGCCGCCGCGATCGAGCGACAGCCGGGTCAGCGCACGGGTCAGGTCGGGCACCCGCTTCAGCGCGCCGCGGAGCTTGAGGCCGAGCACGGCCTCATCGGCGAGGGCTGCCACATCGTCGAGCCGGGCATTGATGGCGGCCGGATCGCAGAGCGGGGCCGCGAGCCGCTGGGCCAACAGACGCGCGCCGGCCGGTGTCACCGTCTCGTCGATCTCTGCCAGCAGCGAGCCCTTGAGCGTGCCGCGCTGGGTCTGCAGCAATTCGAGGGAACTGCGTGTCGCCGCGTCGATCGCGAGGTGCGCCGCGACATTGCCGGCGGTCGGCGGCCGGAGCGCGAGCGGCTTGCCCTTCTGGCTTTCGAGCGCATAGCCGAGCAGCGCCCCGAGCGCGGCGCGACCGCCGCGCGAAAATGCGGTGGGGTCGACGGACTCGCCGAAGCTCTGGCGGATGCGCTGGCTCGCCCGCTCGGAGTCGAAGCTTTCGGCCGGCAGGTCGACCAGCGCCGCATCGGGCAGCCGCGCCCGGGTGTCGGCGAGGGCGGCGCGGGTCGCCGGGCTCAGCAGCAGTTCGGCGGGCTCGATCCGGGCCAGTTCGTCGGCGACCGATTCGGCGGGGAGGTCGAGCACCGCCGTCTCCCCGGTCGAGATGTCGGCGTAGGCGAGCGAGTAGTCGGTGGCGCCGTGCCGCACCATGGCAAGGGCAGCGAGGAAGTTGCTGGCCCGAGCCGGCAGCAGGTCGTCCTCGGTAATGGTTCCGGCGGTGACGAGCCGGACGACGTCGCGCTTCACCGGCGACTTGCTGCCGCGCTTCTTGGCCTCGGCGGGATCCTCGACCTGCTCGCAGATCGCCACGCGATGGCCGAGACCGATCAGTTTCTTGAGGTAGTCCTGCGCCGCATGTACTGGCACGCCGCACATGGGGATATCCTGCCCGAGGTGCTTGCCCCGCTTGGTGAGCACGATGCCGAGGGCACGGGACGCGGTCTCGGCGTCCTCGAAGAACATCTCGTAGAAGTCGCCCATCCGGTAGAACAGCAGGTAGCCCGGATTGACCGATTTGATTTCGAGATATTGGCCCATCATCGGCGTTGGCGCCGCAGCCGGAAGCACCGGCGCTTCCGGGTCGAGATCGTAAGAGGCCTGTTCGGTCATGGGGCCGCAAACTAGGGGTTTTGCGCCGCGATGCCAACCGGCGCGCCCGGCTGTTCACCGCTCTGCGCGGGCGCTGCTGGCAACCCGCCAAGAGAGGCCAAGTCCGCCAGCCGAGGACCTCCCCCCACTGTGTATGGGAGGAGAACCCCGGCTGCCGGACCGGCCTGGTGGTCACGCGGGCGTCAGTTCGACGTCGTGCGCCCGGGTGATGAGGTCGGAATAGGGGCAGATCGCATGGGCCTTGGACATGATGTCGGCCGTCTGCGCCTGGTCGTAGCCGGGAATATGGGCCGAGAGCGCGGCGACGATGGTGTAGCCGACGCCGTCTTCGCGGTCGGCAAAGCTTACCTTGCACGAGACCGTCGTGCCCTCGGGCAGCTTGATCTTCTGGGCCCGGGCAACGCCGTTGAGCGCACCGAGATAGCACGCCGCATAGCCGGTGGCGAAGAGCTCTTCGGGATTGGTACCCGGTCCGTTGTCGCCGCCCATTTCCTTGGGGACCGAGAGGTCGACCGAGACACGGCCGTTGGCGGTTGCCGAATGGCCGGTGCGACCGCCGCCGCTGGCCGTTGCTTCGGTGCTGTAGATGATCTTCATCGGGGTCTCCTTTGGATGCCGCGTATTTGCGGGCCGGACGAGGCCGCTCCGCAGGGCGGCGCTGGACGATCTGCTTGCAACGGCCGGATTGATAGTGCACAATTAGATTGTGCGCAACTGAAATCTGAATGCCATGGCGAACCTGCCTGAATGCGGGCATGCTTCGGCCAACAAGGAGTGAAGGTGACGCTGGATCGCGAACTAGCCGAACGGATGCGTCTCGACCGGCAGCTCTGCTTTGCCGTTCACGCGGCGGCGCAGGCTTATGACCGGCTGTACCGCCCGCTGCTCACCCCGCTGGGGCTCACTTATCCGCAATACCTGGTGATGCTCGTGCTGTGGGAAGGCGACGACCTGACGGTGAAGGCCATCGGGCAGCGGCTGATGCTCGACTCCGGTACCTTGACGCCGCTGCTCAAGCGACTGGAGGCCGCCGGATGGATCGTCCGCCAGCGCTCCGCCGTGGACGAGCGGCAGCTGCGGGTGACGCTGACAACGCGGGGGAAGGCACTACAGGAGCAACTGGCAGCGGTACTGCCTGCAGCCGTCGGCCGCGCCTTCGGCGGTCCGGAAGCCGAGGCGCAGGCGCTGCGCGAGACGCTGGTCGAACTGCGCCACCGCCTCAATGCCAGTGCTGAAACCGTCGCGTAGGCCTCAGCCCCGACCCCCGTTCTGAGCCTCTCGGACGACGACAGCTGACAGCAAGCACCGTGCAGGGAACGCCGGACGCCGCGCGTCAGGCGGCGCGACGACTCAGCCGAGGCCTCTCGCTGCTGGCCTCGCCTTGCTGAGGCGCGGTGGTGAAGCTCGCAACGGTCTTGTCGAGCGCGCCGACATGCCCCTCGGTCTGCTCGATCGCCGCGTTGGTCTCCTCGACCAGTGCAGCGTTGTGCTGGGTCATCTCGTCCATCTGGCGCACCGCCTGGCTGATCTCGCCGATCGATTGCGCCTGGCTGCGGCTGGCTTGCGCGATCTCTGCCATCAGTCCGGCATTCTGAGTGATGCCATCGAGAATGGTGCCGAGCTGCGCCCCGGCGTCCGAGACCAGCCGCGAGCCGCCGGAGACCTCCCGGGCCGACTCCTCGATCAGCACCTTGACCTCGGCGGAGGCTTGGGCTGCCGACTGCGCCAGCCGGCGTACTTCCACCGCGACGACCGCAAACCCCTTGCCGGCCTCACCGGCGCGGGCCGCCTCGACCGAGGCGTTGAGCGCCAGGAGGTTGGTTTGGAAGGCGATATCGTCGATCAGCCCGATGATGTTACTGATCTTGGCCGAGGATTGGGTGATGCGCTGCATCGCCTGGTTGGCCGACGACATCACTTCGCCGCCCTGCGTCGCCGACCGCGCCATGTCGCCGGCCTTGTTGCTGGCCAGCTCGGCTCGCGCGGCATTTTCGCCGATGGTCCCCGAGACGGCCTCCATCGAGGCTGAGGCCTTTTCGATCGCGGCTGCCTGCTTGGTCGTTCGTTCGGACAGATCGTTGGCGCCGGCGAGGATTTCGCCCATGGCGGCACGGAGCGCGCTGGAGGTCGCGCGGAGGCCGGAAATGACCGCCGAAAAGCGCAGCAGCGAATGGTTGAAGGCCTGGCGCAGTTCCTCGTACTCGCCGGTAAAGGCCTGATCGATCGAGCCGGTGAGATCGCCTCCCGCCATGCGCTCGAGACTGGTTTTGAGCAGCTGGATCACCCGTTCGGCGACCTTGCGGTCGGTGATGACGGTGGCGAACTTGATGATCTTGTACGGCTTGCCATCGATGTCGAAGATCGGGTTGTAGGTCGCGGAAATGCCGACCTCGCGCCCGCCCTTGCCCAGTCGCAGATATTCGGCGGTCTGGAACTCGCCACGGCGCAGCCGCTCCCAGAATGCCACGTACTCCGGGCTCGCAGCGTAGTCGGGCTTGACGAACAAGCGGTGCGGGCGGCCGCGAACTTCATCGATCGAGTAGCCGAAGGCGCGGCAGAAATTCTCGTTGGCGGTGATCACCTCGCCCTGCAGGGTGAACTCGATGACCGCCTGCGAGCGCGAAATGGCGTCGATCTCCGCCTGGGCTTCGGCCGAGGCCAGCCGTTCTCTGGTCACGTCAGCGGCGAACTTGACCACCTTGATGGTCCTGCCGCCGCGATCGAGGACGGGATTGTAGGAGGCACGAATCCAGACGCGCTTGCCACCCTGGCCGATCCGCATGTATTCGCCGGCGTTGAACCGGCCGCCCTTCAAGTCGCTCCAGAAAGCCTCGTAGGCAGGGGTGCGGATGCTTGCCTCATCCATGAACAGGCTGTGATGTTTGCCGACGACCTCGTCCAGCCGGTAGCCGACCAGTTGCAGGAAATTGTCGTTGGCGGTGAGGATAATACCGTCCGGGGTGAATTCGATGATGCCCTGCGACCGCGAAATCGCCTCCATCGTGGCACGATCGACTGCCGACCGACTTTCGCCGATACCAAACATTTATTACCCCGCTGCCGGGCACAGCAAATTTGCCCAGGTCTCTCGGAGATGTACTGATACTCTGTCGAATTAATCAGGAATTAAATCTGCTTCCAGGCCGCGAAATAAAACTCCGGGGCCTGGCGAGAGAGCAAATATTTCGCTCTTGTTATCGTTCAAAGTGCACACGAACTACTGATTTATATCGATCTGCTTGGCGCAGAGCGAAGCAATGATGCGATCAATTGGGTCCGCCTCGCCGTTGTGCGCGGGCGACGCCCATGGAATAATCCGACCAAACAAGCTGGCAAAGCGGGGGACGATTGCGGCAGGTCGAAGACTACAAGCGCAAGTTCCTCGTGGTGATCGATGAGAGCGAGGAGTGCGAACGCGCGGTGGCGTTCG
>Ga0209233_1000568_pt1 | contig 19810 bp, 14 predicted proteins | sample AraplaCL_Cvi_mCL_FD_184269 | JGI IMG/M metagenome (GOLD analysis project Ga0209233, IMG submission 184269) | Arabidopsis root microbial communities from the University of North Carolina, USA - plate scrape CL_Cvi_mCL (SPAdes) (version 2) | ecosystem: Host-associated > Plants > Roots > Endosphere...
GTTGACATCGGCGGTCACCGTCCCGATCAGCTTCGTGCCGTCAAATATCTGAACCTGGCCGCCTGACGACGCCGTTCCGTTCAGCTTCAACTGGTTCGCCGCCGTGATGTGGTCGCCCGGGACGCCGGTGTCAGGGACGAACGAGACGACGGTGGACGCCGAACCGCTCGACGACGCAAGGACGGCCGTCGCAACGCGAATGACAGGCGCGGCGATGACCGCCGGAATCTCGATGATGATCGGTTCAGCTCCCAACGAGAAAGTAACCGAACTCGCATTGCTGATGGTCTGGAGTGCGCTCGAGCTGACGATCGGATCGTACAGATTGACGTACTGCTGCGCCGACCCGAACGTCACCTTCACGGCCGACAGGGCCGGCTTGATATCCGCCTTTCCGTTCGAGATCGTGGCGTCTCCATTCCAGATTACGAGCTCGAACGTTCCGTCCGACTTCTGCAGGAGCATCGAAGATGCGGTACTCGGCAGCCCGGAAATGTCATAGGCCAGCTTTCCCGGAGAGGCATTGCCCTTGCCGGGATCTGCCAGAATGGTCGTGAGATTGTGAATGTCGACGGCCACAGGCTTGGCCGTTCCATCAGCGCGAAAAAGACCGAAATGAGATTCCTGATTGGTCGCCGAGCCAGCCTCGTCCATCAGATCGTAGAGGAAGGTCTTCGAAACACCGTTCTTGTAGGCATCCAGGAGGGCGTTGGTATCGACAATGCCCTGCGTGTATTCAGACGCAACGCCCCACGTCGAGCTGCCGTAGCCTGAGCTGGAGATGCCCGCTTCGGTGATATAGACTTTGCCGTTCGGATCAGTCGTCTTGGCCAGCGCAATTCCAGCGACCAGCGTGTCGTGCAGATTCTCACCGACTCCAGCATAGACGTGCCAGTTCGAGCTGGTGACATAATTGCTCTCGTTTGGAAGCGCCCCGTTGAGAGACCACGCCCCTCCCGTGGAAGAGGCGACGATGTCGACACCGGCGAGCGCAGGCGTCGCGAGAACGGCCTTGCTGATGGCGGCATCCACCGCCGCGCTCCAGTTGAGGTTTCCGTAGGAGCTTTGGCCGTTGAAGGACCAATTATTGATGTTGTACTCGTTGGCGCCTTCGATCGCGAAGACGCTGCCGGGAACCGCCTTTTGCAACAGCGCCGCATTGCTGATGTCGGCTGAGACGTTGATTGCCCCGTTGGCTGCAGGAACATATTGATTGGCGATCTGAAGATCGAACTTGATCCCCGCCTGGGCAAGGCTGACGAATGCGGACATCGTCCATGCGAACGGTGTCCCGTCTCGTACTTGGTTGATGCCGAGATAAGACAGCTCGCTCAGAATGGTCTTCGTGTCCATCCAATTTGCAGCAGCGGAATCGACGTGAGTTGCCACTCCGATCGAGTCAAGAAAGCTTTGCGTGCTCTGAGCCTGAACCTGCGAGACCATTTCTCTTCTTCCCAACTACACTGGATGCAGTGGAACATGCGGAAGTGGAGAATCCGGTTTCGCAATGATTAGAACTTTAGCGGCCGCTCTCAGACCTTTCTTAAAAGAGTCGCTTTGTTAGTTTCGCTGAAACCAAACCTGTCACGACAACATCAAACTCTCGGGAAAATACCGGACGCAAAAGCCGGCAATCGCGCAGGCAGACCAATGCCGCGCGCCGGATATCGGAAGACCACGGGGGAATGGTAGATCCAAATTCCCGGAGGAAACGTCCTTAGCAATCACTTAATGATGAAGTGATGCAGGTCGTGGATGTGAGCATCCTGGGCGATGGTTGCCTGGTCGGGCATGACGTGGTGGTCGTCGGCGATCGACTGTGAACTGGCCGACACACCGGGCGTCGCTTGCGGGTGGACGTCCGCTCCTCCGATGTAGCTGTCGTGCTGGGCGAGGGGTGTCGGCGCCGACACAGCTGCCGGCGCGGGGGCAAAGTTGAAGCCGCTCATCGGCGGATCGATGACGAGGGTGCCACCGGCACCGTCGCTCGAGAGATTGAACGTCGAGTGCGTATAGTCCCCCACCAGCGTCAGATGGGCAGTATGGTTCTGGGCGTCGGTAACGGTCAGCACGCCCCCGGAGGTGTCTCCGGAGAACGAGACCTTCGTCCCGGTGCCGTAGGCGATATCACGGAGATCGAGGATGTCCGAGCTGTTTGGGTTGCCGTCGCCCGACAGACCGTAGATCTTCCCGGTGAATTGCGCCGACTTATCGAGGATCAGCGTGCCGGTCACCGCCTTGAACGTGATCGCCCCGGAGACAGCCCCGGTGAGCTCGAGAGATGCTCCCGCCGCGATGGTGGCAGCCTGGCTCATATTGCCAAGATCGAGCGCGAGCTTGCCGGAGACGTCGATGACGGTCGAGGCGGTATTGATCACGCCATCGCCGTTGAGATCCTGATGGAACAGCATTTCCATCGCCTTGAATGAAGCACTGCTGCCGGACACGTTGCTGAGCAGGTCGCTCGACCAGTTGCCGGTCTTGTTGACGCCCCAGACCGTGTACAGGCCGGTCGAGGAGTTCTTCCAGGCAACGTCGTAGCCGGTGGCGGTCGTCTCGACACCGAGCGGCTTCCAGGCGCCGAACTGCCCGTCCACGAAGACGACGCCACCGTACTTCAGCTGCAGTGCCGCAGCACCCGACGCCGGGGTGAGAAGAAAGTTGCTGCCGACCTGGGACAGGCTGGTATCGCCGATCGACTCGATCATCTTGGTCGTGGCGGTGCCACCGGACTGCGCCACGGGAGCTCCGATGGTGCCATCGCCATTGAGGTCCTGGTTCAGAAGAGTCTCGATCGCCTTGAACGCGGTGCTGCTGCCGGACACGTTGCTGAGCAGATCGCTGGCCCAGTTGCCGTTCTTGTCGACGGCCCAGACCGTGTACAAGCCGCTCGAAGAATTCTTCCAGGCGACGTCGTACCCGGACGCCGTCTTCTCGACACCAAGGGGCTTCCAGGCTCCGAACTGCCCGTCCACGAAGACGACGCCGCCGTACTTCAACACCAGATCCGTGCCGCCGCTGGACAGGTAGTAATTCTTTCCGACCTGCACGAGATTCACGGATCCGGCGGATTCGATCACCGTTCCGATCACCGGATCGAACGTGCTCGAGAGCTGGCTGACATTGCCGGCGGCGTCCGTCGCCGTCGCCACGAAATGGTGCGCACCGACCGTCAATGCGGAGGTCTGCACGCTCCATTTACCCTGGGCATCGGCCACACCCGTGCCGAGCAGCGTCGAACCTTCGTACACCGCGATCTTGCTGCCCACCTCCGCCGTGCCGGATAGAACCGTCGTGTTGTTCGCTCCAACGACATTCGACACGATCTTCGGCGCGGTCGGCGCCACGGTGTCGATCGTCACCAGCAATGCCCCCGAGACCGCGCTGGCATTCCCGACCAGGTTTACCGCCCTGGACGAGAACGAATGATCGCCATCGGTCAGAGCACCGGTCGCAAACGACCAGGCACCGTTGACATCGGCGGTCACCGTCCCGATCAGCTTCGTGCCGTCAAATATCTGAACCTGGCCGCCTGACGACGCCGTTCCGTTCAGCTTCAACTGGTTCGCGTTGCTCTGTGCAGCTACGACCTGATGTCCGTTGGCATTGATCGAGCTCAAAGCCGGTGTCGAAGGAAGCCCGAAATCTCTTAGATAGGCAGCCGAAGTCGCCGGATACTGGTTATTGCTGAGCTTGCCGGCAAAGTCCGCGTTGCTATTCCAATAAATTTGATAGGCAGTGTTGTGGGAAGCGAACCATTTCGCGGCCTGGTCTATGTAGGCGCTGTCATCGTTCGATTGCACGCCCCATTCACTGTAAGCTGTGGGCTTGTTGTGGGCCGCAGCGAAATCAACCAACCATTGTAAACCGTATTTCTGATTAACCGTATTTGTCCAGGCGATCGCTGGATCCTTGCTCTGCCAGGTCTTGAAGTAATAGAAGTCCGCCCCGATAATATCGACATACTTGTCGCCTGGATAAGCGGTCGCGGGGTCCATGCCGAAGTCACCGACATTGACATTCCATTCGAAGACGAACTTGTCCGAGACCGAGCGAAACGCATCGACGAAGTGCTGGTAGGCTGCGACGAACGACTGCGGATCACCCTGCGCCGACCACGGCATCCAGTTCCCGTTGAACTCCTCACCGACGCGAACGATGATCTGCGATTCACTGGAATAAGCGGCCAATAATGACTTGGCCGCGTTCGTATAATAGGTGTCGTAAGCTCCCGCGGCAGCAGAGACCAGATTGCCCCCATTGGCGAACATTGGGATGCTCCAGCGAACATCCACGTCTACCGTCTTCCACATGTTCGCCAGCCAAGAGATACTTCCCTGCCAGTCGGCCCAGCTAGCTCTGCCAGTCGCGAGACCTACCATAGGCACGTCGCTCCCGAACCAGTTCTCAAAGGCTTGGAAATCGACGGGAGAGTTGCCTACGTAAACGCCGGTTGTAACCACGACTGCGTCCTATCTCTGGAGCTCCACAGCGGCTCCGCGCCTTTCGAGCCTTCTCCAAGCGCGCGAATTTTTCGTTAAGACAGGAAAGTGAGCAGCCAACGCGAAGCGCGCGGTTCCAACGCGGAACCCACGTATCTTCCTGCGGCGAGTTGACCCGGTCTTTTCGGCTGACATCCGAACGCGGAGGTTCTCCAGCAGATGATGAATGCCCCCGGAATGCGAACGATAAAATCTCAGAGGATGCAGACATCGTTTCGACAGATATCGTGGCCGACTTGACGAGCCCGAACATATGGATGAATGGATTGCCGATGGCGTCGAAAATTTCGGCATAGCCTCGCGCACCGCCAACATCCTTTTCAGAACAACGGTCGGCAGCCTCACCAGGAAGAGAAGTCGCTCGGTTCTTGCGCGCGCATCGTGTCAATCGACGCGCAGCGAACCAGATCCTGCGGTCGCGCCGCATGCAAGCCATTGACGAGTTTGGCGAGGACGTCAGTGGACCGTGCTCGGCGCTAACGCCACTGAACTTGCACGTTTATGCTGCAGGCCGAACCTTGGTGAACGGGGTCCCGCATGGAAGACCATCGTTACGCCGACACGCGTCGATCGCGCACACGGCTGCCCCATTCCATCGGCATCGACTGGTCGTTCGGAGCGCCTCCAGGTGCGGATCGAAAGTGGCTCGTTTGCGGCGCTCGTACGACTAAAGTTTCACCAAGCGAGCTGGCTCGAGGCGAGGTAGAAGTATAGTCAAATCTGCATCGACCCGACCGCTGCGTGACTGAGCGCGATCACGGAGGAGAGCCGCCGCCGGCTTGCAGCAGTTCCATCGTAACGCTCAGATGCGCTGACACGCCTTGGTCCCCAAGGCTCGCGCCTGCTGCTGTCTTAATGGACTTGCCAGAGTCCGGCCAGGAGCGCGGCATTGGATTTGCGCTCGGTCACCGGCCGGTCTCACCAAGCGTATTATAGCCGGCCGGCGAGACCGCGGGCATGGCGCACATCCACCACACCGCGTCGGTGTTGCGGTAGTCCTCGATTGGGATGTCGGATTCCGGCAAAAATCGCATCGGCTGCCTAGTGGGGCGCCAGGCGGCCGAGGCCGGCTGCAGCCGGAGCTCATCAAATCAGCGCAGCAGCACGAAATCGGCCATACCGAGTTCATTGCCACAGACCCGATCAAGCGTCCGCTCGCCAAGACCAGCGCGATGGCTCAGCGCCTGCAACGTTCTGGAATTGACCGACGGAGATATTCCGTCCGACACCTCTCCGGGCTCAACGCGCCGACTATAGACGTTCACCCATTCAGACAAGGTTCACCTCGCCAAGCTCAAGAAGCAAATGAGCGCGTCCGACTTCCCTAAGTGGAGCTGGAGGTCCTCACATTTCGGAGATCGAGAAAGATTCACCTGAATTGTTAATGAGGAATCCGCCTTATCCTCTCGCGTATCGGAAACATTTGGTGTAAGTATTATCGGTTTGGAACGATCGCATCTGCTGTAATTCAGCCACTTAACGCCCTTTGATTGTGCTAGTTCGGTCTTGAGGTTCCATGAATTTATTGGTGTTAGGAGGCAGCCCGTCACACCGTGGTGGCGTGGAAGCATTTTGCAGAAGAGCTACGGAAGCCGTAAGCGGGGCAACCGGCCATCAAGCGAAGTGGCTATCGACCGAGAGTGCTTATTTGAGCCTCTGGCGTCTTCCCGCGTTCTTACGCGCCGTTTTGCAGTTCTATCGGGCGCCGCGGGAGTCTTATGATGTCGTCTGGCTGCAGTATGTCAACATGCCAGATCTCCTTTTCGTCCCCGTGGCTCGCGCAATGGGGAAGAAGATCATCGTCACGCCCCACCTTGGTCCGAACTGGGTCTCGACCCGAAACAGGTTTCTCAGGTCTCTGAGTCTGCAGCTCCTCAGATTATGTGACCGAGTGGCCTACCTTTCTGAAACGCAATTGAGCGAGCTCACGTTTCTTCACTCTATTCCAAAATCCCGTATTCGTACGCTGCTTCCGCGGGCCCTATTGCAACCATCAACGCCTGCGCTCAAATCGAACGGGGCCACTGATCGAATCCGGCTAATGCACGCCGGCAGATTGTCGCACGCAAAGGGCACGTTTCGTTTTGTCGACGTTTGCAAGATCTTGGCCGAGAACGGGGTCAGCTTCGACGCGGAGATAATCGGCCCCTGCGATTCCGCGACGAAGGATGCCCTCGTCAAGTACATCGACGACGCGAAGCTCTTTTCGCTTATCAGCGTGGTCGATGCATTGCCCGAAGACAAGCTCGCCGACCATTTGGGTTCGGCTGACTTCCTCGTTCATCTCTCTCAGCTGGACTCCTTCCCGCTGATCGTTCTCGAGTCGCTCGCCGCCGGCACCTTCCCGATTTGCATCGACCTGCCGGGAGCCTCCGCCATAACGCAGGAGTATTGCGGGGCCGTCGTTTCGGCAGATCGCGCGACGGAAAACACCGCGGCGCTGATCCTAAAGTCGGAACTTGCAGACATTCGGCAAGCCACGAAAGAAACCAGGAAAAAAGTCCAAAGCGACTATAGCTGGAATACTTGCGTCGCACTCCTTGAGGACTGCGTGAACTCCCTGAAGTACGAAAAGCGCTGCACCTTAGAGACAGCCTGATGCGTCATCATAGATCCGGCAGCATAGTCAACATCGGCGACATCAAGGTTCTCGCAACCACGGCGCGCGAGTTTGTTGATCGTTTCGACTCGTCCCTCTCTGCCGGTTCAGCAATGAAAGTGGCATTCCTGAATGCCAATCTGGCCAACATCGCAAGGTCGGATTCTGGGCTGACAAAGCAGCTGGATGATTTCCTCGTATTGAACGACGGCATTGGAATCAACATCGCAAGCCTGATCCTTCACCGGGCCCTATTCCCGGAGAACATGAACGGCACGGATTTCATCCCCACACTCCTCACGAACACGAAGCATTCGCTTCGAATCTTCTTGCTCGGCGCGAGGGAGCACACGGTCGCCAAAGCTGCGAGCGTGATAGCCTCCCGGTGGGCTCGTCATCAGGTCGTTGGGTTTCATCAGGGATATTTCGACGAACAAGAGTGCGGCAACGTTGCGGCGATGATCGCGGATGCTCGCCCGGACCTGCTGCTGGTTGCATTGGGCAATCCCAAGCAAGAAGCCTGGACGGCGAATTACGTTCCGAAAGTGTGCAATCACGCGTTCGCAGTCGGAGCCCTATTCGACTTCATGTCGGGCGAGATCCCGCGTGCATCGCATTTTGTTCGAAGCTTGCATCTCGAATGGCTCTTCAGAATGTGGAACGAACCCGGACGTCTATCGCGGCGCTACCTGATCGGAGTGCCGAGCTATCTTCTCCACATCCTGTTATGCTGGCTGAATCAAAAGAAGACACGATCGTCCATGCGGGGGACGAGAACACCCTCCGTTTCGGCCGAACGAACGAAACTTCGATTTTGAATTTTCTCCTATCTATCATTTGTATTCGACTCGCACAGACTCGACGAACAGCGATCCAGAGCCCTGCGCCGGCTCAACTCCAAGTGAATGGCCATTGTAGTATTCGTTGCCAGTCAGGATTTTTTGCGACACCAGATAGGAATGCATCGCCTTCAAATCGATTGACGCTTCGGACAGATCCTTGCCGTCGGCGGGCACAAAGAGAATATCCGGCGGTGAAGTCTTTCGATCGATTGCGACGTTCCACGTCACGCCAGCGGATTCAAAGCGGCCGATCGGGATCGATCTCCGAAAATACTTCATCGAGTATTGCGGCGTGTGAACGAACACCTCGACTTCAAAGAGATGAGTATCGCCGCCATGCGGCGTTGCGGTCAAGAACCAGTCATAAATGACGTCATAGCCGTTTTCGGTCCCGCTGTGCTGAAGCTTGTGCGAAGCGGCGAGGACATCGATTTCATTGACCCGGCGCGGAGGCACAGGAACCTTCGGGACCGTGTTGAAGTAGTCGCCAAAGCCCCCGACCTGCAGAAATCCCAGAACGTTCTTGGGCTCCCGGACAGGCCAATCCCATTTCAGGCGGGTGCCATTCGGGAATTGCGCCGGGTCCACCTCGAAACTTTGGGAAAAATCCACGCCTGCGACGAATTTGCCTCGATTGTACGGATCCATGAAAGCCGTGTAAGGCCCGCGCGTGAACAACTCATGGTCGCCATAGCGCGTCTTTGCTCCTGCGTCGGCAGGCACTCTTTCCGCCGCAAGTGCCGAGCAACCAAGCAGCATCGACACGGCGATGGCAGCGCGTGCCGCGTGCTTCACCAACAAGCTGCTCACGGCTGACTTTCTTTGCATGCGAACGTCTCCTCAAATTTGGATTGGCGCCGAGAATAGCGTACACCTCCACGGGCCGGCCCTGTATAACCGAATGCAACTCCGTTCATCCCCAGCAGACAACGTATGAACATAGTACTCATCGATCCGTCCCTGTTTACCTGGCCCTACGACTTTCAGCTTGCGGAAGCTTTGCATCAAGCCGGACACACAGTTCGTATTCTCGGCAGGAAACCAGATGCGACGGCGACGGATGAGCATCGGCGCTTCCTGGTCCAGCATTTCTACAAGGGCTTGGAGCCAAGTCTCCTCAAGCAACTTCCCCGCGGCATTAGTCTGGGACTTAAGGGATTGAGCCACATCGGATCAATGGTGCAATTGCTGCGACATTTGGCCCGGGAGCGGCCCGACGTGATACACTTTCAATGGACGCCGCTTGCATCCATCGACAGCCGATTCATCCCGCATTTCCGGCGAATAGCGCCGACGATCCTGACCGCCCATGATTCAAAGCCCTACAACGACAATCCGCGCTCACGGTTGCAAAGGCTCGGCGCGACGAAAATCTTCACGCGGTTCGATCATGTTATCGTGCACACCAAGACCGCACGCGAGAGGATGCTCACCTACGGCGTCGATGCCGATCGGGTTTCCATCGTGCCCCACGGGCTCCTTCTGCAGCCATTCAGCGCGAATGCAGCGGAGGACCGCCGGGATCGCCGCGTCGAAATCCTGTTGTTCGGCCAGATCAAACCCTACAAGGGTGCGGACGTCCTCATCCGCGCGATCGGTGAGTTGCCGGAAGCGGCAAGACAACGTTGTCGGGTGAGAATCGTCGGCAGGCCGGAAATGAACATGCAGCCCCTGCTCGATCTGGTCGACCAGTTGGGCCTTCAAGATACCGTCGCGTTCGATCTGCGCTTTGTGCCCGATTCAGAACTCCCCAAGCTGATGACGGACGCTGACATTCACGTGTTTCCGTATCGAGAAATCGATGCCTCGGGCGTTCTGATGCTGGGATTGGCGGCCGGAAGGCCCGTAGTTGCCTCGTGCATCGGGCTGTTCGAAGAACTGCTCGGAGACCTCAAACTCAACAGGCTGATCGAGCCCGGCTCTCCGGCAGCCCTGGCCTCGGCCCTCGCACCGTTGATCACGGACGATACGTACCGATCCGAGGCCGCGCACGAGATCATCCAGATGCGCAGCTCCATCTCGAACTGGAGCGAGATCGCAACCAAGACAATCTCGGTTTACGACAAGGCCAGTGCAAATCACGATCGCCAAGCAAGACGTTAGCTCTGCACGGCAATCTGATCTGCATTTCCCGTCCAGGCTCGCTCCCGCACCGACATGAGGCCCCAGAAGAAGCCAATGGCCCACGCCGTATGCATGACGAAGGCGGCAGGGGCCGCGAGAAGACCGCACTTCGACCGGTTCTGGATCGAGGCATACACCGAGTAACCCAAGAGCGCCGTCAGATAAGCCAGCGGCCACGCGAGGAGGCGAGCATCCCCTGTTGCGCCGAATGCAAGCAGCGAGACCAACATGACAAAGACATGAGCCGGCACCAGGAATTGGCGCAACCGCAAAGACGCCGGATGCTTCCTGACGGTTCGAGATCTGCCCCGCCCATAGTTGAAATACTGCCTCCAGAGCGAGGCCAAGCTGCTTCTTGGCTGATACGCGATGCGAATGTCCGCGTCCAAATAGATGCGACCTCCTAAATGTCGCAGCCGGCAATCGAATTCCGCATCCTCGTTGTGACTGAACGTTTCATCATATCCGCCCACCCTCCGAAACGCGTCCATGCTCATCGCGGCATGATGGCCGTGATCCACGAACTCGCTCTTCCGGCCCGCGCGATGTGCCGATCCACCGGTTCCCACCTTAGAGTTCGATACCCACGCAATGGCCCTCTGCAAACAGTTTCCACCGACGGTATCCATCGGCACGACCACCGCATCGGCCTTTGTGCGGAGAAGTGACGAAACAAGATCACGAATGAAGTTGTCGGGATACTCGGAGTGCGCGTCGCACCGTATCAGGATGTCCGCTGCCTGACCGAACTCCCTGACGGCAAGGTTGATTCCGCCGCTCTGGATGCGTTTTGGATTGTGAATGAGGCCGATCCGATTGTCTTCGGCGCTCATCCGCCGAACGATGTTGGTGGTGCCATCTGTGCTTCCTCCGTCCGCGACGACAATCTGAACGCGGCCTTCCGGCACGTTGTTCAAGAGACGATTGAGCAAGGGAGAGATGTGGGCGGATTCGTTCAGCGTCGGAATGACAACTAGAATGTTCTGTTGTGACTGCATGCCGTTGAGCTCTTACCTTCTATGAAACTGGATCCTAGACGCCGCGTCGGTCGTACAGGCGATCAGACCTTCGAGCGTAATCGGGCGTGCCATAGTCAGGACGATAGGACTGTTCCGGATCGAAAGAGTCCGTCTCGGGAGTTTGCTCCATCCCCCAATGTCCACCCTCGATTCGGGAGAAGACCAGGGCACTCGCAATGCCAGCCAGCGCCCCGAAGACCACGGCTAGCACGAAGACGAGCCAATAGTTCGGAAAGACCGGGCGAAAAGGTACGCTGGCGCTCTGGAGAACCTTCACGGAGGAGAACTTTGCCGCGCTGGACTCAGCGGCGATTTGCTCCTCGATCATACGACGTGAATAGAGATCGGAGTTCGCGGCAGCCTGAGTGACCGCGCGCTTGAGCGTTGCAAAATCCTTCTCGTTGAGTGAGAGGCGGTTCAGATCGTCCGTTATTTTCGAGACCTCGGCGGTCTGCTGCTTCAGCAGACTCTCCGCACCGGCGACATCCGCGTTGATCTTGAAAAGCTCAACCATGGAGTCCTGGTAGACTTTCACGAGCAACAAAGGAGGATCGCCGGTGCGTTCCTCGACGGTCTTCGACTGCGGCGATGCGGGTGCGGTTCGCTCTCCACTCAGACTGTCCACCAGGGAAGATACATAGGGCGACCTGGCCACCGGAGCCAGGCTACGAAGCTGATTGGCAAGCGCCTGCCTCTGAGCGGTCTTTTCCGAGATGGACGACCGGGTATGGGCGAGCGACAATGAAAGGTCGTTCAACCGTTTCAGAAGCAGTTCGCGCTGATCGTCCGCAGAATAGGTCTGTGTGCTTCTGGCGAATTGGTCAAAACGCTCGGAGGCCTTCTGGAAATCGTCCTCGAAACGCTCTTTCTGGCGCAAGAAAAACTCGGCAGCGCCGGGACGACTGAAAATATCAATCTGCCGATCGACAAAGGCTTGGGCAATCGCATTGGCGAGTTGAGCGGCCACGTCTGCATCGCGGTGCTTGACGGCGATCCGGATGATATCGGAGTTCGGCTCTGCCCTGACACTGATCTGCTTCATGAGTCTCGGCAGCCAATATTCGGATGGGGCGGCGTCTGTTTTCGCGGCGGCCCCCAATCCCAGGCGGGAGCGAATCGTCAGAAGCAGGGAAGTCGGGGCGCTCTCCGGATTGGCGACGATCCGCTCGATACCGACCTTTTCGGCCGCACGCCGGATTACTTCGTCGCTCTGAGCGATGCGGGCCAGCGATGCGTTGAACTCGGCTCCCCGTTGTGTTCCATCGGCTGGCTGATGAAGATTTGTCTGGCCGACGATAAGCAGCGTCGATCCCTCGTAAACCGGCTCCATCAGCAGGAAGGTGACAAACGTCGCAAAAAACAGCGTCGACGCGGTCACGATAAACGCAACTCTTTGCCGCCAAATCGCCCACAGTATGGCAATAGCGTTCCGCTCGATTGAACGATCGACAGTTCTCATATCCATGTCGGTCAGCCTCGGAGCGCTCTAATAATCTAGTTTATGCTGCAATGCACCAAAACAAAAGGCCTTTGTCATCGCGACGCAGCATGGCTCGTATCCGTTGCAGGTCCCCTCCCGGCCCGCAAGCTCTAAAACTCAAGAGCGTAACCGGACCTGGTAAACCCACGCTAGGGATCACATCCGCGCAAGGATGTCCCGGCGCAGCAGCAATACAAGAGAAAATGGCGGGAAGCCGGATGGATTCGGCGCAATTTAAGCCTGTTTCGCCGCCTGGCTACACAAATGCAGCCACAGAACCGCGTAGCGAATCCGCAGACTTCGATCGCAACGAGACGAAGGAGTCCGCCCAACTCCCGATCCGGTCCTGAGATATCGTGAATGTCTGGCAACTCGCCTCAGCTGATGTCAAGGTCAGGTTACCGGCAGGAGCTAGACATTAACCACGCTCACCACCGGCCGATGGAGGATCAAAGAACTTCGTCGCCACGTCAGAAGCAATTCGCTCCCAACTCAAATCAGTGGTTGCGGTGTGTTTCGCGGCGGCCATGAGGGACGCACGTAGCCCAGGATCTGCTGCGACCTGCTTGATTGCGTTAACCAGGCTGGGGACGTCCCCGGGCTCGACCAACAAACCATTTGTCATGTTCGTCACGACGTCCACCAACCCCCCGATACGGCTGGCGATGACGAAGCGGTGATTCGCAAATGCTGCGGCCGCAATCCCGCTCTGCGTGGCGCTCGTATACGGCATCACCACGCAATGAGACGCTTGCAATGAGTTGATGACCTCGACCGGAGGCGCGAACCCGTTAAAAACGCGAACTTCAGGCAATTTGCTAAAGCGGCTCTGCAGACGATCGAGCTCGGGTCCCTTGCCGGCGATCGTCAGGCGGAACGGAACCGCCTGTTGGTGCAGAATTTCGACCGCTTGGCAAAGTATCTCGATGCCTTTGTAACTCTCCATTCGGCCGAACAGATACATCCGCAAAGGATCGTCCAAGGGACGCCCCTCGATGGATGGCGAAAGTATTCCCCCATGCGCACTCAGAATGACTTTCTGGCGCGCCGGCGGATCGACCGCAATATATTGATCGAGACAATACTGCCCGTGCACAATCACGAAATCCGAGGTCCTCCGCACGTAGTCCCGGAGAAATTGTGCGCGACGCCCCTCATTTCCGTCGCGTCCGGGATGCGGAGCAGGGTCGTGGACCGTAAGTGCGATCTTGCCAAACGGCTTAACGACCGCTGCAAGCACGGCGTTGAAAAACCTTCTCCGTGGACCGACCGCTTCCTGAAGGTGAAGCACATCCGCCTTCGCCCTGAAGATGATCCACACCAGACGCAGGAGGTCGCCGGGCGTCTTGAAGTTGGAAGTGATCATTTCCCCCGAAGACGACAACGCCGGCGTCTCTCTACCCTCATACTCCGCATTCAGCTGACCTCTGTCGACGCACACGATCACCTTGCAGCTCCTGGAAAGGGCGGCCGCGTATTGCAAGGCGTATTCGGGGAAATGAGGCGCGACAATCGCAACGGTCCGCATCATCTCACTCTCGCATAGGCAGTCACACGATCGTAGACACGAGATCTATCGGAGGCGCTCAGGGACAAGAAGAAATATGTCACCGCGGAGAGACACGAATAGAGCGCACATTCCGCCACCAAGGAGACCAGCGATCGATCGAGCAACATTCCGCCGAGCTCCTGGGACGCAAAGGCTCCCAACAGAAGGAGAATCGGAATCGAGAGATCGCGCCAGGAGAGTGGATTTTCCTTCACGATGCGCACCACATAGGCACATCGCACGAGATTGACGACCAGGAAGGCAAGCAAAACGGACAAGGCCGCACCGACATCTGCCAAATAAGGTATGAAGAGAAAGAGGGACAGAAGCAGGCATCCAACTCCCAGGCCGAGAATTGCGACTTCAGACTTGTGCCGGCCCGTCATTGAAAGCACGTAACCGAAGGGAGACAGGATCGCACTAGCGTACCAGCCTGTCGCGAGCAGCATCGCCAGTTGCCAGGAGAATTGAAATCCCCTCCCGAACACGAGGTCCAACTGCGCTCCAAAGATCGCGACCCCAGCGAACATATAGCCCCCGAGCAGCCTCGCACGGTGAAGATAAAGCTTAAGCTCTGAGATGATCTCATTCAGATTGCCCTGGCGATAGAACTCCGCGATGCGCGGCCCCATCATCTGGGACGCCGCCATCGGATAAATTTGTATGATCTGCGCTATGCCGCTGATCGCATTGTACTGCCCCGTGACCTGCGTATTGGTGAGTGCACCGAGCACCAGGACATCCATGAAGCGCATGGCCTGGTATATGAGCAGAGAGACCGCCATCCAGAGCGACTCGCTGAGGACCGCGAGCGACAGGCGCGCTCCCTGTGCCGACACCACCAAGCTGGTTTGGCTGTTTCTATAATCGAGATATGAGAGAGCGACGAACGAGCTCACATAGGCAATGGAATTCACCCATATGACCGCGGCAACTCCTCCACCGCAACTCAGCACGAGCACCGTGAGTACCAACCGCAGCAAGCTCTGACAATAGTTCACCGCGACCGAGTAGGCGTTGATCCGCCCGAGGACGCGATAAATGGCTCCCGAGATCTGAACGTCCGCCGCGAATATCAAGCCCAGCAACGCGACGACGCAAAGATAGGAGAGGTCACCGATATCCGCATACACCCTCTGAAGGAGGGGCCCCACTGCAGCGGCCGTCAGCAGCAGCAGGACCAGGTTCAGGACGAGAACCAAGACGCGCGAGCAAGTCCATAAACCGTTGAACTCGCGCGAGCCCGGCGGATAGAAGGTGCTGTGCTTCAATAGCGCTAGGTCGAGCCCAAGGGGCGCGAGGATCAGAACGAACGTCGACAGGTTTTTCATGATGGCGACTTCGCCGAAGCCGCGAGCCCCCAAATAGCGGGCGATGCAGACGCTCGCCAGGAACGCGGTGACTTGCTGTACAAGCATTCCGCCCATGACGACCGCAGTTTCAGATCGGCGCATATCCTCACTCATGCAAATTGGCACTTGGGGCGGGCTTCGCCGGCAAACGCGCGCGACGCCAGTAGCTAAGGAAATCTTTGAGAGGCTTATCGCCCGGTCGCCAGATCCGGGCGCAGGCCTTTGTCTTCAGGTTCGTCGATCAGATTTTCCGCCGCGGCGGCCGGTGCGCGATCGACCGCGCCTGCGAGAAGTGCATACATAATGACCATCACGACCCAGGCGGAGTTGTCGCGATTCAAGAGCGAACTTTCCAGCAGGTCACGCAACCAGCAAAACGAAAGAACCGCGCAGATCAACCACCGTGACGCATCGGGCGCAAACGACCTGGAAAACAGAGAATGCAACGGGAGAACAACGAGCGCGAGGATCGCAACGATCGCTCCCGGCACTCCGATCTGTAGGGCCAGATTCAGATATCCGTTGTGGGCATGGTTGATCGTCGTCACCCAGCTCGATGTGTAATCCAGGATCGGACTGCCGGAGCCAATTGACCAGAACGAACCGTAGCCCGCCCCGAGCCAGGGGTGATCCCGGAGATAGTTGATGACCACCGGCCAAATCTGCACGCGTCCCGTGAGGCCCGCAGGATCGTCGAATACGCTCTGAATGAGATCGTTCGGAATTCGATCGAGAGCCACAGCCGAGAGAGGTACTAACACAAGTCCGACGAGAAACACGGCGCGCAGAACCGGGCGAGACAGGCAAAGGTTGGACATCAGACCAATCAGGGCAGCCAGGAAAAGAAACCCAAAGGACGTTTTCGATGACGTCATGTACAGGAACACGAGGGACAGAACGATCAACGCGGGACCGGAGATGAACGATCGATATTTCACAGTCAAATGCAGAAAGAAAAGGCAGGCGATGGCGCAAACCGCGCCAGCCTCGTTTTTGTTGTCGTGGATGCCGCGCCAGCTCCCCGCCAGATTGGGGTCTTGCACGAGATTCCCGCTTTGGTGAACGGCATCGGGGAACACCCCCACGACCAACCAATCCGCGACCACGACAGCCGCGAATACGGTCGAAAGAATGCCCACAACGTCGTCATAGGGAAGCGCGCGAACGGTGAGCAGCAGAGACAGGGTAACCACCGCCGTAAAGACAACGCGTCGCAGGGCAATGTCCGGCTCGATGGCCCAAATGATGCTGACAGCGCACCAGACCAGCACGATGGCGACGCCGATCGGCACCTGTTGCATACAATGCGCTCCCTGACGCGCAAAGCTGTTCAGGAGAACCGAGGCAAAGAATGCAACATAGAGGATTTGGCGAAGGGCGTCGCCGCCACCCTCGCTGGACGTGCCGGGCGCGAGTTTCGTCTCGCCAAGCAGGAAGACCGGCTGGAGCCCCACAATCGCCAAAAGCAGGATCAGCGTGAAGTTTATCTTCGCGATCCGAGTCCCGCTCCAGAAGCGGAGCCAGCTTGGGCCCTCCGTCACCGAAATTCCTTTGGTTTGCGATAAGTGCTGATCAGTTTAACCAATCGTCGATGTCCGAGGCACAAATATCACGAAATCGTGAACGGCTCGTGCGCGTGGATTTGCAGGCGCAGACAGGCGGATTCGTCATCGCCCCCAAAATCAACTTCAGCGACAATCCAAGGCGCAAGCAGTCGATGCCGCATCGAGTACCGATTGTCGTCACCGAAATACAATCGGAGATTGGCCCCGCTCCCAGAGTCCCTGAAATGACGGTGGGGTGCCATGGCAGGGTCGTCATCGGAACAAAGGAACACCGAATTTGTAGTCTCAGCGCGCGTGCCTGGTCGCGGCATTTGGCGCGCATCGACACGCAAGCGAAGCCCGCCCTCACCTTCGCGACAACCGTCAAATGCGAATCGATCCCCAGGGCATTATCCTGCCAAATTGGTCGAATAGATATTTCTCAATGTGGGGCAAGTTGAGCATCCGACGCGAGGAGCATTTCAGATGAGCGCCGAGGGCAACGTTCAAGCCGCTCCCAGAACCGTGCTCGTCTATCGGAACGATCTACTGCCGATCTCGGAGACCTTCATCAAGGAACAAGCCACCGCGCTGTCCAAATCCAAATGGCGTGCCGTTCTGGTGGGCAAGCGTCTGCTGAAGGACCAGCTGCCGCTTTCCGAATTGAAGTCTAAATTGCTGGATCCTGGTCAATCACGTCTTGGCCGCATCACCTGGAAAGCCTTCAAAGCGAACGGGCATCTTCCTTCGCAAGCCGTCGCAGCGCTGCGTGCGGAGAACCCTCGGCTGGTCCACGCGCACTTTGGACCGGACTCGCTCGATGCCTGGCCAGTCGCCAACTCACTCGGCGTGCCGCTGCTGATCACGCTGCATGGGTATGATGTTCAGATTTCCCGCGATTGGTGGGAATCCGGTCGCGCAGGCTTCCGAATGAGGTTCTATCCGCGCCGACTTCTGGCGCTTGCAAGGCGGCCATCTGTCAGCTTCCTGGCGGTGTCGCATGCCATTCGACAAAGAGCCGTCGAGATCGGCATACCTGCGGACAAGATCCGGCTGAACTACATCGGAATTGATGTCGAGAAATTCCGACCAGGCTCGACCCCGATCGTCGAGCGTCCGAAAAATATACTCTTCGTCGGGCGGCTGGTGGAAAAGAAGGGTTGCCAATATCTCCTGGAAGCGATGTCCGAGGTGCAAAAATTGCATCCGACAGCTCGCTTGATCGTGGTCGGCGACGGCCCGCTCCGAAAGACATTGGAGGCATCCGCACGCCAGCACGGCATCAACGCCGTTTTTCGTGGGGCGCTTGGACAGCGCGAGATTCTCAGCGAACTCCACGCGGCGCGGGTATTCTGCCTTCCCAGCGTTGTCGCCGAAAACGGAGATGCCGAAGGGTTCGGTCTCGTGCTTCTGGAAGCGCAAGCTTGTGGGGTGCCCGTGGTAACCTCTGCGCTTGGGGGAGCACTAGAAGGAATTCGCGACGGCTGCACCGGCTACAGGTTTCTTGAGAAGGACATCAAGATGCTCGCGGATCGCTTGTCGAAAGTCCTAGATGAGGACGAAGTAACAGCAAAAATGGCTCTCGAAGCGAGACGTTTCGTCGTTGACAATTTCGATCTGCGTCGCTGTGCGCAAAAACTGGAAGAAATATACGACCGCGTTCAGTGAGGAAACGCAATCCAGGAGTGCCTCGTCGGTTGCCGCAGGCTCCGTCGCCGTCCTCGAATTGCGTGTTCGTACGTCAGAGCGATCGCTCTCGAGGTAAAGTCCGTTTTCAGGCAATCCGGTCCTATCTGGCTCACCTGTTCCGAGACGCTTTGCTCGACGGTTTGAGGCAAATCTGCATTGTTGAGTCATACAATGACGTTGCTCAATCGATCGAATAGCCTGTAATAGTTCCCGACCGACGACGCCGAGACATATAGGCAGCAAACCGTTGAAGATTTCAGTTTACGTCCCCACGCATAACCGCCTGGCGCTTCTTGTTGCCAGCGTGGATTCGGTCATGCGGCAAAGCTACCAGGACTTCGAACTATTGGTCGTCGACGATGGCTCTACAGATGGCACAGCCGAATTCCTCGAGGATGCAGCGAGGAAGGATTCCAGAATCCAGTTCCTGCGAAACGAGCGCCCGCGAGGGGCTCCCGCATCCAGAAATCGAGCGATCCAACACGCGACCGGCGAGTACGTCACCGGGCTGGATGATGACGACGAGTTTACACCCGATCGCCTGAGTGCGCTGTTCGATTTCTGGACGATCTGCTCGAAATACCAGTTGAAGACTTCCTGCATCTTCACGCAAGACACGTTCGCAAGCGACGGAATCGTGACGGGCGTGTCAACGAAACGGGGAACGGTTGAATTTCCGGATCTTGCCTACTCCAACCACATCGGCAACCAGATTTTCGCTCCCAAGCATGTCTTTTGCGAAGCCGGGCTTTTCGACGAAAGTCTCCCCGCTTGGCAGGACCTCGAACTGTTTTTACGGATCACGAAGAAGTTCGGAACGGCACGCTTGTTGGACATGCCGCTCTATTTGCGCGACATGACGCCGTCGCTGAATCGCATTTCCTCGAAATTCGATCGGGTGAGAAGCGCCTACAAGGCCGTGTCATCCAAGCACTTCCCGGACGACCGCAAGGCGCAGCAACTGCTGATGCTCCAGCTTTTTTCGGCCTATTACGGCATCAAGCCGACTCTCACAGATTTGCGGGAGTTCTCCCGGCTCGGGATGTGGCCCCGCGGGATCGCAACCGTCATCGGACGAATGGCGTTTCCGATCAGCAAATAGCGGCCTTG
>Ga0209233_1000569_pt1 | contig 19778 bp, 21 predicted proteins | sample AraplaCL_Cvi_mCL_FD_184269 | JGI IMG/M metagenome (GOLD analysis project Ga0209233, IMG submission 184269) | Arabidopsis root microbial communities from the University of North Carolina, USA - plate scrape CL_Cvi_mCL (SPAdes) (version 2) | ecosystem: Host-associated > Plants > Roots > Endosphere...
GTCCCTCGTCGACGCTGAAAAGCGACGCGAAGAACCTATGCCCAAACTCTTGAAAACGGACATGAGAATCACAAATCAACCAAAAACGGAATCCCTTCCCGATTCAGCTAAAAGCAGAAACGCTCTAGCCTGCGCGAAAACAGGGCGTCCAAAGACGCGGTGGCGTTTTTCGCGCCATAATTGCAAGCGATCTTTTCAGACCAGGGCTTTGATTTCGAACTTTGCTGCGTGGGACCCATGGCAGCAGGTCGGAAATCTGGTTGGTCAATGTTCCCTCCCTCACCCGAGAGCGCCATCACCGCGACTGCATTACTTCTCGAAGCCAGAGGGGATTGGTGGCGTTGTTCGCGGTTGCCGCAAAACCGTGAGGCGCCCCATCATTTAATCATATTCCAGTTAGATGTTGTCCACATTTCGATAATTCATGTGTTTTCCAATTAGATGCATTGTCCCCCCCGAGCAAACCGCTCGTCAGCCCAAACGAATTCGAAGGAAGGAACTTGCGGTTGTTTTCGTTTTTCAACTTTTTCAAGCCCAGGAGGGTAAACATGAAGCTCGCAAATAAGGTCGCTTTCATTACAGGCGGCACCTCGGGTATCGGTCTGGAGACTGCAAAGCTGTTCCAAGCGGAAGGTGCAAATGTCGTTCTGGTCGGCTCGCACGAAGAACGTCTGGCCGCGGCTGGTAAGGAACTTGACGGCAACGCTTTTCTCGTTTGCGCCGATATCCGCAAGGTTGCCGATATCGAGCGCGCAGTCGAAGAAACCCGTGCTAAGTTTGGCCGCATCGATGTCGTATTCGCCAACGCTGGTGCCACGACTGTCGCACCGCTCGAAGCGGCAACCGAAGAATATGTTGCTGAAAACGTTGCGCTCAACTTCACCGGCACATTCTTTACGATCCAGAAGACGGCTCCGATCATCTCTGACGGCGGTAGCATCATCGTCACCACCTCGTTCCTGAACACGATCGGTTATCCCGGCCTCTCGATCCTCGCTGCCACTAAGGCTGCAACCCGCTCGCTGGTCCGGACCCTGGGCGCAGAACTGGCGCCGCGTGGTATCCGGGTGAATGCTGTCAGCCCGGGCGCGATCGCTACGCCCTTCTACGGCAAGATCGGTCTGCCTGATTCCGTCCTCTCGGAAGTCGCTGCAGGTATCACGCAGAAGATCGGTCTGAAGCGCTTCGGTGAAGCTGCAGAACTCGCAAAGGCCGTGCTCTTCCTCGCCTCTGCAGACTCGTCATACACGACCGGCGCTGAGTTGGTGATCGATGGTGGCCTGACCCAGTTCTGACGGCCTCAGTTTGAGCACCGCCAACTGACCCGTCATCCCGATAGTCCTTTTGGGATGGCGGGGTTACCCGCTCCTAGCGGACCGCCCTAATTTGGCGGTCGATCTCAAAATCCAACCGAAAACTCCCGCCGGAATAAGCCGACGCGGGGCGGGTATGACCCACTCCTAGTTGGGCCGGCCGCTTTGTTCACGGCCATAACACAGTTTCAAACAACCGCACGCCGGGGCGCCGCGCTAGCGGGCGGTTGGCTAAACCGCGGCCAGATCAGGAAGAATCTAATATGCCTGCAACCTCATCCAAAGTTACTATTGCTTTCTGCCATGGCCTTTGGGCCGATGGCTCTTGCTTCAACAAAGTCATTCCCGCACTTCAGGCTGAGGGCCACGAAGTGGTTTCGGTTCAGTACGGTCTCGACTCCTACGACGAGGATTTGTCGATCGTGAAGCGGACGCTGGACCGCGTCGACGGTCCTGTTCTCCTCGTGGGCCATTCCTACGGCGGCGCCGTCATTACTGGCGCAGGGATGGACGAACGTGTTGTTGGTCTGGTCTACATCACTGCCGTGGCTCCTGATGCAGGCGAAACCGTGCAGGGCCAGTTGAACCAATATCCCACTGAAATTTTCAACCACCTCGAGATGGAAGGTAATCGTGTCTGGCTGAAGTCCAGCGGGATGGAGTTCCTTGCAGGCGACCTGACAGAAGCCGACCAGAAGCTTGTTTGGGCAACACAGTTCGCGCCGGATGCGGAACTGATAGGCCAACAAAAATTGACAATCGACCAAGTTGCTTGGAGGCATAAGCCGAGCTGGTATTTGCTCGCCACCGACGACCGCACCGTGCATCCAGATCTGCAGCGCTGGGTCTCTGCTCGCATGGGCGCGGACCTCGTGGAGACAGCGAGCAGCCACGTACCTATGCTTTCGCAGCCGGACGTCGTGCTCGAAGTCATTCGAAAAGCCGCGGCGGCCGTAATGAAGGGGTGATTTCGTTATCTACGCCTCATAGGCCCTAGGGCGAGCACCTGATGATGTTCTCACTTGGGGCCGTGCGTATCGATTTGTTTCATTGATTGTCGCTGCACCAGGGTGTTTTGCGCAGTGCCTGGCTCACGATCCGCACGGCTACATGCGCAGAAGCAAGAAACTCCGCAAATCAAACTCAGGTTTTTCAAATGACCATCAAATCCAGCAGCTCCAGCTTTTCGCCGACACGCCGCGGTCTCCTCACCGCCGCTGCACTCTCGACGCTTGCCGTTCCCGCGTTTTCGAAGCCTTCGCAGAAGGTCTCCAACGTCTCCGGCGGGTTCAAAGACATCAAGGCGATTGCCTTTGATATTCAGGGTACGGTTGTCGATTACTATACCCCGTTCATGCGCACCACCGCCGGTATCTCGAAGCGTGGCTGCCCGTCAATCGACTGGCACGCCTTTCTGCTCGAATGGACGGCAGGCGCCTCGGCCACTATACAGAATATAGTTGCTGGAACACAGCCATGGATGCCCGCGGGGCAAATCTACCGGCAGGCTCTCGACAAGGTCATCGATCAACGAAACTTAACTGGTTTCATCGGCGAGGATGAGCGCTCCAAACTGATGTCGGTGTGGGGACAGATGGAGCCCTGGCACGATTCCGCCGAAGGAATTAGTCGGCTCAAGCGTAAGTTCACCGTATCGGCGCTGTCGAATGCTGGAATGGCCACAGTTATCTCCCTTTCCAAGCGTGGCCGATTGAATTTCGATGCGGTGCTGACCGGAGAATTGGTTCGCGCCTACAAGCCGGCTCCAGAGGTCCACAAATCGGCGAGCATATATCTCGGCTTCAGGCCGGAGGAAATCATGATGGTTGCTGCGCACGAGTGGGATCTTAAGGCGGCAAAGGAAGCTGGCTTCAAAACCGCTTTCGTTCCTCGTCCACTAGAGGTTGGGCCAAGTAGTAAGGCCGACGTGGTGGCCGATGAATCGACCGATGTCGTCGCAAAGAGCCTCGTCGACCTGGCAAGAATGGCCAGCGCGTAGGCGCTGGGGCCAGGGGCACGCTCTACGACAGTTCCGTCGGATGGCCGGTCAGGGCGCGACGAAACAAGCGTTTAAGTAAAAGTCAACAATCTCAGGAGTTAAATCATGACTGACAGGATTCCTCTAAGGTGGATGGTGGCCCGTCCCGGAGAGCAATTTTGCATCCCAGTATCGGCAGCAGCTACGGATGGACGATATTCAATCGTCGAGATCATCTCAGTCCCCGGAGACGCGACACCTCTTCACCTCCATAACAAGGAAGACGAATATGTCGTCGTCCTTGAGGGAACGGTGATGGTTGCCGTGGGAGAAAAAATCTTCAATCTAGCTGCTGGCGAATCTGCGATGCTGCCGCGCGGCATCCCTCACGCCTGGGGAAACCGAACGGAGTCTGATATCCGAATGGTCTTCGCCGTGACGCCAGGTGGATGCGAGGAAGGATTACGAATGATTGCAGAAGACGGCGTTGCAGACATGGTGCAAATTGGGGATCGCTTCCAGATTGAGGTGCTTGGCCCCGCTCCGTTTTAAAAATTCGGTCGGTGTTTGTCCCGTGGCCCATTAGCCGATCGATAATATGCAAAGACGCAAAGTGTTTCACCTCACCGCATCCATAGGACTAAAATCCATGCTCCTAATATACGCTTGAGTATCTGGCGCTGAAGCATTCTACTCGGCGTCCCTGAGGCAGTCGGCCCGCACACAGGGGTCCACGAGACGCTTGACGCTAGACTAGGCCCTTCACCTACGTAAGCACCGCCGCGAGTTTTCTTCCTCACGCTTCTATCGTTTGCATGGCCGGTTGACGTTCGTTCCCGGTTTCACACCATCGCTGGGCAGCGCAATCGCCGAAAGCAACCGAAGGTGATTGCTCTTGATAGTATTCGAACCGGCGAAACAGTCTTCTGCCAATAGGCCGTTGAAGCGCGCATACGACGGGACTTTTATGACTCTCTTCCAAGCAGCAGCGCCGCCTGGACACCACCCTCCAAAATCGCTTCAGCGGCAACAGGATCTGCTACGGCCCGTGCGTATTGAAGCGTCCCAACCATGAGCGTAAAAATCGCCGTTGCTCGTTGTTGGGCGATAGCAGCCTCGGAAATCGCAATGAGTGGCGTCAACACGGACAGGTAACTGTTGATCCCGTCTTCATATGTCTGCCTTGTCGATAGAGGCTGGCGGGAAATTTCCGGTAAAAGAGAGGCCGACGGACACCCACATGCGGGACTGTTCACGTGACCCATGCTGAGATAGGTCCGAAGTACGCGCTCTAGGTCGCCCCCGGATCGCACGCTCTCTTCAACCCGCTCTTGCAGCTCGCCTACCGCAGACGATACCGCCTCGCGAACAAGCTCCTCCTTCGACTTGAAATGGGGATAGAAGGCGCCATTGGTCAATCCGGCCTCCTTCATGATGCCGGCGATGCCGGCTGCTTCAATTCCCTCCTTGCGAAACTGCTTCGACGCAACCGCGAGGATGTGCCGCCGTGTCTCTGCCTTATGCCCCTTCTCGAACCGCATCTTTCCTTCCTCGCTCAATCGATCACGCTGCCAGCTAACACACCTTCGATCCGGTGTGCGAGACCCAGAAGATGTCGATCGCCATTAGCCGGAGCGTCCAGTTCAATGCCGATCGGCAGGCCGCCGCGCGAGGTGCCCGCCGGAATGCTGATGCCAGGCAGGCCTAGCAGGCTTGCCACCAACGTATGGTTTGCCAGAACCAGATCGTTGACCTCCCTTTCTCCTATCAGGAACTTCGCCTGCTGTTCGATGAGCGGCGCCGTGCAGGGCGTGGTCGGTTGCAAAATCGCTTGTGCTCCGTGTTCGGCAAAGGCCGCATTAAGACGCCGTTGAACTTTAGGCCTGCTGACAGTGAGTGCGTCCTGATAGGTTTCCGGCGAGGTCGCGCCGCCACCGTCCGGGAGGATCATGTAGCGCCATGCCCCCTGCAATTCGGGCTTCAGGCTGTCGACAACCCCCTCAAAGCTCAGCGGAACGTTGTGTTGTCGGAGAAACTCGGAAAGTGCGCCGATCGTCTCATGGAACATGATGCACCAGGTTGCGGAACTGGCCAAACCGCTGAAATCGTCGCCGAGGTCGACCTCGATTATCTCGGCGCCGGCACCCCGCAGTTGCTTCACCACTTCGCGGAAGCGCGTCTCGAGGTCCTGATCAATCAGATCGAGAAACTGCCGAGGCGCATAAACCAGCCGAACGCCTTTGAGGCCACTGACTTCAGTCGAGAGATCCGGGACCGAACCGCCGGTGACGACCTGGTCTACGAGCGCGCAGTCCGCCACGCTGCGTGCGATCACACCCGTCGTATCAAGCGTATGCGAGATCGGCGCGACGCCGCCGCGCGGCCATCGGTCCGTCGTCGGTTTGAAACCGACCACACCACATAGCGATGCTGGAACGCGGATCGATCCAATGGTGTCGCCGCCTAAGGATGCCGGCACGATGCCGGCGGCCACCGATGCAGCTGAACCGCTGGACGAACCACCCGAGACCCGATCACGCGACACGGGGTTCTTCACCTGGCCGAAGGCGGCGTTATGGCCAGTGAGCCCGAAAGACACCTCCACGAGGTTATTCTTGCCGAATACCAAAGCGCCGGCTTCCTTGATGGCGCTTACGGCTGCCGCGTCTTCCTGCGGGATGAAATTGGCAAGGGGCTCGAGGCCGAGGCTCGTCGGCAGGCCCCTTGTCAGATAGCTATCCTTGACGCCGAGCGGAACTCCCAGGAGCGGAGCCGACGCCCCGGCGGCTCTGGCCTTGTCCGCTGCACGGGCGGCAGACAGGACTTCATCTTCATCAATACTGATGAACGCATTCAGGTCCGCCTCCGCTCGAGCTCGTTCTAGTAGGGCGGTGGCATAGGCCTCGGAATTCACGTCGCCGCTCCGGATTGCCCGAGCGGCGGCGGCGAGCCCGAGGGCGGCGAGGTCCGCAGCCTCCGATGGCGTGGAATTAGATGATTTTGTCAGGTTATCGGTGGTGGACATTTTTCCTCGCAAGTTGTGACCATTCGTGGAGCCGTGTTTCGACGCCTACTTGATGGTGGTGGTTAATTGGATCGAGGCCTTGAAGGCGCTCGCTTCGACCCGTCATGACTTCAGGAACTCGATTATTCGTTTCGCCACTTCCTCAAACGCTCTACCCAGTTGGGGACCGTGCGGGACCGCGAGCCCAACCAGCTTGCGTACGCGCGTCGGATCCAAGCTTGCCGCCGCATAAACCGCACGCGCCCCAAAGTCATGTCCGATAGCCTTGGTGCGCGGATCGTTAATTGCGTTGTCGTAGGTGACCTGCGATCGCAATAACCTGGCTTTTGCAACGATGCCTTTCAAGCACAACGCCTACCGCCGCCATCGTATTGGCAAGATGAAGTTCAAAGTCACGAACTGGCGGGAGTACGAGACAGGCCTTCGTCGGCGCGGAAGTCTGACGCTTTGGGTGACGCCCGAGGCACTGTCGTCCTGGCGAGCGCCGAAGCGAACGACGCGCGGCGGCCAGCCGCGCTATTCCGATCTGGCGATTGAGACTGCCCTGACGCTGGGACTGGTGTTCGGCTTGCGGCTGCGGCAGACCGAAGGCTTCTTGGCCTCGGTACTGAAGCTGATTGGGCTGGATTTCGCCGTTCCCGATCACACGACCCTGAGCCGTCGGGCCAGTAAGCGGAAGGCGCCGAACAAGCGGCACGATGATCGCATCCCGGAGAAAGGGCCTGTCCACGTCCTGATCGATAGCACAGGGCTGCAGGTCTGCGGCGCTGGCCAATGGCTGAAGGAAAAGCATGGTGTTAAATCCCGTAGGGCTTGGCGGAAACTGCATCTGGCGCTGGATGCCGAAAGCTCTGACATCATCGCTCACGTTATGACGGACCGGGATGCCGGCGACGCCTCGCAGGTGGAGCCACTACTCGACCAGATCGACATGCCGATAGCGCAGTTCACGGCCGATGGAGCCTATGACGGTGAGCCGACCTACGCTGTCGTCATCAGGCATACCGCCGATGCTGAGGTAGTTATCCCGCCGCGTGCCAATGCGGTAGAACGTCAGCACGACGATCCCACCAATCAACGAAACCAACATATCGCGACGATCAACGCTGATGGCAGGATGAAATGGCAGGCCGCGACCGGCTACGGCAAACGATCCTTGGTCGAGACCGCGATCGGTCGCTACAAATCCATCATCGGCGGCCGGCTAAGAGCGCGCTCGTTCGCAGCACAGCAGACGGAAGTCGCCCTCAGCTGCGCAGTGCTCAATCGAATGCTGGCATGCGCACGCCCGAAATCCGTCCGGCTCAAGTTCGCTATCGCATAGTCGTAGCATCAAAGACGGAATTCCGTTCTTTCAACGATCCGCGCACCAAAGCTATTGCTACCTGCTTTGATCTGCTCCTTGACCATGCTGGTATAGGCGCCGTGTCCATCCACCTGGAGGATGCCGGTGAAGCCGCTCAGGTGACGCGCAACGCAGCGTGCACCCCGGCTGTCTTCGAACCGATAGGCGACCATTGGCGGTCCTGATCCACCAAACGGCCGATCATCACGCGCGTAGGCCCAAAGCCACGCCGTCATTGTTTTCCCTGAACCAGGCACCAGGGTTGGCAATGTTGTTTCGTCGGCAAAGACCCTTTCACCCGCCTTGATCTTTTCCAGGATGTAATCCGCCAGGATCTTGAGCTCAAAGCCGAGATGTCCCATCCATTGGGCCATCAACGAGCGGCTCAGCGCCACACTATCACGCAGGTAGATCGCCTGCTGACGGTAGAGCGGAAGGCCGTCGGCATATTTCGATACGGCAATGTAAGCGAGAAGCCGTTCGCTCGGCAGGCCAGCTTCTATGATATGGGCCGGTGCAAGAGCTTGCAGCACGCTGTCACGCCCCCTGAATGCATATTTGGGCCGGCGGGTAACGATGACCCTGAACTTCGGTGGAATGACATCGAGCCGCTCGGATCGGTCTTCGCCAATCAGAACCTTCTCCAAGCCCCGGCACTCTTCAGGGATTTCCGGCTCGATAATCTCTTCGATGCGTTCGAGATGGGCGGCAAAGCCCTTGCGTGGGCGTGCTTCCCGCTTTGGCTTGTCTTTCCGTGACCGGTCCAGCTCACTGTCGATCGCCGCCAGGCCGGTCTCGACTTCCTCGAAGGCAAAATCGATCTGATCGTCGTTGATCCCCAGACGCAACCGTTCCGAGCGGGTGCCTTTCTGGGCCCGCTCCAGCACTTTCACAATCGCTGTGAGGGTAGCGATCCGCTCATCCGTATCCTTCTTCAGCGCCTCAAGTCGGGCGATCTCCGCTCGAGCAGCGGCGCCCTCTGCACTCATGGCAACGATCATCGCCTTGAGTGCATCCACATCGTCAGGAAGGTCCGAAGCAGACAAAACCATAGCAGGAGTAGACCACAAATCGTGGTCTTTTCCTAGCGTTTACAGCGACATATGTCACTTTCCGTCGCCCTGTTCAGCCCGTGGAGCGCGGTCTCCTGATCGTCGCTGGGCGGATCTTCTTCCAATCCAAACCAGCCAGAAGTGCCATGAGTTGAGCATGGTCGAGGCGGATACGCGCTGCCGTCGCTGCCGGCCAGCAGAAGCCATTCTCCTCGAGGATTTTCGAATAAAGGCAGACCCCGCTGCCATCCCACCAAACAATGCGAACACGGTCCGCCCGTTTCGACCGGAATACATAAAGCGCTCCGTTGAACGGGTCGAGACCACCATCTCTGACCAGAGCCATCAAAGATGCTGCACCTTTGCGGAAGTCGACAGGCTGGCACGACACGTAAACGATGACACCGGACGCGATCATGCCTTGCGGACCGCCCGGAGGACCTTCGCCAGGTATTCAGTCTCGATATCGCCGCTGACGCGCACCACAACGTCACCAATGACGATTTCCACCGTGGAACCTGCAACCGTCTCGACACGTGCGAACCCCACCTGTTCATCTGCTGCCTTCACGACAGGCGCAACAGACCCCGAGGCTACCGCTTTGCGGCGCCAACCGTAAAGCTGCGATGGATCTAGACCCTCAGCGCGGGCGATCGCAGACACATTCGCCCCAGGCTGCAACGTCTCAGCAATGAGCCGAGCCTTCTCCTCAGCAGACCAATCCCGTGGCTTACGCCTTGTCCGCACGGGTGTTGCCGTCAAAATCTCAAAGGCACGGGTCTGATTCACACTATCGTTCATAGGATTCTCCGCATGATTCATGCAGAAAATGAGCGATCTGCGCCTGCCTCGTCTACGTGGGGTCGCTTACGCGCTTACGCCACAGCCAGAATTTCTTCCCCTTGATCGTCACCACCATTTCGTCGAGCTGCCATTTATCAGCAAATTGACCGCGGGACCGTCGACGAAGCTGATGAGCGAATTTGAGGCCGAACTTCGCAGCCCATTCCGAGACGGTCTGAAACGAGACCTCAATGCCGCGCTCGGCCAGCAGATCTTCGACGTCTCGAAAGCTGAGTGGAAACCGGTAATAGAGCCAGACCGCATAGGCGATGATCTCGGCGGGAAAACGGTGGCGTCTGAAATGAGCAGGAGAGATTTCGGTCATTGCCACCAATACCAACCCATTCACCACAGAGACGTTAATCCGACGCTACCATAGGTCGTCGTTCCGGTAATGGCCGAACCATCGCTAAAACTCTGGCCGCTGCCCTTTGGCGTCAGGTCGATCGAGGTAATACCAAGCGAATCCAGCGACACGAGTTGGCCATTGACCATGACCTTGAACTTCGACCATTGCGCATCGCCAGCATCGAGCTTGCCATTGCCGTTGGTGTCGAAGACATCCTTGAGCGCCTCGAGGTCGCCCGTGGCAGTTGGGTCCCACTGCGTAAATTCGAATTCTTTCGAATTGCTGATCTTGCCGTCGCCATCGGCGTCGAAGACCAGGACGCCAGTGCCGTTGCCCGCCCATGCCATGCGATGCTGGTAGCCGTCGCCATTCACATTCACGAACTGTGAGGATGCGCCGAGCGTGTTAAGGTTTAGTCCGTTGCCCGAAAGGTCGAGCAACACAGGTTCATCATCATCGCCACCTGGCCCCACGCCATTATGTTCGGACGGCGCATCCTGTCCCCAGTCATTGCGTGCATAGCTTCCCCCATCGCCCGTCCCACCATAAGCACCGCCGCCCGGTCCCACGCCAGTGTGTTCGGACGGCGCATCCTGTCCCCAGTCATTGCGTGCATAGCTTCCCCCATTGCCCGTCCCACCATAAGCACCGCCGCCAGGCCCCACGCCAGTGTGTTCGGACGGCGCATCCTGTCCCCAATCGTCGCGGGCGTAACCTCCCCTTGGTGTACCGTCATATCCGAGATCCCCAAGAAGCCCACCGTTGAAAGGCTCGAAGTCCATCGTCGGGGATGTAAATGGTGTAGGCGGAGCTTCCAGTCCAAGATCGCTAAGAAGACCGCCATAAAATGGCTCATAGCTCATGGTCGGCGGTGATAAAGGCGTGGGCGCAACCGGAGCTTCGACGACGCTTGGCGCAAAACCGAGATTCCACGTGGAATTGTCGATGGGCGTCATCGGGGTCGGCGGAACAGGATGAACTTGCGTATAGGTTGGCTTGTTGTATGGAAGTGAGGCGGTCTGGTCCGGCGTCAGCGGATGAAGTGCGAGATCGAGATCAATAGGATCTTGCACGCCTATTGACGCACTCGGCGTCCCCCAGCGGGAGGCATCAAAAGCACCTCCACTTGCTAGAGACGCAGCGGTGAGCTCTGATGGACCAATTGTCCCTGGCGGTGAAATCTGCTGTCCGATCCCTCTATCGAAACTATAAACGGTGCCATATGTGGAATTGACATCTCCAACTGTAGGCAGTTGTGACAACGGGGTTCGCGCTGCAAGATTCCCGTATACGCCAAATTCAAACCTATCCGTTTTCCCGGTGCCCAACTGCACCGTGTATGTACCATCATTATTGACTAGGAAAGCGCCCGTTATGATCGCTCTGGTGCCGGAAGTCACACCAATACCAGCAGAGCTACTAAGCGTTGGACCAACGGTGTGCGCACTCCACGAGATCGAGTTGGACGCTGCGATGAAGTGTTCATCTGCATTCTGCGTGAAATATCCAAAGGTAAACCCATTTTTCGAATTATATCCGAGATAGGCCCCATAGCCGTCAGCGCCTTGACCGTAAAAACCCGCCTCGGTTAAGTCGTAAGCGCCAGAATTCGGTGACATTCTTCCAAGACTAACCACGGTCGATTTCCTCTCTAATCTCGCGCCAAACTAGGAACCAAATTATCGGGTTCGTTTTGCAAAATTCGATATCTGCTTTATCGCTTTTGCTATTCCTTACTGAAAGAGTAATCATCGGGCTGGCAACGCCAAATATAAATGAGCAAAAAAATGGAACTAGAAGGATAAAAAAAATCCATCTATCAAGTGTAACTCCGAGGTATTGAGCGAAATATTCTTCAGAGAAGTAGAATATTCCGCAAATAAAGAATACTATGCTAAATGTTAGACTTATTCTTGCGGTCACTTCCACACCCTACGTCTTCGGGCAAAATAATTATGATATTATATCTCAGCCGCATCCATTGATGGCCCAAAGAACACATCATTGACCACATCGTATCTATCTTCGACTGGGAAAAGCGAGAACTGTCTGTAGCTCGTATATTTCGGATCGACTTTATTGACGTCCGACGGCTTCATGAATGACATCCTCCCATTCTAAAATTGTAGATAAATGGCGCCCCGGCGAAGGGCTTTTCATTGCCATGATTCAACGCGCCTGTGATGCAGCAACGTTAAATGTCCCCATAGTAGGCTAGCGCGCGGGCGTGTCACGACGTAAAAATATGAAGATCGGCGTCAGCAAGCTAATCGAGCAGCTCCATCGGATGTATTTTACATCGCATTTAACAAGTATAATCGGCGCAAGCGGGATTGAGATTCCGAGGTTAGCTTGGTGTTCACACGTGTCATACGTTTCTGTGATATGAGACAAGAGCACATCGAGCGAAATGGGCCAAATCACCCAAGTCGCGGTCGTGCTGTATTCGGATGAAGTTCACGCATACCCATCCACCACGTCATTTACCGACACGGGATGACATTCCAGAAATGGCGATTTCCAGCCACCGCCTCCAAAATCGTCCGCTTGCTTATCCCCCCGCCACCATTGACTGACGACACTCGCCCGCGCGATGCTCCCGTTATGAACGCCCGGTAGTGTGGCTGAGACGCAACACGTTAACAATGTGGGCGCCGACCTGCCCATCGCTCAAGTGGACTCTTCGACCACTCTAACCTCTCAGAGTCCCCTTCAGGCGGCTTCGGATTCCCAGCATCAGCAATCCTGATTTATACTCGCCGCAAAATAGAACAAATAGGCCGTGGAAAGTTGCAATTATGCCTTTTCACGCGTCTTGCGACTATATATACGCGCATTTTATGCATTTGCAATAGACGATTCACTATCTATGGGCGATTACGCGGGAATATAAATACGTGATCGAATATCACTTAGAAAACATAGGAAAAGATATTCGATCTCTATCAGTATTAATCCAAAATGATGTTTAGATGAATTGAAACTGAATTTCGTTTTGCTCGCATCAGAGTATTGCATTCACGCAAACGCCTGCTGCGGGTGGCTCACTCTCTTATGTTGTGATGGGATTCGAACCGTCGACCCTTAAATGAGCTATCAAAACTCTACGGCGTCGACTCATAAACTCTGGCACCATATCCTTGCGGCGACGAGCTTTACGGCGGCGAGGTAATTTTCCGGCCGCTTGTCATACCGGGTTGCGATGCCTCGAAACTGTTTGATCCTGTTGAAGAACCGTTCCACGAGATTGCGTTGTCGATAGACCCAGCGCGAGAACACGAAAGGGCCCTTGCGGTTTGTCTTCGGCGGAATATTGGCCCAGGCTGTTCATTTGTGTCGAGATTTCACCCAGTTTTGCATTTCATCGCGACCCTCCCCGGATGGCGATATCGCAAATTCGTCAATGCGTTCTCGGCCACTGAATGGATCAGCCTCAAATGCAAATCCGGGTCAAAGCGTTGTGAAACTGAACAGTCAGGGTCTTGAAAGAGAGAGTCTTGTTCGTGGGGGACATACAGTACTACCCAAAGTCAAAGCCATTAGCTTGCGCAAGGCTCGCCTTGCTCAATCGGCATATCGGACAAAATTCATGAAGATGCACCTGAAAGCGGTGTAGCCGATCATGGGCCTGATCTGCTCAATAGCAGGTTTCTAAAAAAATACAGCGAAAAGTAGCGACTATAAGGTAGCGTTACACGCTCGTTTTTAGTTGCTGGTGTAGATTCCGCAACACCAGCGTTTAATAATTGAATAAAATTGTCTTGCTCTTGAAGGGAATCGAACCAAAGTCCACCGCCTCCGATACACTAAGCTGCTGTATCTTTTATGCTCAGCGTGGAAAGGTTCGTTCGCGACACATGGGTTCCATCATCGCTTTACGGCAACACATTTCACCTCAGCGAGGAGTCCCTGGTGCGCGAGCTCAGAGACACCTATCCGGGTCCACGCATAGGTTCCCTTCGGAAACACCTCGTTTTTGACAGTCCGGAACACGTCCATGTGCTTGGACATTTCGACGTGATAGCTTGTCAATTCCACGATGTCATCGAACGTGCATTGAGCGGCTTCGAGGACAATCCGTAAATTGTCCCACATAGCTCTGAATTGCTCTGAAGGATCGTGAATAATCTTGAGATCCTTGGTCCGCCCGACTTGGCCGACGACGTAAATTGTGTCTCCAACTTTAACCGCGGGAGCATAGCCTGCTCGGCTGACGATCTCCTGCATCTCGTCGGGTATAATGATCTCCCGATCCATAGTGGTCCTCGCAATCTTTGCTGGTTGCTAGCGGCACTGATACAAGCGTCGCGAATTTTCAAGCGTCGCTGGATGAAAAAGTACGAACGGCTGGCGATGTCGAACAGTCCTTCACTTCGCCCGCCGGCACGGCTCTTCCCCGGGCGCAGGTGCGTGTCTCAAAATAGCTGCGTTACGTCGCCGGACGTGACGCAGCTAGCAAGTTCATCAAGACCAGCGCCTTTTGCAGAATGCATGCCGCCGCTACTTCGCAGCTTTGGCTGCTTCCTCGATAACCTTTGCGACCGCAGCCGCCTGCGAGATGTAGATAGCGTGGCTGCCCTCTACCTCTGTCACCGTTGAACCGGCACGCTTGTACATCCAGCGCTCAAGGTCCGGATTGATCGTCATGTCGTCTTTCGCAACAATCCCGTAGCTAGGCTTGTCGTGCCAGGCGGCAACAGGCACCAGCGCACCAGTGGCAGCAACGGCAACAGGCATCTGAGACCGGGCCATGAACTCGCCCAGATCCTTGGGCAGATCCGCCCCGAAATCAGCCGCGAACTTTGCCGGGTCGATAAGCAGGAACCCATCCTTCGACGGCTTAATATCCTTGGTGGGTGACGGCATAGACTGGAGCAATTGTGCTGTGCTTTCACCCTTTTCAGGCTGGAGCGCAGCGACATAAACAAGTGCCTTGACCTTGGGATCATTACCTGCTGCCGTGATGATCGTGCCCCCGTAGCTGTGACCGACGAGAACAACATCTCCGTCCTGCTGATCGACCACGCTCATCGTGGCTGCAATGTCCTGGTCCAGGCTTGTCAGTGGCTGCTGGACAATGCTGACATTGTAGCCGTCGCGGGCCAGGATGTCATAGACGCCGCGCCAGCCCGAACCATCCACGAGCGCGCCATGGACAAGCACGATGTTGCGCGCGTCCGCTAAGGCCGGGGCTGTTAGGGCAGCAGAAGACAAAAGCGCGGCAACAAGGCAAACGGCCGCTTTACTGAAGTTCGACATGGTCGGTAGTTCCTTGAGTTTTGTGCGTGGATTCACTGAGGCTCTGAAATCGCCTGAAGGACATGTCTCTCCTCTATCCAAGGAGAGACGGTCGTGATCGCTTGCGCTTACTGCTTGACGACAATTGGCGCCTTGATCGGCACCCGTTCATAGAGGTCGATAATGTCCTGGTTGAGCAGGCGCACACAGCCGGACGAAACGGCCTTGCCAATCGAGCGCCATTGCGGATTGCCGTGCAGACGATAGAGTGTGTCCTGGCCGCCGGAGAAGATGTAGAGCGCTCGCGCACCGAGCGGATTTTTCAGGCCCGGCTCCATGCCTCCGTTCGCGATCGAATATTTGGCGAGCTTCGGCTGACGCGCGACCATTTCGTTCGGCGGTTTCCAACGCGGCCATTTCTGACGCCACTGAATGACGCCGTTGCCCTGCCAGGCAAAGCCGTCGCGCCCAATGCCGACCCCATAGCGCATTGCGGTTCCTCCCGGCTGAATCAGATAGAGGAAGCGCGAGGGGGTATCGACAACGATCGTGCCGGGCGCCTCTCCAGTCGGGTCGAGGACCTGCTGGCGATAGTAGCGCGGATCGATCTGCTTGTAGGGAACCGCCGGGATCAGAAAGCCGCCATCCTCGACAGGACCGTACATGACGGCCAATTCGGAATCTGTCGGTGAAGGTGCGATGTGGACAGGGCCGATCGGATCCTGGAGAGGCGTCGACTGTCGCCCCACCATCCGGCCCCCGCCAGCGGTGGAGGCGCACCCTGCCAGGGCCGAGGCCGCAGCGATCGCCGAAAGCGACAGGAGGCTGCGGCGGGATAACGAGGTATCAAAGCTCACGCTCATTCCTCGTCCTGCCATCTGCGCAGATCCGTCTGGTCATGATAGGCCATGCGATCGGGCGTGGTGATAAACTCAATCATCGTGCCCCACGGCGTGCGGCAATAGCAGACCTTGTTTCCAGGACCTTTTTCGGTTGCGTAGGGAATAGCGCGTGGCGCCGTGAGGGCTGTTCCGCCGGCCTTCTCAAAGCGCTCAACCGATGCGTCGATGTCGTCGGTATAGACACCAAAATGCGTGATGCCGAAGTCGCTCGGTGTAACCGGTTGCGCTTGTTTGGGGCCGTGCATTTCGAAGAGCTCGATGTCAGGCCCGGTTCCAATCTTGACCATCGCCTGCGCACGCACAACCGTTCCCGGGTAAGCACCAGTGGCCCGCTCGAACTCGGGTCCCTCCCTGGCCGGATCCTGCGGCCCGAACGATTGGTAGATCACCTGGCCGCCAAAGGCTTCCACCAGGAACGATTTTGCTGCCTCGATATCGGGCACTGTGATGCCGATGTGATTGACGCCGCGAATTTGAGGTGCAGTCATGACAGTTTTCCTTTCTTGTTGAATCGATGAACGCGATCCGGCTCAATTTGCCCGGATCGCAGTTCACTTGGCCTTGAGGAAATCGATGAGAGCAGCGGCCACTTCATCCGGGCGCTCGTCCGCCACATAGTGACTGCAGCGGGCAATCGAGCCGCCCGTTACATCTGTGGCGAACTCCTTGAGCATCGGGACCATATGAGCACCAAAACGCTGCTCCCCGCCGAGACCTAAAACCGGAATCCGGAGCGGTTGCTTTTTGTATTCGAGCGCGGCCGCATGGTCGGCGGTCAGTGTGCGGTACCATTCCATGCCACCGCGCGTGCGACCAGGAAGTGCCATTGCTTTCGCATAGATGCCGATGTCTTCAGGATTAAAGGTGCTGTGATCGTAAAACCGCTCCGCCATGAAGGCCGAAACATAGTCATGTTCGCGGCCATAAATCAGGCGTTCCGGCAGATCCCGATTAGCATGGAACGCGAAGTGCCAGATCTTTCCCGTCGTCGCCTCCCACTGGCTCCAGCCAGGAAGCGGAACATCGAGGACGGCAAGGTGAGTAACCGCATCGCGATAGATAGCGGCCTGCGGAAGCGCCACCATTCCGCCGATGTCATGGCCGCATACGGCGTAGCGTTCATGCCCAAGGGCAATCATGACCTCGTGCGCGTCGCGCGCCATCGTCGCCTTATCGTAGCCGTCAAGCGGGCAGTCGGAAAAGCCTGCGCCGCGTAGATCAATCGCCACCACGCTGAACTGTTCGGCCAGCAGCGGCATGACGTGGTGCCACTCCCACCAAGTTTCCGGCCAACCGTGAAGCAGAAGGATCGGGGGACCGGAACCGCCCGTGACGGCATTGATCTTGATGCCATTCACCGGCACCAGTTGCTGGGTAAAACCTTGCAAGGTTGCGATCATGATGACTTTTCCAATCGATGTGACGTCCAAGCAGAGCTAGCTGCCAGATCAGGGCTGATCGAAATCGGTCGCGATCGAGATGTCGCGCCAGGTGTCGATATCACGGCGAAACGAAGCCAGCTTTCGCTCAGCGATCGAATGCGCGGCCGGGCCGAGCGGCAGATGAAGCGGGGCGTCATCCGCATCGACTGCCTGCAGGATCACCGCGATCGCCTTATCGGGATCGCCCGCCTGATTGCCGTTGTTGGTTTCGCGATAGTGCCTGCGCGAACTCTCAGCGTATTCCGGCATTTCGTTGGCCGCTATCGTGATCGAACGGCCGAGGAAATCGGTGCGAAATGGCCCAGGCTCGACGATCAGCACGCGGATGCCGAACGGCTTCAGCTCGCCGGAGAGTGCTTCGGAAACCCCTTCAACCGCAAACTTGGCTGCATTGTAGTATGCTGCGCCGCCGCTGCCCGCGATCCCTGCGCCGGACGACATGTTGACGATCACTCCGCCCGAATGTCGCAGTGCAGGCAAGGCTGCCCTGGTGGTTTCGATAAGACCGAAAACGTTCACCTCGAACATCGGTCGATATTCTTCGGGCGTGCCCTCCTCGAGCGCCCCAAACAGTCCGTAGCCGGCATTGTTCACCAGCACGTCAAAACCCCCAAATGTCTCGACGGCCTTTGCGACCGCGGTATTGGCCGCCGCCGCATCTGTCACGTCGAGCGGCAAGGTGATCATACGGCCGTCGAATGGCCGAGCCATTTCTTCGATCGAGTTGACGTTGCGGGCAGTAGCGACAACCTGATCGCCCCGCTGTGCTGCAGCGATCGCGAGCCGTTGTCCGAAGCCGCTCGAGCAGCCTGTGATGAACCAAGTTCTCATGACGTTTCTCCGCTTGTTTTCGAAATATGACTTGAATCTAGATGTTTAGATTTGTACTTGAAGTGACAGTTGTGTATTTTCAATGTTCATTTTTGTAAGGGCTTGGCCGTGGAATGGAGTGACGTAAAAATCTTCCTTGCGATTGCGCGATCCGGCACGCTCGGCGGCGCTGCGCGTGCTCTTCATACAAGCCATCCGACCGTCGGCAGACGGCTGCGTGCCCTTGAGGAGGCGATCGGCCACACGCTCTTCCAGCGGACCGCGGACGGTCTCGTGCTTACCGAGGAGGGCCATGGGATCATCACTCTGGCAGAGCAGATGGAAGAAGGCGCGCTGGCCATGGAGCGCCGGCTCGCCGGGCAGGAGCAAAACCTCAAAGGCAATCTGCGCATCTCATCAGCAGACTGGTTCGGGGCCTATGTCCTGCCTCCCATCCTGGCAGATTTCTCGAAAGCCTACCCCAATGTAGACGTCGAAATCCTGACCGGCACTCGCCTGTTCAACCTCGCCCACAGGGAGGCCGACGTCGCCTTTCGCATCATTCCGTTCGACACTGCAGATGTCATTCAACGGCGGCTCTTCAGGCTCGAATACGGCGTCTACATCGCCGAGGAGTCGCCTGACCCTAAATATGGCGACGGGACAGGTTTCCGGCTGATCACCCACGATACTTCGACAGGGCAATTCCCCGACATAGCCTGGCTCGCCGAGAGTTTCCCGAACGCGAGACCCGTGCTGCGATCAAACAACCGAAACGTCCAGGCACGAATGTGCAAGCAGGGCGTTGGGATCGCCGTCCTGCCCCGCGTCGTGGGCAATCAGATCCCGGGTATCCGCGGACTGGAACTACCTAAGCCCCCGCCGGCGCGAGACATCTGGATGGGATATCACCGGGACCTGCGACGTCTTCAGCGTCTTCGGGCGTTTATCGCGACCGTCTCGGACCACCTCACAAATACCGCTGCATGGTAAGCCGCCCGAAGAAGATCGATTTTCCCCGCCGATCCACGGCTGCGGTAGCACACGCGCGACAGACAACTTACTTCTTGGCCGCAATCTCCCTGTGCCGCTCCACCACAGCACCCACGATCATTGTCATCAGCCCTTCGACAAAGTGCCCACTGAGGCCAACATCATTGGCGATGCTCATCAGTCGATCCAATTGGCGTCGCTCTCGCTCGTTATCGATCGCTGGCAACGCCTGCTTAGCTTTCAAGTGGCCGACTTGCTCGGTACAGCGAAAGCGTTCGGCGAGGATATAGAGGAGAGCTGAATCCAGGTTGTCGATGGTCCTCCGATAGGAAGCAAGTTGGGGTCCGAACAACATTTGCAGAAAATCGTACGCTCTCATGACCGTCATGGTGGGTAAGGTCGCATAGATTTGCAGCGCCGACTTTACGTCGGCGTCATGAAATTTTCAACCTGACGGGTGTGCCGCGATCCGATCGGTCGACGATTGA
>Ga0209233_1000570_pt1 | contig 19755 bp, 19 predicted proteins | sample AraplaCL_Cvi_mCL_FD_184269 | JGI IMG/M metagenome (GOLD analysis project Ga0209233, IMG submission 184269) | Arabidopsis root microbial communities from the University of North Carolina, USA - plate scrape CL_Cvi_mCL (SPAdes) (version 2) | ecosystem: Host-associated > Plants > Roots > Endosphere...
CGGCCGCATCGCCGCGGCCGCCGGGGCGACCGATCACACCGGCTGGTGTCCGATCGATCCCACGACCTTCGCCTCGAAGCTGGTCCCCGACATCCATGTGATCGGCGATGCCTGCCTCGGCGGGGGCATCCCGAAATCGGCCGCCGCTGCGCAGGCGCAAGGCAAGACCTGCGCCGCCATCATCGCCGCGCAGCTTGCGGGTAAAACGACGGCGAGTCCGACACTGACGGGCATCTGCTACAACACCGTCGCGCCCGGCTATGCCTTCTCGCTGGCGGGGGTGTATCAGCCCAAGGGCGACATTTTCGGCGAGGTCGAAGGCGGTGGCACCAGCCCGCTCGATGCGCCCCGCGAGAGCCGCGCCAAGGAAGCGGAAGCGGCCAGCATTTGGTACAAGACACTGACGGTGGACGCCTTTGGCTAGGCTGCTCCTCGTGACGGCGTGCCTCATTGTCCTCGCCTCGCCCGCGTTTGCGCAGTCGCTTGCGTCGTACACCGTCTCAGGTGACGGCATCGAACAGCCACTGACCGGCACGCCGGGCGATGCGGCGCGCGGGCGGGCGCTGGTTGCCGAGCGCTCCTCGACCTGCATCCTTTGCCATTCTGCGCCGCTGCCGGAGGTGAGGTTCCAGGGCGATCTCGCGCCAAACCTTGCTGGCGCCGGCAGCCGCTGGAGCATCCCGCAGCTGCGCCTGCGGTTGGTCGACGCTTCGCGCCTCAATCCGGCAACCATCATGCCGTCCTATTATCGCACGGACGGATTGGAACGCGTCGGCCGAAATTGGCAGGGCAAATCGATCCTGAGCGCGGAACAGATCGAGGATATCCTGGCCTATCTCGCAATCCTGCGTGACTGAAACCATATGAGAAAGATGTTCGACACAAGCCACCTCTCGCGTCGTCAAATGCTCCAGTTCGCCGGCGGCGCTGCCGTCTACGGCGCACTGCCGATCATTACGGCGCGTCCGGCCGAGGCAACACCGGCGATGCTGGCGTCGGCAATCCGCGATCTCGTTGGCGAAGCCACGGTCAAGGTCGGCAAGGTCAAGCTCGAGATTCCGCCGCTGGTCGAGAACGGCAACACCGTGCCGATGACGGTCAGCGTCGACAGCCCGATGACGGCGGACGATCACGTCAAGAGCGTCCACGTCTTCAACGAGAAGAATCCGCAGCCGAACATCGGCAATTTCCATCTTGGCCCGCGTGCCGGCCGTGCCAAGGTCACGACCCGCATCCGGCTCGCCGACAGCCAGAAGGTGACCGCGATCGCCCAGCTCTCCGACGGCTCGTTCTGGTCCGGCAGTGTCGACGTCATCGTGACGCTCGCCGCCTGCACCGAAGAGGTGCCGTGATGGCCTCCGCCCTCGTCAATGTGCCGCCCAAGGCCAAGAAAGGCGCTGTCATCGAGATCCGCACGCTGATGTCGCACATCATGGAGCCGGGCTATCGCCGCACCGCCGCGGGCGATCTCGTACCGCGCGACATCATCACCAGCTTCAGCTGCCGCTTCAACGGCGAGGAGATCTTTCGGGCCGATCTGTTTCCGGCGATCGCGGCTAATCCATTCCTGTCCTTCTTCACGGTCGCAACCGAGAGCGGCAAGTTCGAGTTCGAATGGATCGGCGACAACGGCTTTGTCGCCAATGCCTCTGCGACGATCACGGTCGAAGCATGATGCGCCTGCGCCGGCTGCTGTTGGGCGTTGTGGTCTTGACCGCGGTGCCCGCGCTGGCGGCGGAAATTCCTCCCGCCGAACGGCGCTCGGGCTACACGTTCATGACATCGGACACCAAGGCGATGCAGGACGATGACACCGCCAATCCCGGCATGCTGGCGGTGATGGACGGCGAAGCTTTGTGGAATGCGAAAGCCGGCGAGACCAACAAGTCCTGCGCCGATTGTCATGGCGACGCAAGCGTCAGCATGAGAGGTGTCGCTGCGCACTATCCGGCATTCGACAAGCCGCTTGGCCATCCCGTCGATATCGAGCAGCGCATTGATCTGTGCCGCAAAGACCATCAGAAGGCGAGCCCGTTCGCCAATGAGAGCCGCGAATTGCTCGCGCTCACCGCCTTCATCGGCAAGCAATCGCGGGGACAGCCGATCACGTCGGGCGACGACGAGGCGCTCGCGCCGTTCGTCGCGCGCGGCCACGAGTTGTTCATGCAGCGGCAGGGTCAGCTCAACCTCGCCTGCACCAATTGCCATGACGGCAATTGGGACAAGCATCTCGCCGGCGCTCCGATCACGCAAGGACAGCCCAACGGCTATCCGGAATACCGGCTGGAGTGGCAGGCGATGGGTTCGCTGCAACGGCGCATCCGCAGCTGCATGACAGGCGTCCGCGCACAGGCTTTCGATTTCGGCTCGCCCGACATGGTCGCGCTCGAGCTCTATCTGATGTCGCGCGCGCACGGCATGGCGATCGAGACGCCGGCGGTGCGACCGTAAGTCTGCTCATCCGTCATTGCGAGCGAAGCGCAGCAATTCAGCGCCAAACAAGACGTCTGGATTGCTTCGTCGCCTTCGGCTCCTCGCAATGACGGGAGTGGCGCTCAGCCCTTCGCCTGCACCACCATGAACAAGCGGCGGAACGGAAACAGCGTCTGACCCGCGGCGTTGCGTGGATAGGCTTTGGCGACACGCTCGCCATAGGCCGCCTCAAAGGCCACCTTCTCGTCGCCATCCAGCACATCGAGATAGCGCGTCAGCCAGGTGCCTTTGGTCCATTCCTTCACCGGATTCTCGCCTTCGAGCACTTGCAGGTATTCGGTTTCCCAAATGTCGATATTGTTGGCGTGAGGCGCCAGCACGTCATGATAGAATTGCGGCTCATGCACGGGAGGCGGCGTCAGCAGGTGCTCGAGCTTCGCACGCCATGGTCCATTCAGCGCGGTCTCGGCGGCCAGGACATGCGACGGCGCCATGAAGTTGCGCGGCATCTGCACCGCGAGGAAGCCGCTCGCTGCAACGCTCTTCATGACCGACGGAAACAGCGTGGCGTGATCCGGCAGCCATTGCAGTGCCGCGTTGGAATAGACCAAGTCATACGGCTTTGGCGGCTGCCAGGATGCGAGGTCGGCATGCTGCCATTCGACATCGGGCGCAGCCTTGCGGCCCGCGGCCACCATCTCGGCTGATCCTTCGACGCCTGTGACCTCAGCCCCCGGCCAGCGCTCTTTCAGCAGCTTGGTGACATTGCCCGCACCGGCGCCGAGATCGACGATGGTTCGCGGCGGCAAATCCGGGATGCGTGCGAGCAGGTCGAGCGCCGGCCGCAACCTATGGCCGGCGAATTTCAGATATTGCTGCGGATTCCAGACCATGGTGCCAGCCTCGTCGTCGTGATGCGGTAGCCGGTTCTATGGTTCAAGCCCCTCGCATCTCAAGCAAGGAAAACTGAAGGAGCCTCAACAAAGCTTAGCCTCGTGGAATCGCCGATCGCTGCGCAGCCGCCCTGCTCTACGCGTTGATGGCCGTGAGCACGGCGGCCGCGTCTGCGACCCAGCCGAAGATGCCACCTTGAGCCTTGATCATCTTCAACCCCATCTCGTGGAATTCAGGGAAGTAGGAGGCGCAGCCATCCGCAACGACGACGCAGCGGTAGCCGCGATCATTGGCCTCCCTCACCGTGGTGTTGACGCAGACCTCGGTGGTGACGCCACAGACCAAGAGGTTCTCGATGCCGTGCTGTGTCAGCACGTTGCCGAGTTCGGTCGCGTAGAACGCGCCCTTGCCTGGCTTGTCGATCACGACCTCGCCGGCGACTGGATAGAGTTCGGGGACGATGTCGTGGCCGGCCTCGCCGCGGATGAGAATACGCCCCATCGGCCCGGGATCGCCGATGCGCAGGCTCGGCGCGCCGCGCTCGACCTTGGCCGGCGGCGCATCGGACAGATCAGGCAAGTGCCCTTCCCTGGTGTGGATCACAAGCATGCCTGTTTTGCGTGCAGCCCCGAGCACTTTGCTGATCGGCTGAACCGCGCTTGCAAGCTGCGAGACATCATTGCCGAGCGTCTCGCCGAAGCCTCCTGGCTCCAGGAAATCGCGCTGCATGTCGATGATGACGAGCGCCGTCTTCGCCCAATCGAGCGCGATCGGATCGGGCTCGGCGATCACCATGCCGATGGTTGATGGCGTCACATCTGTCATGGCAGGCCCCCGCATGAGAGTTCATCCGCCGCAGAATGAAGCAAGCACCATGCCATTGTATACAACGATGCTTGGTGCATGCCCAACAAACGAAGATGCCGCCCGGAGGCGGCATCTCAGCATTAGATCGGATTGCAGAGGGGTTACGACGCCAGCGCCTGCCGCGGCGCCGGCTTGCGCTCCATCGGATGGATGTCGATGCCGCGCAGGCGGCCCAGCCGCAGCACGTCCATCGACAGCGTGCGGTCGATGCGGTCGCGGTCCAGCACGCGGATCAGGTCGTCGACGCCGTTGATATCGATGCCGTCGAGCTTGATCACGACGTCGCCGGGCAACAGGCCTGCGCGCGCCGCCGGGCTATCAGGCTCGATCTGCATCAACAGCGCGCCCATCTTGTTCTCGACACCGGCGAGCACCGCGTGCCGCCGCGGGATCGGCGCGGTCTGCCCGGAGACGCCGATATAGGCGCGCCGGACATAGCCGTGCCGGATGATCTCCGACAGCACGAATTGCGCGGTGTTGCTGGCGACAGCAAAGCAGATGCCCTGCGCGCCCTGAATGATGGCCGTGTTGACGCCGATCACCTCAGCCGCTGACGACACCAGCGCACCGCCGGAATTGCCGGGGTTGAGCGCTGCATCGGTCTGGATCACGTCCTCGATGGTCCGCCCCGAGACGGAGCGGATCGAGCGCCCCAGCGCCGACACCACGCCGGCGGTCACCGTCGATTCGAAGCCGAGCGGGTTGCCGATCGCGACCACAAGCTGGCCGCGCCGCAAGGTCTTGGAATTGCCGAGCGAGGCATAGGGCAGGTCACGCGAGCCATTGGCGCGCAGCAGCGCCAGATCGGTGTCGGGATCGACGCCGAGCACATGCGCGTCCGTCACGACACCTTCGGTGTCGCGCAGCCGGATCTCTTTCGAGCTGCCGACCACATGGCTGTTGGTCAGCACCAGGCCGTCTGGCGAGATGACGATGCCGGAGCCGAGCCCGCCGCGCTCACCGCGCTGGCCAGATTTCGGGCCGGTCTCGACGCGCACGACGGCCGGACCAACACGCTCCGTGACCGAGATGACGGCGTTGGAATAGGCGTCGAGCAAAGCCTGGTCATTGACGGGAGCGGCTTCAGACGTTTGCGCCGGCGACAGGTCGTCGCCGGCGAAATCAGAGGTAAAATCCAACATGGCGATTTCCTTTGCCACGTCAGATGGGTAGCTGCCCCCTGCCGCGCAAGGGAGCAGGCGAGCCGGCTAATCCGCCGCGCCGGTCACTTTCCCGCGCACCGCCTTGACGGCGTCGGCCGTGACAGGCGAGGCGGCATTGCCCCAGCTGTTGCGGACATAGGTGACGACGGCGGCGATCTGGTCGTCGCTGAGTCGATAGCCGAACGACGGCATCGTCGGCGCGGTCGGATGGCTCGCCGTGGCGGCCGCCTGTGCACCTGTGATGATGACGTGGATCAGCGACGACGGATCGTCTTGCGTTGCGATCGTGGCGCCCGCGAGCTTCGGGAACACGTGCGCAATGCCCTCGCCCTTGCGGGTGTGGCAGGCCATACAGGTGTCGACAAAGATCGCCTCACCGACCTTCATCCGGCCGTCATCGGCGGAGACCGGGCTCGGCGCCGGCGAGCCGGTCGCGCCCCGCTCCTTCAGATAGACCGCCATCGCCTCCAAGTCGGCGTCCGGCATCTTGGCGGTCGAGTTCTCGACCACGTCCTTCATCGGACCGGAAGCGATCACGCCGCGCGCCTGTCCCGTCTTCAGGTACTGCACGACCTCGTCGACCGACCATTTGCCGAGGCCCGCCTGGGCGTCGTTGGTGATGTTCGGCGCGGTCCAGTTGTCGACCACCCCGCCCTGCAGATATTTGTCGGACTTGTTGGCGCCGAATGCGTTCAGCGGCGTGTGGCAAGCGCCGCAATGGCCGAGACCCTCGACCAGATAGGCGCCGCGGTTGAACTCCTCCGATTTGTTCGGATCAGGCTTGAATTCGCCGGGCGTGAAAAACAGCGAATTCCACGCCGCCATCGAGCTGCGGATGCTGAACGGGAACGGCAGCGTGCTCCGGTTGACACTGTTCGAGACCGGATCGAGCGAGCGCAAGTAAGCCAAGATCGCATCCGAATCCGCCCGCGTCACCTTGGTGTAGTAGGTGTAGGGAAACGCGGGATAGAGCCGGGTGCCGCCCGGCCGCTTGCCCTCATGCATGGCGCGAGCGAAGTCGTCCGCACTCCAGCTGCCGATGCCGGTTGCATTGTCCGGCGTGATGTTCGGCGTCATGATGGCGCCGAACGGCGTCTGCAGTGCGAGCCCGCCGGCGAACGGCACGCCGCCCGGCGCGGTGTGGCAGGCGACGCAGTCGCCGGCCGTGACCAGCGCCTTGCCGCGCTGGATCACGATCAGGTTGTCGGAATCGGCGAGCGCGGCGCTGGGCGCAGCGATCAGTGCGAGCGCGAGCAGATGGCGCAGCCAGGTGCCCCGCCCGGTCGGTTGTTTCGTCACGATCGAGCTCATTGCTGCACCAATGCCCCAGGCGATTTCAGATATTTGCTCTTGATGGCGTCGAGCGCCCAATAGGTCAGCGCTCCCACCGTGCCGGTCGGGTTGTAGCCGGCGTTCTGGGGGAAGGTCGACGCGCCCATCACGAACACGTTCGGCACATCCCAGGACTGCAGATAGCGGTTGAGCACGCTGGTCTTGGGATCGCTGCCCGTCACCGTGCCGCCGGTGTTGTGCGTGCTCTGATAGGGCACCACGTTCCACGGCGTGTTGAGACGGTTGATCTGGGTGGTCTTGGCGCCCATCGCTTTTGCGATCTCCTCGCAGCGCTCGGCCATCCAGTTTGCCATCTTGATCTCGTTCGGCTGGAAGTCGAACGTCATACGCATCAAGGGGCGCCCGTACTGATCCTTGTAGGTCGGATCGAGATCGAGATAGTTCGCGCGATAGCTCATCACGCTGCCCTGCGCGCCGACATTGGTGACGCGCTGATAGGTGTCGCGCACCGCCTTCTTCCAGGCGGAACCCCAGGTCGGCGTTCCCCGTGGCGTCGGGTGATACATGATCGGCCGACCATTGGTGTGGGCGTTGGTGATCGACGCACCGCCGACGAAGCCGTGCGGCCCGTGATCGAAATTGTCGCTGTTGTAGTCGTCCAGCGCAGCGCCCAGCGAGCCGGCCGCAGCAAACGGATTGAAGTTGACGTTATCGAAGAACGCGGTCGCGCCCGAGCCGGTCTGGTAGGCGTAGTTGCGCCCCACAACGCCCTCACCCGTGTTCGGGTCGTAGGCCTTGCCGATGCCCGACAGCAGCATCAGCCGCACGTTGAACAGGCCGTAGGCGCACAGCAGCACGAGATCAGCGGGCTGCTCCCATTCCTCGCCATTGGCATCGACATAGACGACGCCGGTCGCCATCTTACCGTCGCCGGACAGGTTAACCTTGGTCACCTCACATTCGGTGCGCGCCTCGAAATTCGGCTCGCGCACCAAGGCCGGCAGCACGCAGGTCTGTGGCGAGGACTTCGAGTAGTTCGAGCAGCCGAAGCGCTCGCAGAAGCCGCAATAGGTGCACGGCGCCATGCTGCAGCCGTACTGATTGGTGTAGGCGGAGGAAATGTTCGCCGAGGGCCGCGGGAACGGATGGAGGCCCATTCCGCTCGCTGCCTTCATGAACAGCTCCTGCGAATAGCCCTGCTTCAGCGGCGGCGTCGGATATTCGCTGGAACGCTGTCCCTCGAACGGATTGCCGCCGGACTGGATCTGCCCCTTGAGATTGCCGGCCTTGCCGGAGATTCCCAGGCAACGTTCGAACTCGTCATAGAACGGCTCGAGCTCATCATAGCTCATCGGCCAGTCCTGGATCTGATGACCTTCGGGCATGATCTTCTCGCCATAGCGATCGATCATGTGGCTGCGCAGACGGAAGTCGTCGGGCAGGAAGCGCCAGGTCTGGCCGTTCCAGTGCGAGCCCGCACCGCCGACGCCGTTGCCCGGCAGGAAGCTGCCCCAGCGCCGGATCGGCAGCGCGGTCTGCGAGGAGTTGTTGCGCATGGTCAGCGTTTCCTGCCGCGGGCGCAGGAAAATGTCGTGACGCACGGCGTAGCGCAGCTCGTCAGGCGCGGTGCCGATGTTGAAATCGGTGGCGGTGTCCCGCCACGGGCCGCGCTCGATCGCAACGACCTCAAGACCTGCGCGGGCGAGCTCGAGTGCGAGGATCGATCCGGTCCAGCCGAGACCGACGATCACGACATCCTTGCGTGGTAGACGGCGAGCCATCAGCGTTCTCCCCAGGCCTGACGGCCCTGCATGGCGACCGGCGGCAGCGTGTATGGTTTGTTTGGATTGTCGATGACGTCGCGGAAGTCGTAGCGGACCCCGGGGAAGCCAATCAGCTTCCAGCCCGCCATGTCCTTGTTGCCGCCATAGATCGGATCGGCGAAGAAGCCCTCGACCGTGTTGGCGTAGATGGCGTTGAACAGCGTGCGGCTCGGGAAGCCTTCGAACTTTACCTCGCCCTTCTCCATGCCGGCGAGCAGCTTGTCCTTCTCCTCGCCGGAGAGATCGACGAAGGAACGCCCGGAGAAATTCGCCTTGCAGTAGGCCGCGAGCGCAGCCAGTCCCTGGCGATATTGCTGACGCGGCGTCAGCGGCGATTGCAGGCCCTGCGTCGGCAGCGGCTTGTCGGAGAACGGCCCCTGCATGTAGAGCCAGTCGTGCCCGCCATAGGGGCCGGTCAGCTGGCGATCGATGAAGGTGGTGACACCGGCGTCCTTGGCGCCCGGCCCGAGCTCGTCAGTCGGGATCAAGCGGTCGACGATCGCCTCGATGACGGCAGCCTCCTCTGCGGTGAAGAACAACCAGCCGCCGGGCACGACCGGCGTCACCGGATAGACCTCGTTCGGCCGCCACGGCAGCACCTTGGTGACAACCTTGGCTGTCGCCCCTGAGGTCGTAATCAACAGCGCCGCGGTGGCAAGCAGGCTCCGTCGCGACATGCCTGAATGTTTGGGTTTCTCTGTCGGCGGCGCGAATTTGGCGCGCATCGCCGAGCGATCGTCGGTTTGCATCTCTGACCCCCAGCCGAATCCGAATGATCCGATCTGGAAGTCTTCTTAGACAGATTCGTAAACAAATCCGTTGTCAATCGAATGCAAATCGATCATGGCGCCCTGCGCCACATCGGGGCGCGTGTTTTTACCGCATCCAACAATGACCAATCGCCCTGCTCGAGCTGATGTCCTCTCGGGAACGGCGCGCGCGGTTCCAAATTAAGAGACTTCAGCACGCGATCATCACGATAGTAGCACTGCAGGATGACCCGGCTCAGCGTTGCGGCTGCTACACCGCCGGTTGTACGGAACTCCGCGACCACAGCATTGCGTCGGGCGGACTCCAGCATGGCAAGTGGCTGGCCCGCCAGACGCGCGAGGTGATCGAGCGCGGAACGCACGGCAGCTCCGTCTCGACCGAGAGTTGCAATGATGTCGGCCTGGATGGCCGCGTCGTCCGCGCCGGGCACACCATATTCCACGCTTGCGGGGATCATTATGCTCGCAATGGTGCGCAAGTCATCGCGTTGCAATGTGGTCAGCTCATCGTTCGACTGCATGACAGCCTCAATCAAAGAGGTTGGCGAGGCGCTGCTTCATCTGATCGGCGATGTACAGCGCAATGGCCTGGATGGTGGAGGTCGGATTGACGCCGCCCGAGGTGACGAACAGGCTGCCGTCGACGACGAAGAGGTTCTTCACGTCGTGCGTGCGGCCCCATTCATTGACAACAGAGCGCTCCGGGTCCGTGCCCATGCGCGCGGTGCCAAGCAGGTGCCAGCCGCCATAGAGGATCGGCACGTTCATGCAAATGTCAGTGGCGCCTGCAGCCTCCAGGATCTCCTTCGCATGCGCGACGGCATGCGTGATCATCTTCGCCGAGTTCTCGCCGATCGTGTAGTCGACACGCGGCGCCGGAATGCCGTGGCTATCCTTCAGCACGGGATCGAGCGTGACGCGGTTGTGCTCTTCGGGCAGGTCCTCGCAGATCGCCGATATCGCCAGGCGGTGACCGTTGAGCTTGCGAAAGACAGCGTGATGCTCCGCGCCCCAGGGCAACAGCCCTCTCGCTTCGCTGCTCACAGCCTCGAAGATCGGGCCGACACCACGGCCGAACTGAAAAGCATAGCCGCGCACGAAACCGCGTGAGAGATCGGTCTCGTAAAACTCCTTGCTCCACAGGCAGGTCGGCGGCGCGCGGTTGCTGTCGGTCGGCTCGTCAACATAGCCGTAGACCTGCGCATAAGGATGAAACATCAGGTTCTTGCCGACGAGGCCCGAGGAGTTGGCAAGCCCGTCCGGAAAGCGACCGGACGTCGAGTTCAACAAGAGCCGTGGCGTGCCGACGCCGTTGCAGGCGATGATGACCACCTCGGCCGGCTGGAATTGCTCGACGCCATCCTTGTCGTAGTAGACGACGCCGCTTGCCATGCCCTCGTCGTTGGTGGTGATCTCGCGCACCCGGCAATGCGTGCGCAGCTCGACGCCGGCGCGCAGCGCCGCCGGCCAGTAGGTGATGTCGGTCGAGGCTTTCGCACCTTGCGCGCAGCCCGGCGTGCAGTGACCGAGATTGATGCAGCGCGCCCTGCCCTCGTAGTCTGTCGTGGCGACCGTCGTATCGGACGGCCACCAGTGCCAACCGAGTTTGTTCATCGCCTTGGCGAACCGCGTGCCAGAGCGCCCCAGCGGCAGCGGCGGCATCGGCGGCTGCGTCGGCGGAAACGCCGGATCTCCAGCAAGGCCCGAGACGCCCATGATGCGATCGTTCTCGGCGAAGAACGGTGCCAGCGTGTCGTAATCGATCGGCCAGTCGTCGGCGACGCCATCGAGCGTACGGACGCGGAAGTCGGATGGATGCAGGCGCGGCCAATGCGCGGTGTACATCACGGTCGAGCCGCCGACGCCGTTGAAATTGACGACCTTGATCGGCGAGTGGTCGTCGTTGATGGGATAGTCCTCGGCCCTAGCACGGATGTTCGGGCTCGGCGAATAATCGCCGTAGAAGCGCGCCTCCCAATCGCGTCCCGTGCTCGGATATTCTGACGGCTTCATCCAGCCGCCCTGCTCCAGGCAGAGGATGTGCATCTTGGTCTCGGCCAGGGACCAGGCCACGGCGGCGCCGGAGGCGCCCGCGCCAATGATCAGGACGTCGACAGGATCGTTCATTTCCGGGCATGTCTCCCTTTTGCTGCCGCGTCTCTTGTTGCGTCTTGGGCGCGGTCAGAATGTTGGCCCGACAAGAACGCGCGGGCAGACATGACGATAGAGGCAGACCCGATCGGACGTCAAAGGCATAGGCCCATGCAATGGATTAGCCCAGCGATGGACCGGTATGCTAGGGAGAGCCCGGGCCGCGCCCGGCGGCCCGCGGGGGAAATTGATCTATGCGATTGCGACATGCGTTGTTGACGATCTGTGCGACATCGCTGCTCGGACTTTTGCTGCCGGCAGCATCGGCGAAAGCGGCCAGCGCCATCGTGCGAGACGGCGACACGATTCAAGCAGGCGATACGGTCTACCACCTCGATGGCATCGATGCGCCGGAGCTCGATCAGCTCTGCATCAATGACCAGGCCGATTCCTGGAGCTGCGGCATCGACGCCCGTGACCGCCTGAGCAAGCTGATCGGCGGCCGTTCGGTCCATTGCGATGATCTCGGACCGGACAAGGGACGCGGCGGCCGGCATCTCGGCGTCTGCACCGCCGATGGAGACAAGGTCAGTCTCAACCAGCAGGCGGCGCGATCAGGCATCGCCATCAGCGTCGAGCCGGCGGCCAGGGTTCACGCCAAGGAGGATGCCGCGGCCGCCAAGACGGCCGCGAGCGGCATCTGGAAAGGCTGTTTTGCGGCGCCGGGCGATTTCCGGGCCGGCAAGAAGGATGGACCTCTGCTCGGCGCCTCCTGTCGCCCTGATCGCGACAGCGAGATCCGCGCGGTGCTGTTTCCCAATCCGCCGGCTGCGCCCCCCGGCTGCACCATCAAGGGCAAGTTCGCGCTGCGCGCGCGGGTGACCGGCAATATCGGCATCTATCATTTGCAGGGCTGTCCGAGCTATCCGGGGATCACCGAGCCGGAGCGCTGGTTCTGCTCGGAGGATGACGCCCGTGCCGCTGGTTTTCGGCGGGCTTATAATTGCCGACCACGCAAGGGGAAGTAGCGAACCAAACTGAGTGAAAACCGACTGGCCGCCGCAGGCTCGATGCACCCTCTCCCCTTGTGGGAGAGGGTGCACTGTTGTCGCGGAGATTACTGTGCCTCGATCGAAACAATTCTTCAAGCGCTATGCAGCAGCCCCCTCACCGCTGCATCTGCATCAACTGATCCATCGGAATCATGTTGTGGTTGAGGTGATCCATGATCCATATCGAACCGCCAACCACCAGGAACACGATCAGCAAACCAAAGGCCAGCGCCAGCACGTTGTTGGTGTTGTCGGGCCCGGTGGTGATGTGCAGGAAGAACACGATGTGGACACCCATCTGCGCGATCGCGAGCACGACGATCGCGACCGGAATGGACGGCTGCCAGACGAGATCGGTGCCGGCGATGAAGAACGAGGTCGCCGTCAGCAGGATCGCAAGGCCAAGCCCGAGCAGATAGCCGAGGACCCGCGAGCCGAGACTGCGATGCTCCTCTTCGCCCGGTGCAACGTCGAGGTGATGATTGTGCGTTCCGTGAACCTGCTCGCTCATACCGCGCTCCCTAGCAGATAGACGACGGAAAATACCGCGACCCAGATGATGTCGAGCGCATGCCAGAACAGCGCAAAGCACAGGATGCGGCGCTGGATATCGGCACGAAAGCCCTTGGCGAAGACCTGGGCCATCATGGTCAGGAGCCAGAGGATGCCGGCAGAGACGTGCAGGCCATGGCAGCCGACCAGGCTGAAGAAGGCGGACAGGAACGCGCTGCGACTCGGGCCAGCGCCTCGCTCGACGAGATCGATGAATTCGATGGCTTCGAGCGCCAGGAAGCCGGCGCCGAACAGAGCCGTGACCGCCATCGATATCTGAAACCAGAGATTGTTGCGCATGTCGGCCGCGATGCTCGCCATGCCGCAGGTGAAGCTCGACAGCAAGAGCAGCGCGGTTTCGATCGCGACATTCTTCAGGTCGAATAGCTGAGCACCGCTCGGGCCGCCGTTCGTCTCTCCTACCAGCACCCCGTAGGTCGCAAAGAAGCAGGAGAACATCACGATGTCGGAGAGCAGGAAGATCCAGAAGCCGAAGCCGGTCACGATCCGCTTTGGCGCTGGTCCCTCATGTTCGGCAGCATGCAGGTGATGCGGATCGGCGTGGCCATGCGCCATTGCAACTACCGACATCATGCACCTCCTGCGATGGTCACGAGGCCGCGGCGCTCCTCGATATTGGTCCGATCGATCCGTTCGACCTCCGCGGCCGGGATGACGTATTCATCATGGTCGCGCCAGGCGAAGGCGACGAAGGTTGCGAACGCACCGACCAACCCCAAGATGACCATCCACCAGATGTGCCAGATCAGCGCAAAACCCATGATCGTGGCGAAGAAGGCGGACACGAAGCCGGTCGGCGAGTTCTTCGGCATTTCGACATCCCTGTAGTCCGGCGCCTTGGCCTCCAAGCCCTGCTGCTTGGCGTGGGCCTTGATCAGCCAATAAGCATCCTCTCCGGTGACATCGGGCATGACGGCGAAGTTGAACACCGGCGGCGGCGAGGCGGTGGCCCATTCCAGCGAGCGGCCATCCCAGGGATCGCCGGTGCGATCCCGCAATTTCTCCCGCTGCGCGATGCTGACCACGAGCTGGGTAACCTGGCAGACGATGCCGATCAGGATCAGGATGGCGCCGACACCGGCGACCAGCAGCCAGGGCCGCCATTCCGGCACGTCATAGTGCTGCATGCGGCGGGTCATGCCGAGGAAGCCGGCTGCGTAGAGCGGCATGAAAGCGACATAGAAGCCGACCAGCCAGAACCAGAACGCGGCCTTCCCCCAGCCCTCATGCAGGCGGAAACCGAACGCCTTCGGGAACCAGTAGGTGTAGCCGGCGAAGGCGCCGAACAGCACGCCGCCGATGATCACATTATGGAAGTGCGCAACCAAGAACAGGCTGTTGTGCAGCAGGAAGTCGGCCGGCGGCACCGCGACCAGCACCCCGGTGAGACCGCCGATAATGAAAGTCACCATGAAACCGAGCGACCACAGCATCGGCGAGGTGAAGCGGACGCGGCCGCCATACATCGTGAACAGCCAGTTGTAGATCTTCACGCCGGTCGGCACCGCGATGATCATGCTGGCGATGCCGAAGATGGCGTTGACCTCGGGGCCCGCCCCCATGGTGAAGAAGTGATGCAGCCACACCATGAAGGAGATGACGCAGATCGCCATGGTGGCGAGCACCATCGAGCGATAGCCGAACAGCGGCTTGCCGGAGAAGGTCGGCACCACTTCGGAGTACACGCCGAAGGCCGGCAGCACCAGGATGTAGACCTCGGGATGGCCCCAGGCCCAGATCAGGTTCATGAACATCATGACGTTGCCGCCGCCATCATTGGTGAAGAAATGAAAGCCGAGGTAACGGTCGAGGATCAACATCGCCAGCGTCGCGGTCAGGATCGGGAACGCAGCGACGATCAGGAGGTTGGACGCGAGCGTGGTCCAGCAGAAGATCGGCATGCGCAGCAGTGTCATGCCCTTGGTGCGCAGCTTCAGCACTGTTGTCGTCAGGTTGACGCCTGCGACAAGCGTGCCGACGCCGGATATCTGCAGCGCCCACAGGTAATAGTCGACGCCGACGCCGGGCGAGTAGTTCAACTCCGATAGCGGCGGATAAGGCAGCCAGCCGGTGCGGGCGAACTCGCCGACGACGAGCGAGATGTTGACGAGCAGCGCGCCGGTCGCCGTCAGCCAGAAGCCGACCGAGTTCAAGGTGGGAAAGGCGACGTCACGCACGCCGAGTTGCAGTGGTACCACGAGGTTCATCAACCCGATGACGAACGGCATCGCCACAAAGAAGATCATGATGGTGCCGTGCGCCGAGAACACCTGGTTGTAGTGCTCCGGCGGAAGGTAGCCGTCCGAATGCAGCGCGACGGCCTGCTGGCCACGCATCATCAGCGCGTCGGCGAAGCCGCGCAGCAGCATCAGCATGGCAAGGAAGATGTACATGACGCCGATCCGCTTGTGATCGACGCTGGTGATCCACTCGTTCCAGAGATAGGGCAGATGGCCCTTGATGACGACCCAGGCGAGCACCGCTACGATGAGCAGGACGACGACCCCGCCAGAAATCAGCGGAATTGGCTGATCGAACGGGATGGCAGACAGCGTAAGCTTACCGAACATTATTGACTCCGGTCTCCGGCCTGGCCTCGTTGGTCGTCAGCTTCGGTCCCGGAGCGGGAGGAATCTGCTGGCTGGTGATTTTCCCGAACAGCTCGGGATCATCCAGGCGGAACGTCATCGGTGTCTTCTCGATCGATTGCTCTGCAAGCTTCTTGTAGGTGTCGGCATTGAGAACCTGGTCGCTCTTTGCTGTCGACGTGACCCAGTCGCTGAACGCGACTTGCGACACCACGTGAGTGTCGAACATCATGTCCGGAAAACCGTCGCCGCTGAAATGGCCCGAGATGCCCTTGTAGGTCCCCTCCTCGTCGGCGCGCAGCTCGAGATGCGTCGTCATGCCGTTCATGGTGTAGATCAGGCTGCCCAGCTGCGGGATGAAGAACGCATTCATCACGCTGCCAGACGTGAGCTCGAAGCGCAGCGGCGCACCGGCGGGCACGGTCAAGGTATTGACGGTCGCGATGCGCTGGTCGGGATAGATGAACAGCCACTTCCAATCGAGCGAGACCACCTGGATGCGGATCGGAATGCCGGTGCCCGGCACGGGCTTGGCCGGATCGAGATCGTGCGAGCCGATCCAGGCGACGCCGCCGAGCAGAATGACGGTGAGCGCCGGGATGGACCACACCACCATCTCGACGCGGCCCGAATAAGCCCAGTCGGGAAGATATTCGGCTTTGGTGTTCGACTGTCGAAACCAGAAGGCGAAGGCAAAGATTGCAATGATCGTGGGGATGACGATCGCCAGCATGATCGCAATGGAGTCGATCAGAATGGTCTTCTCGGCTGCTGCGATCGGCCCCTGCGGGTCGAGTATGTTCATCGTGGCATCAATCCGCGCGGTAAGGCTCGCCCGCACAACGTGTGCGGACACTGCCCGTTCCTCTCTGGGGAACTACGATTCCCTGGCGCATCTCGTGAAGCCCTGCGTTTTTTTGAATCACGAAATCGCTCTTACGCCGAATTGCCGTGCTCGCAAAGGCTACATTGCGATGCATCAAAATAATTTCTGCTCTGCAGCAAACGCAACGCTCACCACGTGAATTTCATTCAGCCGTCACGCGAATTCATTTTGCGATGCACACGGGAGAGCTGCAGGCGGTCCTCGCCCGCAACGGATCTGACCGGCCAGTCTTTGCGTATCCCAGCGCATGAGGAGCACATATGCTTCGCTGTCAGAGCCAGAAGAGGATGCGAGGAGGACAACGTGCGTTTGAAGAATCGGATCGCGATCGTGGTCGGTGCCGGCCAAAGTCCTGGCGAAGGCATGGGCAATGGCCGCGCGACCGCGCTCACCTTCGCGCGCGAGGGTGCGAGCGTCCTCTGCGTCGATCACAACATCGATTCAGCGCAGCAGACAGTCGACATGATCGCCGCGAAGGGCGGCATCGCCCGCGCGTTCAAGGCCGACGTCACCAGCGCGACCGACATCGAGCGGATGGTTGTGCAGGCCCACGGCATATGGGGCCGCATCGACGTTCTGCATAACAATGTCGGCGTCAGCCTCGCCGGTGGCGATGCTGAGCTGCTGGCGCTGACCGAGCATGCGTTCGATCGCTGCGTCGCGATCAATCTCAAGAGCTGCGTCCTCGCGGCGAAGCACGTGATCCCGATCATGCGGCGCCAGGGCTCAGGCAGCATCATCAACATCTCATCGATGGCCGCGATCACCACCTACCCTTACGTCGCCTACAAGGCGACGAAGGCAGCGATGATCGCCTTCACCGAGCAGCTCGCCTATCAGAATGCGGAGTACGGCATCCGTGCCAATGTCATCCTGCCGGGCCTGATGAACACGCCGATGGCGGTCGATACCCGCGCCCGCGAATTCAACAAGAGCCGCGCCGAGGTCGAGGCCGAGCGCGACAGCAAGGTGCCGCTGCGGCGGAAGATGGGCACGGCCTGGGACGTCGCCAACGCCGCGCTCTTCTTCGCCTCCGACGAGGCCAACTTCATCACCGGTGTGACCCTGCCCGTCGACGGCGGCGCCAGCGTACGGCGCGGCTAGATAAGGTCGGACGATCGTTTGCATCGATACAGACGATCGTTCGATTTCGAACAGAACCACTTCACGCCACGCTGACATTGATGTGATCGCGCGGCGCGGCGCCTTTCACTTTGCGCCGCGTGCGCCTGTTCGCATGTGCTTAGGCATGAAAAAGCAGCGCCTCCCGGAATAGACGACGCGTTCGTGCGTCATCACCTGAACAAGCCAAGGTCGCAGAGGCAGTACCTATCGTTCAAGCCTCGTGATCGGGCATTCCAGAACGGACCAGTCCATGTGGCGATTTACGAGACCCGGCGTAGGCAGGACGATGCTCTGTGCTTTCATGCTGATCACCGGCACGGTGCCTCTGCTCGTGTTCGCGAAGGACAAACCGCAGCCGATAGCGGCTTCGCCCGATGAGAGTGCGTTTCTCAGAGAGAACGAGGCGACGATGAACAAGATGATGGACGGCATGGCCGCCAAGCCGTCGGGCGACATCGACCGCGACTTCGTGGCGATGATGTCGCCGCATCATCAGGGTGCGATCGACATGGCGATCATCGAACTGCGTTACGGCAAGAACGAGCAGCTCCGGCGCATCGCCCAGGAGATCATCGTCGACCAGACGCAGGAGATCGCGACCATGAAGCTCGCGCTCGGCGAGCCTGCAACGGACACGACGTCCGCGCCGACGCAACCCACACCCTCCGCCAAATCAGACGGTCACGAACAGGCGGGCATGCCGATGCACATGTCCCACCCGATGAAGTAGGAGCGAAAGCATGACGATCTGGAAGAGCACTCTTCTCGCCGGAACGATGCTGGCCAGTACATCGCTTGCAGCGTGTCCGGCCGCCTGGGCCGGACAGGCGCCCGGCTCGCTTGCTACGGCCGACGTTCCGATCAGCCATCATGATCGCGTCTACGCCGCCGAGCAGTTCTCGAACACGGTCTCGGTGACTGATCCCGTCGACAACAAGCTGCTCGGCGTCATCAGGCTCGGCGATCCGCAGCCGGCGAACTTCAGCCCGCTCTATCGCGGCCAGGTCCTGGTCCACGGCATGGGCTACTCGCCCGATCATCACACGCTGGCCGTGGTCTCGATCGGCTCGAACTCGGTGACCTTCATCGACACCGCGACTAACGCCGTCAAGCACGTCGACTATGTCGGCCGCTCACCACATGAAGCGTTCTTCACGCCCGACGGCCGCGAGGTCTGGGTCACCGTGCGCGGCGAGAACTACATCTCCGTGATCGACGCCAAGACCTTCGCCGAGAAGACCCGCATCATCACCCCGAACGGCCCGGGCATGCAGATCTTCTCGCCCGACGGCAAGTACGGCTACATCTGCTCGTCCTTCAATCCCGAGACCGATGTGGTCTCGGTTGACGACCACAAGATCATCGCCAAGGTGAAGCAGGACAGCCCGTTCTGCCCGAACATCGCGGCGACGCCGGATGGCGGCCAAGTCTGGTTCACGCTCAAGGACACCGGCAAGACCCAGGTGTTCAACGCCAAGCCGCCATTCGGCCTGATCAAGACCATCGACACCGGCCCAATCACGAACCACGTCAACTTTGCCCATACGCCCAAGGGCACGTTCGCCTATGTCACGATTGGCGGCCTGAACCAGGTCAAGGTCTATCGCACCGACGACTTCTCGCAAGTCGCGACCATTGCGGTTGGCAATCTGCCACATGGCGTGTGGCCCTCCGGCGACGGCAGCCGCATCTATGTCGGGCTCGAGAACGCCGATGCACTGACCGCGATCGACACCGCGACCAACAGCGTGATCGCCAACATCCCGATCGGCCAGGCGCCGCAGGCGATCGCCTACGTGCCGAACGCCGCACCCAATCCGGACGACCGCTCGAACCTGCAGCCGCTCGGCGTCGCCGGTGAGGCCGCGCATCTGTCGCTGGCTTCGAAGAACGCGGCGAGGGACGCGAGCGCGCCGACCAGCGTCTCGCTGTTCGACCAGGGCCTTATCCAGGTGTTGCAAGCCTCGGTGACGGGACTCGAACCGAAGCAGAAATATGTGCTGGCCCTATCCGCCCAGGCGGATGGCAGCAGTGCGCTGCAGCCGCTCGCGGCCTTCATGACAAACGCGGCGGGCTCGGCGATCGTCAATGCGGCCGGCCCGATCCGGCAGATCGTCGACCAGCGGGCAGAGGCCGGGCGGCATTACCTCGTCATCGTGCCCGGCGACTCCACAACGATTTCGGGCAACGCCGTCCA
>Ga0209233_1000572_pt1 | contig 19687 bp, 23 predicted proteins | sample AraplaCL_Cvi_mCL_FD_184269 | JGI IMG/M metagenome (GOLD analysis project Ga0209233, IMG submission 184269) | Arabidopsis root microbial communities from the University of North Carolina, USA - plate scrape CL_Cvi_mCL (SPAdes) (version 2) | ecosystem: Host-associated > Plants > Roots > Endosphere...
GGGTTGGTCCGCGGCTTGGGGCCCGGCTTGTCGCCAAGACCCCAGCTCGGCCGGCCGGCCGTGGTCGTGCTCTCGTGCACGTGGGTTTCGATGTCTTCCGGGGTCATGCCGGAAAAGAAGTTGAACGCGGTGTTATAGTGCCGGACGTGCTCGAGGCAGAAATTGTGATACTGGCCCTCGGCCCGATTGCCCTTGGGTGCCTTGTAGATGCCGGGGCGATCGCAGCCTTCCCACGCACATTCGGGGGCCTCCACCTGAGGCTTGGGCTCGTGCCGCGGCCGGACCCGCACGCGGTCGAACAGCTTGGAATCGAGTTTCATCGTCACTAGTTACTCACCGCTTCATCCAGAAAGACCCCACGAGATGTCGACCCGCGAAATCATCATTGAAAAGCTCTCGGCCCGCTTCGATCCCCTCCATCTGGAGGTCATCGACGAGTCGGATCGGCACCGGGGCCATTCCGGCTGGCGGAAGGAGGGTGAAACCCACTTCCGTGTCAGAATCGCGACCCGACAATTTGCCGGCAAGCCGCGCCTGGCGCAACACCGCGCCATAATGGACGAGCTCCAGCCCGAATTGCGGACCGGCGTTCATGCTCTCGCCATCGAGGTCCTGTCGCCTGACGGGCCGCTGGCGCCGCCCGCCCGCGTCGAGGAACCCTGAAGTTCGGCTGCTTCGCGCTTCGGCGCAAGCGGCGCCGAGGCCAAATTGGCGGCCGCCGGCCCCTTGACAAGGGGGCTCGGGCCGCTCCCCGGCCGGCTTTCGCGTTTTGGTCCATAGGGTAGGGATGCGGGTAAGGCCCCCTTCACCCCCAGCTGAGCCTCAGGCCTGGCGCATTTCCTCGAGGAATGCCGCAACCGTCGCGGCGTCGACATTGCGCTCGATGAAGGCCTGGCCGATGCCCCGGGTCAGAATGAAGGTGAGGGCGCCACGCACCACCTTCTTGTCCTGCGCGATGGCGTCCATCAGCACGGCCGTCGGAGGAAGGTCGCCGGGGATGTCGGCGAGGCGGGTCGGCAGGCCGGCGGCCTGCAGGTGGGCGGCGACGCGGACCGTGTCCTGCGAGGTCGAGAGCCCGAGCCGGGCGGAAAACTCGTGCGCCAGCACCATGCCGATGGCGACGCCTTCCCCGTGCAGCAGCCGGCTCGAATAGCCCGTGGCCTTTTCGAGTGCGTGGCCGAAGGTGTGGCCGAGGTTGAGCAGGGCGCGGACGCCGGTCTCCTTCTCGTCGGCGAGCACGAATCGCGTCTTGGCGGCGCAGGCGTGCGCCACGGCTTCGGCCCGCGCCGGGCCGCCGGCGAAAATGTCGGCCCGGTTGACCTCGAGCCAATAGAAGAAATCGGCATCGTCGATGAGCCCGTATTTGACGACTTCTGCATAGCCCGAGGCGAACTCGCGCGGCGGCAGGGTTTCGAGCGCCGACAGGTCGGCCAACACCAGCTTTGGCTGGTGGAAGGCACCGATTAGGTTCTTGCCATGCGGCGAGTTGATGCCGGTCTTGCCGCCCACCGAGGAATCGACCTGCGCGAGGAGCGTCGTCGGCACCTGGACGAAATCCATGCCGCGCCGGGTCACCGCGGCGGCAAAACCCGCCAGGTCGCCGATGACGCCACCACCCAGCGCCAGCACCAGGTCACCGCGCTCGAGCCTTGCGGCGAGCAGGGCATCCACCACCTCGCCGAAGCGGGCGAAGGATTTGGTCGACTCGCCATTGGGCATGGTCACCACGGCGTAACCGATCCCCTCGGCATCGAGCGAACGCGTCAGTCGCGGCAACTGCGCCCGGGCCACTTCGGTGTCGGTGACGATGCCGAAGCGCCGGCCAGGGAACTGCTGCCTCAGCCGGGCCCCGGCCGTATCGATCAGCCGGTCGCCGACCACGATATCATAGGCGCGCTCGCCGAGCGGCACGTGGACGGTCAGTTCACTCGACATGGCCGGCCTCGGCGGTCTCGTTGTGCGGGGCCAGGTAAGCTATTGCGGCGTCGATGATTTCGGCCGCCACCTGGTCCTGCGGCACGTCGCGGGTCAAAACCGTGATGTCGGCTTCGCCATAGATGGGGTAGCGCCTCTCGATCAGGCCCTTGAGCGTCTCGCGCGGGTTGGCGGTCTTCAGCAACGGGCGATTGGAACGGCGCTGCACGCGGGCGAACAGCAGGTCGAGTTCGGCCTTGATCCAGACCGACAGGGCGCCCGCCTTGATGAGGCCGCGCGTCTCCTCGTTGATGAAGGCGCCGCCGCCGGTCCCCAGCACGATATCGGGATCGCGCAGCAGCCGGGCCACGACCCGCGCTTCGCCGGCGCGGAAATCGGCCTCGCCATGCGCCGCGAAAATCTCGGGGATGGTCATCCCGGCCGCCTTTTCGACCTCCTCGTCGCTATCGACGAAGCGGCGGTTCAGCCGGGCGGCGACACGGCGACCGACGGTGGTCTTGCCGGCACCCATCATGCCTACGAGCACGATCGGCCGGTGACCCAGCAGCGCGAGGAGCTCGTCGCGCCTCGTTTCGCGTGCGGCGCCGGGTGGTGATGCCTCTGTCATGGAGCAGGGGTTGAAGCGATCAAGGCCCCGGTTGTCAAGCGAAGCGCTGGGATCGGACCGTCGCGCCAGACAATCGGCGGGCGGTTCCCTAAAAGTGGCTTGAATTGTGGCGGCAAAGTGCGCTTCCTAACGGCCTTGTGAAAAATACCGACTGAAGACCAATGGACCAGAAATCCGAACTCATTCCCTTGCTCGACGCGGTGGGGGTCAAGATCAACGGCCCCAATCCCTGGGATCCCCAGATCCGGGACGAGCGTTTTTGGACGCGTCTTTACGCCCAGGGCTCGCTGGGGCTGGGCGAAGCCTACATGGACGGCTGGTGGGAGTGCGACGACCTCGCGGAGTTCTTCAACCGCATGGTCGGGGCCAACATCGAGAACAAGCTGCGTGTGACGCCGAACCTCGTCTGGCAGATCGTCCAGGCGCGGTTCCTCAACATGCAGACCGTCTCGCGGTCGAAGCGCGTCGCCGCCATGCACTACAACGAGACAGAGGCCTACAAGGCCAGCCTCGATGCGCGGATGACCGGCTCGTGCGGCTACTGGCCCGAGGGGGTCACCAATGTCGACGAAGCGCAGGAAGCCAAGCTCGACATGATCTGCCGCAAGGTGCAGCTCAAGCCCGGTGAGACCGTATGGGACATCGGCTGCGGCTGGGGCGCCTTCATGGGCTTTGCGGCGGAAAAGTACGGCGCCAACTGTGTCGGCGTCACCGTGTCGCCCGACCAGGCCGAATATGGCCGGGCGCGCTACAAGGGCCTGCCGGTCGAATTCCAGGTCAAGGATTACCGCGAGTTCGAAGGCAAGGCCGACAAGGTCGTCTCGATGGGGATGTTCGAGCACGTCGGCTATCGCAATTTCCGCACCTATTTCGAAACGGCGCGGCGGGTGATCAAGGACGACGGGCTGTTCCTGCTGCACACCATCGGCTCGCCGGAGTCCAAGACCACGATCGATCCCTGGATCGAAAAGTACATCTTTCCGGGCGGCGTGCTGCCCTCCATCAAGCAGGTGGGCGAGGCGATCGAAGGCCTGTTCTCGGTCGTCGACGTGCACAATATCGGGCCGCACTACGACAAGACGCTGGTCGCCTGGTGGGACAATTTCCGCACCAAGTGGCCGCAGCCGCAGACGCCCGAGCAGTGGCGGTTCTTCCGCATGTGGCAATACTACCTGCTCTGCTGCGCCGGCGGCTTCCGCTCCCGCGCCATTCACGTCTGGCAGTTCGTGCTGTCGACGCGCGGCGTCCCCGAAGGCTACGTGACGCAGCGGTAAAGCTGCCGCAACGGACCGCCACGGGCTGCCCTCTCTCCTTGTGGGAGAGGGGGCCGGGAGGCGGGTGACGGGTGGAGCCGCGCATCGCGCCTGGCGCCGCACCCCCATCCGGCGCTTCGCGCCGCCCTCTCCCAGAAGCGGAGAAGGCAGGGCCGTTCACGCCTTCCCTAAAATTGGCCAGGAATCAGTGTTATGGTGCAGCCTCAGAGATTGGGGCCGCCATGCCGACGCTGATACGACTGATCTTTGCGCTGCTGTTTCTCGGCGCCCTGGGGTTCGCCGGGCTGTTCGCGCTGACGATTTTCGTCGATCCGGGGCAAAAGCAGATCACCGTCAAGATTCCGCAGCGCGAGCTGGTGCTGACACCCGTCACGCCCGCCCCGGCGGCGCCGGTCACCGAGGCCGCGACGCTGCCGCAAACCGATGACTCGCACGCCAAGGTCGTCGACACGACGCAGGAATGACCACGCGCGACGCCCACCTCATCGAGTCTTTCCTCGAAATGATGAGCGCCGAGCGTGGCGCCGCAGCCAATACCATTGCGGCCTACCGGCGCGACCTCGACGACTACGCCGCGCACCTCGCGGGTGAAGGGCGGTCGATGGCCGAGGCGACGCGCGAGGACGTGGTCGGCTACCTGGCGCGGCTCGAGGGCGAGGGGCTCGCTGCCTCCAGCAGCGCCCGCCGCCTGTCGGCGCTGCGCCAGTTCCACCGCTTCCTCTGCGCCGACAATGTGCGGGCCGACGATCCGACCCGCATCGTCGCCAGTCCCAAGGCCCGGCGACCGCTGCCGAAGGTGCTGTCGACGGGCGAAGTCGACCGCCTGCTGGCGCTGGCCGAAAGCGAGGCGAACGCGGCCGCGGGCGGGGCGAAGCAGGCGCTGGCGCACCGCCTCTACGTGCTGCTTGAGCTGCTCTACGCCACGGGGTTGCGGGTTTCCGAACTCGTCAGCCTCAAACGGGCGGCGGTGATGCGCGATGCGAGCTTTCTCACCGTCGTCGGCAAGGGCCGCAAGGAGCGGATCGTGCCGATCAACGACCGGGCCCGCGATGCCCTGCGCGCCTATGTGCCGACGCTCGAGCCGGGACCGTGGCTGTTCCCGGCGGCCGGGGAATCGGGGCACCTCACCCGGCAGGTGTTCGGCCGCGAACTCAAGGGCCTCGCCGGGCGGGCAGGGATCGGCGCGGCGCGCGTTGCCCCGCACGTGCTGCGGCATGCCTTCGCCAGCCACCTCTTGGCCGGCGGCGCCGACTTGCGCGTGGTGCAGACCCTGCTCGGGCACGCGGACATTTCGACGACGCAAATCTATACTCACGTGCTCGACGAAAAGCTCCGCACCCTGGTGGAGACGCACCACCCGCTGGCGGACAAGGACTGATCGTCATGCGGCGCAAGGTTTTGGTGGTCCTGGCCGGGCTGGTGGCCGTTCCGGTGCTCGTCGTCGGGGCGGCGGGGATCGACGTGCTGCGCTACGCCTGGACCAGCGACAACGGCCCGGCCGATGCCGCGGTGGTGCTGGGGGCGGCGGTGCCGAGCACCGGGCCGTCGCCGGTCTTTGCCGAGCGCATCAACCATGCGGTGGCGCTCTACCGGGCGGGGTCGGTCAAATTCATCATCATGACCGGCGGCAAGGGGCCGGGCGAACGGGTCGCCGAGGCGGAGGCGGCGCGCGACCAGGCGATCGCTGCCGGCGTGCCGGCCGATGCGATCCTGGTCGAGACGCAGTCGCGCGATACCCAGCAGAACCTCGCCAACGTCAAGCCGATCGTCGACGCGCACGGCCTCGGCCGGCTGCTCATCGTCTCCGATCCGCTGCACATGGCCCGGGCGATGCAGATGGCTGCGGCCGCCGGGCTCGATGCGGCCCCGTCGCCGACCCCCACGACCCGCTTCAGGACGCTGGCGAGCCAGTTGCCGATGCTGATCCGCGAGACCTACTTCAACCTCCACTACCGCATTCTGGGAAGTTGAACGGGGGCGAGCGCACCAAGCAAGTGGTGTCTGCTTGACTCCACCCCGGGCAATCGCCACTTTCCGGCCACTTTAGCCAACAACACAAGCGCGCCGCCGAACCGGCGCTACAACAGACCCGCACGGGCCCGAGGGGCATGCAGACTTATCTCGATTTCGAAAAGCCGGTAGCCGAGCTCGAAGGCAAGATCGCCGAACTCAAGTCACTGTCCTCGGCCGACCAGGCGGTGTCGATCGACGAGGAGGTCGACCGGCTTTCGGCCCGGGCCGAAGAAGCGCTGGCCGACGTCTACAAGAAGCTGACGCCGTGGCAGAAGACGCAGGTGGCGCGCCATCCGCAGCGCCCGCACTTTTCCGACTACGTCAAAAACCTCATCACCGAGTGGACGCCGCTGGCCGGCGACCGCAAGTTCGGCGAGGACGCGGCGTTGCTCGCCGGCTTCGGGCGCTTCAACGGGCAATCGGTGGCGATCCTCGGCCAGGAGAAGGGCAGCAACACCGAAACGCGCCTCCGGCACAATTTCGGCATGGCCCGGCCGGAGGGCTACCGCAAGGCCGTGCGGATCATGGACATGGCCGACCGCTTCAACATTCCGGTGATCTCGTTCGTCGACACCTCGGGCGCCTATCCGGGCATCGAGGCCGAGGAGCGCGGGCAGGCCGAGGCGATCGCCCGCTCGACCGAGAAGAGCCTCGACATCGGCGTCCCCAACCTCGCCATCATCATCGGCGAAGGCGGCTCCGGCGGCGCCATTGCCATCGCCACCGCCAACCGCGTCCTGATGCTCGAGCATTCGATCTATGCTGTCGCTTCGCCTGAGGCATCGGCGTCGATCCTCTGGAAGGACGCGGCGAAGGCGCAGGACGCCGCGACCAGCATGAAGATCACGGCGCAGGATCTGCTGGGGTTCGGCGTCATCGATGCCATCATTCCCGAGCCGGTGGGCGGGGCGCACCGGCACCCTGACGTGGTGATGGATTTGACGCGCAACGCCATCGCCGACTTCCTCACCGCCTTTCCGGGCAACCGCAGCCGGCTCGAAGTCAGGGACCAGCGGCGCGACAAGTTCCTCGCCATGGGCACGCAGCTCGGCTGAGGCGGCGTCTCGCCGGTCCGTCGGGCCGGCTTCCCGTGCAAAAGGGGAGAGGCGGAGATCACGCTCGTGCGAGCCGGCCACCGGGTTAAGCAGCAGTTTACTTTGCCTTGTTAGGGCACGATAACCATCGTGCTTCGAGGTTTTGCGCCGATGCCGTCGATTCTTCGCCATCTGCTTTCCGCCGTCTTCATCGCCTGCGTCGCGCTGGGCTTGGCCGCCTGCAACGAATTCACCACGCCCGACGAGAAGGCCAACCAGCCGCTGTCGTCCGAGCTGGTGCAGAAGATCAAGGACATCGATTCCACCCTCGGTGCGCCGATGATGATGCGCATCATCAAGCAGGAATCGATCATGGAGGTCTGGAAACAGACCAACTCCGGCAAGTATGCGCTGCTCACCACCTTCAAGATCTGCGCCTATTCGGGCGGTTTCGGCCCCAAGGTGATCGAGGGCGACCGGCAGGCGCCGGAAGGCTATTACGACATCACGCCGAGCCTGATGAACAAGAACTCCAGCTACTACCTGGCGTTCAACACCGGCTTTCCGAACAAGTTCGACAAGTCCTATGGACGCACCGGCGCCAATTTGATGGTGCACGGCGACTGCTCGTCGTCGGGCTGCTATGCCATGACGGACAAGGAGATCGCCCAGATCTTCGCCCTGGTGCGCGAGTCCTTCAAAGGCGGCGCCCAGTCGGTGCAGCTCGAGATTTTCCCGTTCCGCATGACGCCGGACAATCTGGCCCGGCAGAACGGCAACTCCAACATGGCGTTCTGGCAGAACATCAAGCAGGGCTACGATATTTTCGAGCTCACCCGGCAGCCGCCAAGCTGGGACGTCTGCGCCCGGAAATACGTGTTCAACGCCACCGGGCCCAATGGGCAGCCGCTCGATGCGACGGCCACATGCCCCTCCCTCAAGACCGACCCGACGCTGATGGCGGAACTGAGCTCGAAGGAAAGCGCCGACAACGCCGCGTTCGCCGCAGCCGTAAAGGCGGCCGGCGGCACTGTCGCAGCCCCGACTGTCGCCAGCCCCATCGTCGTGCCGCTGCGCGCGCCGGCCGAGCGTACCTAGCAGGGAACCCTCGGGCGCTGAAACGCTTCAGGGGCATTGCAAGGCGGCTCGATTTGCCGCTAAGAACCTGACCGCGAAAGTCGACTTAGATCGAGCGACCGTCACCGCGCGCCTGGAGCCCGGAGTCGTTTGGATGAAGAGCGTTGTGGTGAGTGAGCGGGCCGATGCCAGAGGCAACCGGCACCGCCTGATCGAGGCGGCCGAGGCGGTCTTTACCGAGAGCGGTGGAGCGGGCTCGACCGAGGAAGTGGCACGCCGCGCCGGGCTAGGTGTCGGCACGGTGTTCCGTCATTTCCCCACCAAGCAGGCGCTGCTCGAAGCCATCGTGGTTAATCGATTGACGCGCCTGGCCGAAGCGGGCCGGCGGATCGTCGAGGAAGGCCACGCCGACGGCTTCTATGCCCTCTTCGCCATGTTCATCCGCGAGGTGCGCAAGAAGCGCCTGTTCCGCGATCCGGTGATCGCGGCGGACAACGATTTCCGCTCGTCCCATGCCGATATCTTTTCCGAGCTGGTGGAGATTTTCGACACGCTCATCGCACGCGGCCGTGCCGGCGGCCTGATCCGCGTCGATTTCAACACCGAAGACATGGAGATGCTGCTGATCGGCGCCCACTACGCGTCGCAGGTGGCCGGCAAGAATGCCACCCGCCAGCAATTGCTGCTGGAAATTCTGATGGCGGGCGTCCGCCCGCAGGCCTGAACGCGGGGTCAGGACCCGGGCGGCAGCAGGCTGAGCAATTCGGCAGCGACCGTTTCGAGCGGCTGGACGTCGCCTTCGGCCCGGCAAAGGATCAGGGCGCCCTCCATCCCGGCCAGCGTCATCGTCGCGAGCGCCCGCGCCCTCGCGGCCTCGATGCCGCGCTCGGCCAGCTGGTCGGCGAGCGTCGCAATCCAGGCCCGGAACGTCTCGCGCACCACGCCCATCAGCAGGGCGTCAGGGCTTTCAGGCGCGGTGTCGACAGCGACACCCGCGACGACGCATCCGGTGGCGCCCTGCGATGCCCGCACCACCTGCCGCCACATATCGATGAAGCGTTCCAGCACGCCGCGGGCCGAGGTGCCCGCATAGGCGCGCTGATGGCCCAGCACCCGCCCCGACGTCCAGCGCACGGCGTCCTCGGCGAGCTGGGCCTTCCCGTCGGGGAAGTGGTGGTAGATCGAGCCGCGCGGCGCGCCGCTGTCGGCCAGTACCTCAGAAAACGAAGTGGCGTTGACGCCGCGAGTGCTGATCAGCGTCGCGGCACTGCGCACCATGCGAGTCCGGCTGTCGGTCTCGGTCATTGCGGCTCCTTGACTATGATGGTCGTCATATGGCAAGCCGGCGAGGCTCTATGATGGTTGTCATATTCGGAGAAGGAACGATCCCATGCCCATGATCGACGTCTACGCCGCCGCCGGAACCTTCGGCAACAAGCGCGAACTGACCAAGGCGCTCAACGCCGCGCTGATGAAGTGGGAGCAGGTGCCGCCGATCTCCTGGTTCACCGACAACACGGCGGCATTCGTGCACGAAATGCCGGCCGACGCGCTGGCCAACGCCAACGGCGACTCGACCTATGTCCGGATTCAGGTGCTGACGCCGGTCGGCGTGCTCGATCGTACCAAGAAGCTCGGCGTGACCAGGGACATGACAGAGATCGTCGCCCAGGCGGCTGGCGATCCCAGCCTTTCGGCGCGAGTCTGGGTACAGATCGTCGAGGCCCCCGACGGCGGCTGGGGCATCGCCGGCCACGCCTACACCAACGATGAGATCGCCGCCGAAGCCCGCCGGCAGCTTGGCAAATAGCGGCGGGCGGTGTTGTGCCGAGGGGGCCAGTGCCCCGAGGCACCACCCCTCCCCAACCCTCCCCATCAAGGGGAGGGTGCAGGCTGAGTCTTGACGCACGGTCTTGCCAATGCATCCACCGAACACCCTCCCCCTTTGTGGGGAGGGTTGGGGAGGGGGTTGGCCAACGCACCGCCGGCAACACGCGAACTGGCGTCGTCGCCCCTCAGTTTTGCCCTTGAGGCAGCCTCAGGCGACACGCGCGACAGTTCTAGCCAAGCTCGGTGAGGAAACGGATCAGCATCAGCGCGGCACCGCGGCTAAGGGCCAGGTCGCGCGGATCGGACAGATCGGTGCGAAAGCGCGCGTCGAGCTTGCGATAGGCGATGAGAAGCCGCTCGGTCTCGGTGTCGGGCGATGCGGTGAGCCGCACCTCCAGCCGGTCGACCGTCGCCTCGATTTCCTCAAGGCTCGGTCGCATCGAACTCGGCGTCAGTTGTGCTCTTCGGGCAGGTTGGGCAGCGGCATGAAGTCGAGGCCGTCCTCGACCAGCGAGGCCACTTCGTCGGGCGTCGCCTCGCCATAGATGCCGCGTGCCTCGACGTCCTTGAAGTGGATCTTGCGCGCTTCGGCGGCGAATTTGTCGCCGACATAGTCGGCCTCGGTCGTCACCTTTTCGCGCAGGGCGCGCAGCGCCTCCCGCAACTGGGCGTGCTGGGGATGGCCGATCGACAGCGAGACGCGTTCCTGGCTCGCGGCCTTCCCGACGGCGGGTGCCATCATGGCCTTGTCGACGCTCACCGAATTGCACACCGGGCAGGTGACGATGCCGCGCGCGTGCTGCTCGTCATAGGCCTCGGCGTTGCGGAACCAGGCTTCGAACTTGTGCGCGTTTTCGCAAACGAGCGCGTAACGGATCACTTCAGCTATTTCCTTTCGCGCCGCCTATTGTGGGCGCGCATCGTTAACGGATAGCGAAAATGGCCGCGCATTGGCAAGCGCCGGCACCTTGCCGCGCGCTTCGTCCACCTTGCCGAGGTCGATCTCGGCCAGCAGCACGCCCGGTTCGTCATGCGGCAGCTGCGCGACGATTTCACCCCAGGGATCGATGATCATCGAGTGTCCCCAGGTGGCGCGGCCGTTCTGATGCACCCCGCCCTGAGCGGCGGCGATGACGAAGCAGCCGGTTTCGATCGCCCGGGCCCGCAGCAGCACCTCCCAGTGCGCCCGGCCGGTCGGGGCCGTGAAGGCCGCCGGCACGGCGATCACCTGCGCCCCGCCTTCGGCGAGGGCGCGGTAAAGCGCGGGGAAGCGCACGTCGTAGCAGATCGAGAGGCCCAGTCGCATGCCGTCGACCGGCGCCACCACGGCGAGGTCGCCCCCGGCATAGGTGGCGCTTTCGCGATAGGCGGCCAGCCCCGGCAGCGCCGCATCGAAAAGGTGGATCTTGTCGTAGGTCGCGACCACCTGCCCGTCCGGCCCGAAGACCACCGAGCGGTTGGCGAAGCGTCCATCGGGGAGCGCCACGGCGAGCGAGCCGAGATGGAGGAAAATGCTATGCTGCCGCGCCAGCTGCGAGACCCGGGCCAGGGCGGCGTTGTTTTCGTAAGGTCCGGCAACGCGCGACAGCCCCTCGCGGTTTTCGGCGAAGACGACGGTCACCTCGGGGGACACAGCGTAGCTGGCACCCGCGGCGGCCGCTTCGCCGACCAGCGCTTCGAGCTCCAGCAGGTTCGGCTCGGGCTCGGTGCCCGAGCGCATCTGCAGCGCCGCAACCTTGATCGGGGACACCAGCGATCAGTCGGCGAGAAGGGGATCGAGCTGGCCGCGTCGCTCCAGCGCCGCCATGTCGTCATAGCCACCCACATGGGTTTCGCCGATGAAGATTTGCGGCACGGTGCGGCGCCCATTGGCGCGCTGCATCATGGCGGCCCGGACGTCGGGGCTTTCGGCATCGACTTCGCTGTAGTCGACGCCCTTTTCCTTCAGCAGCGACTTGGCGGCGTTGCAGTAGGGGCACCACTGCGTCGTGTAGATTTCGACCTTTGCCATGTCAGAACGCCTCAAAATTGCCGATGGCTTTTATATGGGCAGCTCGAAGCCGCCGACAAGCCCGTCGGCGCCCTGGTGGCCGGGTACGACGCGGGCGAACGAGATCACATCGACGTGCTCCACCCCGGCGCGGCGGAGCACCTTGGTGATCGCCTTGACGGTCGAGCCGGTGGTGATGACATCGTCGACGATGACGACCCGGCGGCCGTGCGCCCGCGCCACCACTTCGGGATGTGCCGCGAAGGCACCAGCGACATTGCGTTGCCGCGCATCGGCCGAAAGCCCGACCTGCTGCCGCGTGCGCCGGGTCCGGGCGACGAGACTGGGGTCGATCGTCGCGCCGGTCGCGGTGGCGATTACCCGCGCCAGTTCGAGCGACTGGTTGTAGCGGCGCGCCACGTGGCGCAGCGGGTGGAGGGGGACGGGCAGCAGGATCGGCCGCGCCGCCCAGAACTCGTGTCCGGCGCCGACCATCAGCCGGCCGCAAAACCGGGCCAGTTCCGGCCGGTCGCCATATTTGAGCCGCGACACCAGGGTGCGCGCCACGGCGTTGTAGACCACCGCCGAGCGCGCCCGGTCGAAGGGCGGCGGATCGGCGATCGCCTCCGCCGACAGCGCATCGGGCCCGAGCGAGACCTCGAACGGCAGGCCGAGGCGTGGGCAGAGCGGGGCCGTGATCGCCCGCAACTGCCGGAAGCAGGTGGCGCAGAGCGTATCGGCATCGGCGACGGCCGCCTCGCAATTGAGGCAGAGCGGCGGATAGAGCGTATCGAGCAGCAGATGGCCGAGCCGGCCGGGCATCCGCCCGACCCGACCCAGCGCCTCGCCGGCTTTGACAAGCACTTCGCCCCTGTCCATAACCCGAGGATAGCGCGACACGCTTCGAGAGTCAGGCGGTTGCCGCGGCGCCAAATGCCCTTCGTCGGGGAGGGGCTGGCGGCGAGGCAGAGGCAAGAGATGCAATCACCGCCCAGGATCTTCGACCGCGACCTCATCGCCCGCAACATGTCGCGACGTCCGGCCGATGTGGACGACTTCATCACTCGCCTCGCGCTCGACGACCTGGCCGAGCGTCTGCTGGCGGTGACGCGCAAGTTCGAGCAGGCCCTGATCCTCGCGCCCGACGCGCGGCTGCTGCCCGAGACCGGGGTGAGCGCCAGCGGGCCCTTCCATTTCGCGCGGGCAGCCACGGTGGTCGCAGAGCCCGGCATCCCGCTGCTCGACCCCGAAGAGATGGTCCTGCCCGAGCGGGGCTACGATCTCATCGTCTCGATGCTGGACCTGCAGATCGTCAACGACGTCATTGGCTACCTCGCGCGCCTCAAGGCCCATCTGCGGCCCGACGGCCTGCTGCTCGCCGCCCTGCCGGGGGGCCTGACCCTGACCGAACTGCGGCAGGCTTTCCTCGAGGCGGACGCGATGGTCAGCGGCGGGGCCACGGCACGCGTTGCGCCCTTCATCCAGCCCGGCGATTCGGGGGGGCTGCTGCAGCGCGCCGGCTTTGCCCTGCCGGTGAGCGACGTCGAAGTGCACACCGTCCGCTACCGTTCGCCGCTCGCCTTGATGCAGGAGCTCAAGGCGCTGGGCGCCGCGAACCCGCTGGCCGACCGGCCGCCGCGCTTCGCCACCCGCAACCTCATCGCGCTCGCCTCCAACGCCTACGAGGCGATTGCCGCCGATGTCGACGGCCGGGTCCGGGCGACGCTCGAAATCATCTGGCTCTCCGGCTGGGCGGCGCACGCCAGCCAGCAGCAGCCGCTCCGGCCGGGCAGCGCCGAAATCAGCTTGACCCAGGTGTTGGGCGACAGATCGAAGAACTAGCGGGAGAGACTACGGTCCGGCGTTGTTCCAGACGTTCGTCGCCTTGTTGGAGACGGAGTTGAAGAGCCCGCTCAGGTTCGAGCCGAGCGTGGTCATGCCGACCAGCGCCAACAGCGCGATCAGGGCCGCGATCAGGCCATACTCGATAGCCGTGGCGCCCGCCTCGTCGGTCAGGAAAGACTTCAGCATTTTGCCCACCGCCCCGCTCCTTCTGCGGACCCCGCCACCGTCACAGAAGATCGCACAGCGGCCCGATCAGCGGTTCGTCTGCCGGCGGCATCGCGTAATCGCGCAGCGCCGTCGGCCGTACCCACTTCAGCGCTTGATGTTCTATCGGCGCCGGATCGCCCTGCCACTTTCGACAGACATAGAGTGGCATAACGAGGTGAAATTTTTCGTAAGCATAACTTACGAACGAAAGCGGGGCGAGACACGCCTCTTTTGTGGCAATACCTAACTCTTCCTGAAGTTCTCGGATCAAAGCCGCTTCGGGGGTTTCGCCGGGTTCGAGCTTGCCGCCGGGGAATTCCCACAGCCCCGCCATCGACTTGTTGGCGGGGCGCTGGGCGATCAGCACGCGCCGGTCGGCATCGACCAGCGCGCAGGCGACCACGAGCAGCAGCGGCTTATCGGGGGCTGCGGTAATGATAGCGATAGGCCTCCGAGAACCCCAACGAGGTATAGAGTTTGACCGCCGGCGTGTTGGTGGAAAGCACCTGGATGGCGGCGCGGGTGGCGCCGACGCTTTGCGTCCAGGCGAGCGCCGCCTGCATCACCCGCCGGCCGAGGCCCCGGCCGCGCCGGTCGGCACGCGTGATGACGTTTAGATAAACCCCCGTCCCCAGCGCATTGACCGCCATGGCCGCTGCGACCGGCTCGCCGGCCGCATCGCGGACTAGCAGTCCGGCATTCCGGCAGGCGATCAGGTTGACGACGATCCCGAGCGATTCGCTGGTCCTTCGGTCGTAATTGGACAGCGAGGCGAAGGCCTCGAGCCATTTGGGATCGGTGCCCTCGAGGATATCGACCTCCTCAGGCATCGGCAGCCGCTCCGTGAAGCTCATCGCCAGCACCGCCGATTCATCGATCGGGGCCCAGCCCTCGCTGTCGAGCGCCGCAATGACGCCCGGGCCGGCCAGCGGTGTGACGCGGAACATCGGGTCCAGCGAGTTGAGCGGATAAAGGTCCTCCATCCGCCGCAACCGCGCCACCGCGTCGCCGTCGTCGGCCGGATCGAGGCATTGGATCGAGTTGGAGCGCCGCGAGTAGCCGCGGGCAAAGCGCGCCAGCCACGCGCCGTCCATAGCGGTGGTGACGGCCGGCCAGGCGGTGAAGGTCGCGGCTTCGATGCGCTGGATGGTGGGGATATCGATCATGACAGTTTTCATCAGAGCGCTTGTTGCCCATGGTTCGACTGGCTCACCATGAGGTGGTGGGTGTGGAAAGTTCCGGGCACCTGCCTTTCGGAGCCCTCCTGGTGAGCTTGTCGAACCACGAGGGCGGGCGGTGCGGGCGTAAACCCTTAGCTCCGGTAATCCCCGTTGATGGTGATGTAGCCGTGCGTCAGGTCGCAGGTATAGACCGTGGCGGTGCCGGTGCCGAGGCCGATGCCGACCTTCAGCTCGAGTTCCTGCCGCTTCATGTAGGCGCTGGCTTCGGCCTCCGAATAGCTCGGCGCGCGTTCGCCATGCTCGGCAACGAGGGTCGGGCCGAAGGCGATCGACAGGCGGTCGCGGTCGGCCGGCTCGCCCGCCTTGCCGACGGCCATCACGACACGGCCCCAGTTGGCATCCTCGCCGGCGATGGCGGTCTTGACGAGCGGCGAATTGGCGATCGATTGCGCAATACGGAAGGCGCTCTTGTCCGTGACGGCGCCTTCGACGGTAACGGCGACGAACTTGGTCGCGCCCTCGCCATCCTTGACCACCAGCAGCGCCAGTTCGCGCAGCACATTGCCGAGCGCCGCCGCAAACAGCGGCACGCGGGGGTCGGCGGCGTCGGTCACCGGCGCGACGCCAGCTGCCTTGCCGGTGGCGAAGACGAGGCAGGTGTCGGAGGTCGAGGTGTCGCTATCGACAGTCACGGCGTTGAAGCTCTTGTCGATCAGCGGCTGCAGCAGCCCCTGCAGCACCGGCGCCGCGATCGGCATGTCGGTGAAGACGAAGCTCAGCATGGTCGCCATGTCGGGCGCGATCATCCCCGAGCCCTTGGCGATGCCCGAAATGACGACCGGCCGGCCTTCGAACATTACCGTCGCGGTCGCGACCTTGGGGAACGTATCGGTGGTCATGATCGCCTTGGCGGCGTCGAGCCACGGGCCATCCTTGAGCCGCCCGGCCATCTCGCCTGCCACGCCCGAAAACTTCTCGGCCGGCAGCGGTTCGCCGATCACGCCGGTCGAGGCGAGGAAGATTTCGCCGTCGGCGGCGCCGAGCGCTTCGGCAACGATCTTGGCGGAAAGCTCGACCGCCGCCTTGCCCTTGAGGCCGGTGAAGGCATTGGCGTTGCCCGAATTGACCAGCAGTGCCCGCGCCGAGCCGCCCGGCAGGTTGCGCCGGCAAAAATCGACCGGGGCCGAGGGGCAGAGCGAGCGCGTCAGCACGCCGGCGACCGTCGTGCCTTCATCGAACGCGGCGAGCAGCACGTCGGTGCGCCCCTTATACTTGATGCCCGCCTCCGCCGTCGCAAATCGCACGCCCGCCACCGCCGGCAGGTCGGGGTAGTGCGTGGGGGCGAGCGGAGAGACCGGATGAGCCATTTGTGCCTCGTTGGATGGGGGTTCGAGCAATGCCCCATGTCGGTGACGGGCGCAAGACGGGGACGGCGGCGCCCCCTCCAGCACGTTCCGCACGGTCCCCCTCCCCGGCTAGGCAGTAGGACAAGAGTGGCGCCGCCCCACCGCATCTTCCCCCGCATGCGGGGGAAGGGGACCGCCGATAGGTGGTGAAGGGGGCGTCAAGACAGCGCGGCCGACCGCACTGCAAACGCAAAAGGCCGGGATCGCTCCCGGCCTTTCGACAGATCGATGTCGAGGCTTACTGGCCGGCCGTCGGGGCCTGCTGCGCCTGGGCTTCCTCGGCCTTCACCGCGGCGGCGAGGTTGGCGTCGGGGATCGAGACGGTGACGTTCTGCTTGAGCTTGGCGACGGTGTCGTCGAACGTCTTGAACAGCACCTGCTGCTGCAACTGCTGGGCGACCTGCTCGTAGGGCGGCGGCTGGGTCTTGCCGATTTCTTCCACCTGGATGATGTGCCAGCCGTACTGGGTCTGGATCGGGTCGGAGATCTGGCCGACCTTGAGGCCGAACGCCGCGTCTTCGAACGGCTTGACCATCTGGCCCTTGGCGAAGAAACCGAGCTCGCCGCCATTGGCCGCGCTGCCGGTGTCGATCGACTTCGCCTTGGCGATGTCCTCGAACTTGGCGCCGCCGGCCAGCTGCTTTTCGATATCCTGCGCTTCGGCCTGCGTCTTCACCAGGATGTGACGGGCGCGGATCTGGTCCTGCGGCACGAACGCCTTGGCATACTGGTCATATGCCGCCTTGATGGTGTCGGGGGTGACGAGCTTGGTGATCTGGTCGTCGAAATAGGCCCGGCGCAGCGCCCGGTCTTCCAGGTAGGCGAGGCGAGCCTTGTAGTCGTCGGTGCCGTCGAGCTTGGCGGTACGGGCGGCCTGCGCCATGATCTTCATGTCGATGAGGACCGTGGTGAGGAAGGCTTTCTGCTGGTCCGCCGGCACGTTCTGCAGCTGCTGGCCGAGATCCTCGGCGGCGTAGCCGAGATCGGCTTCAGTGATGGACTCGCTGCCGACCTTGGCCACGACGTCGGTGGGCTTGGGTGCCGGGGTGGCCGGCGCGGCAGCAGCAGCGGCCGGGGCGGCGGGGGCCGCGTCCTGGGCGAACGACATCGTCGTCGGCAGGCAGAGCAGCGCCGTACCGAGGAGCAGTGCGCCCCCGAGCGTTGCCATGCGCGGCCGCATGGGCGACTTGGTGCGTTCAGTCATGACTAAAACTCTCCTTGAAGGCGCAAGTCCCCCGGGTGCGCGTCGGGCGCCTATCTGGCCGATTTTGGCGACGTTGACAAGACAATGCCCCGCTCTTACATGTCCCAAAAGCTTTCAAAGGAGCGCGAGGCAAGACCCGCCAGGCCTCGTTTTTGCCTGCGTCCATGGGAAGAATGCCCGCCCCCAACTAAGGACAAGAGCAATGGTCGTTGCCGCGATCGCCAAGCGGATCTTCGGTTCCGCCAATGACCGGCGCGTCAAGCGCTATCAATCCAAAGTCGATGCGATCAATGCCCTGGAAGCCGAATACGCCAAGCTGAGCGACGAGCAACTGCGCGCCAAGACGGAAGAGTTCCGTCAGGCCTATCGCGACGGCCGCAGCCTCGACGATCTGCTTGTGCCCGCTTTCGCCGTTGTTCGCGAGGGCTCGAAGCGCGCCCTGGGGATGCGGCATTTTGACGTGCAGCTGATCGGCGGCATGGTCCTGAACGACCGCGCGATTTCCGAGATGCGCACCGGCGAAGGCAAGACGCTGGTGGCGACGCTTCCGGTCTACCTCAATGCGCTGACCGGCGATGGCGTGCATGTGGTCACAGTCAACGACTACCTCGCCAAGCGCGACAGCGAGTGGATGGGGCAGGTCTATCGCTTCCTCGGCCTCACCGTCGGCAACATCATCCACGACCTCGACGATGAGCAGCGCAAGGCCGCCTATGCCTGCGACGTCACCTACGGCACCAACAACGAATTCGGCTTCGACTATCTGCGCGACAACATGAAGTTCTCGCGCGACCAGATGGTGCAGCGCGGCCACGCCTACGCCATCGTCGACGAAGTGGACTCGATCCTCATCGACGAGGCGCGGACGCCGCTCATCATTTCGGGCCCGTCCGACGACCACTCGGCGCTGTACCAGACGATCGATGCGGTGATGCCGATCGTCGTCGAGGGCGATTTCGACATCGACCTGAAGCAGCGCGCCGCGACCTTCACCGACCAGGGCATCGAAAAACTCGAGGCCCGGTTGACCGAGCAGGGCGTGCTGACCACCGGCTCGCTCTACGACATCGAAAACGTGAGCCTCGTTCACCACCTCAATTCGGCGCTGCGGGCCCACAAGCTGTTCCAGCGCGACAAGGACTACATCGTCCGCAACGACGAAGTGGTGATCATCGATGAGTTCACCGGCCGCATGATGCCGGGCCGCCGCTATTCGGAAGGCCTGCACCAGGCGCTGGAAGCCAAGGAACACGTCAAGATCCAGCCCGAGAACCAGACGCTCGCCTCGATCACCTTCCAGAACTATTTCCGCCTTTACAAGAAGCTCGCCGGCATGACCGGCACGGCGGCGACGGAAGCCGAAGAATTCGGCGACATCTACAATCTCGATGTCATCACCATCCCGACCAACCGGCCGACGCAGCGTATCGACGACGACGACGCCATCTTCCGCACCGCGGCCGAAAAGTTCGACGCCATCACCGGCGTGATCATCGAGTGCAACAAGCGCGGCCAGCCGGTGCTGGTCGGCACGACATCGATCGAAAAGTCCGAAATGCTCGCCGACCTGCTGCGGCAGCGCAATGTCGGCGAATTGCAGGTCCTCAACGCCCGCTATCACGAGCAGGAAGCGCACATCATCGCGCAAGCCGGCCGGCCGGGCGCCATCACCATCGCCACCAACATGGCGGGCCGCGGCACCGACATCCAGCTCGGCGGCAACCTCGAAATGCGGATCGAGGACGAGGCGGCGGGTCTCGAGGGCGCCGAGCGCGACGCCAAGATCGCCGAGATCAAGGCGACCATCGAGGCCGACAAGCAGAAGGTGATCGCCGCCGGCGGGCTGATGATCATCGGCACCGAGCGGCACGAGAGCCGGCGCATCGACAACCAGCTGCGCGGGCGCTCGGGTCGCCAGGGCGACCCCGGCCATTCGGCCTTCTTCCTGTCGCTGCAGGACGAGCTGATGCGCATCTTCCCGGTCGACAGCATGGATTCGATGCTGTCCCGGCTCGGGCTCGCCGAGGGCGAATCCATCACCCATCCCTGGGTCACCAAGGCGATCGAGCGGGCCCAGGCGAAGG
>Ga0209233_1000573_pt1 | contig 19670 bp, 16 predicted proteins | sample AraplaCL_Cvi_mCL_FD_184269 | JGI IMG/M metagenome (GOLD analysis project Ga0209233, IMG submission 184269) | Arabidopsis root microbial communities from the University of North Carolina, USA - plate scrape CL_Cvi_mCL (SPAdes) (version 2) | ecosystem: Host-associated > Plants > Roots > Endosphere...
CTTCAACTCGCGCAGACGGAGGGTGTCATTGTGCGGATACTTGCCCTGACGCAGCGACTCAAGCTTGCCCACCGAAAGGAATGGCGAGATCAGCGACATGCCGGGCAGCGTGGCATGCTTGTCCAGCATGTGCGACCACGGTCCCAGCCGTGTATGCAGCGAGACAACGATGGCCTCACGCAGAGGATCAATCGCCGGATTCGTCACCTGCGCAAAGCGCTGACGGAAGTACGCGTAGATGGGACGTGGCGTGCGCGCCAGCGGAGCCAGCGGCGTATCGTCGCCCATGGACCACACCGCGTCTTTGCCATCTGTCGCCATCGGCGTCAGAATCATGCGCACATCTTCCTTCGTGTAACCGAAGTTCTTTTGCGCGCGAGCAATGGCGTCAAAATCCGTTGGAGGCAGATCAACCCACTCTGCCGAAATCGTCAGATCGTCGATCAATGCAGCGTAGGAACCGTCCTCATCGAACAGGTCCAGCAACTGATCGTTCTCGTAAATCTTCTTCGTCTCAAGATCGACTACTAGCATCTGGCCAGGGCCAAGGCGGCCGCTGTGAAGCACTGTCTCTGGATCGATATCCACCAGACCGGCTTCTGAACCAGCAACCACGAGGCCGTCCGTTGTGATCGCGTAACGGCTAGGACGCAGACCATTGCGGTCCAGCGCAGCGCCTACATAACGGCCATCGGCAAATCCGAGAGCGGCAGGGCCGTCCCACGGTTCCATGGTGTCGCGGTGATACTTCAGGAAGGCCGACTCACGGTTTGTCACCGCAGGCGGCAGCAGCACGCGAATCGCCTCAGCGATGGAGTAGCCATTGCGCGTCAGCAGTTCCACGGTCTCATCCAGCGAAGTGGAATCCGTGCCATCCTGCGTCAGGATAGGCTGGCACTCCGCAGGCAACGTGGAGTAACGCGCTTCCATGCGGGCGCGGTTACCCCACACGGTATTGATTTCGCCATTGTGGGCCAACATCCGGCCCGGCTGTGCACGATGCCATGCAGGCGTGGTGTTTGTTGCATAACGCTGATGGAACAGCGCATATGGCGTCACATATGCAGCATCCTGCAGGTCCGGAAAGAACTCCGGCAGCAAACGGCCGCTGCACATGGATTTGTAAACGATCTTGTTCGTGGAAAGCGAAGCGACGTAACCAGACGTCTCGCCCGCCTCAAACTTCCGCTCGAAGCTCTTGCGCGCCAGGTACAGGCTGCGCTCCAGATCTTCAACCTCCGCCGTCACCAGAACATGGCGGATTTCCGGCATCGTTCCCAGGGCAATCTCACCCAGCACTTCCGGCTTCACCGGCACATCGCGCCATGCAAGTACCGTGAGGCCCTGCTCTACCAGGCATGCCTCCAGCACGTCACAGGTATTGGCATCCTTTTCATTGACGAAGACCACTCCAACGCCCAACTTCTTCTCTTCAGCAAGCGTCACGCCGGTTGCATTCAGCAGAAGCGAACGTGGAACCGCCGTCATAATGCCAACGCCATCGGAGCTCTTACCGTCCGCAGCCACGGCACCACGATGAGCCAGGCGGGCAAGGGCCGTCAGGGCGTCTGTAAGCACCTTATGCGACGGTTTATTTCCGGAATCCGCAACAAATCCAACACCACAGGAGTCGTGGTCAAAGCGAGGATCGACAAGCGAGCGCAGAGGACGACAGGCACTCGTGACCTCAGAACGGGTCGGCAAAATCTGGGTGGCCATAGCTCATTCTACTGCGCAAAAACACCGCCGGATAGCGGAAACGCAGTCTTTCTGTAAGGGTGCCTAACCATTTCCCGCGAAAGCGGCAGAAATGCACAACGGGAAGTCTTGACTGGCAGGGCTATGTATATTTATACATGTTTATGCATACTTATGCATCGGTGAATTTACGCCATGCATCCAATGCATAGCCGGGAGACGGCTCTGAATTTCTCTCGCTACCGCCCCCACCACAGGTCAACGGCAGCTATCTTCTTCGGGTGTGAGGCATCTTCATGAAACAGCAGCGCCAATCAGCAATTCGCGAGCTTCTGGTGACGACCGCAATCGTCAGCCAGGATGAGCTCCGTAAGAAGCTGCAGAAGCGCGGGTTCACCGTGACGCAGGCTACCCTGTCGCGCGATTTCCACGAACTTCGCGTCTACAAGGGACCGAATGGTTATGCGCTTCCCGGCGATGTGGACGAAGAAGATGACGACCCCGGCATCAAGGAAACTCTCTTCAACTTTGGCCTGGAAGTAAAGCAGGCTCAAAATCTTCTTGTTCTGATCACACGCACCAGTGGAGCGCAGCCCGTGGCCGCCGCACTGGATTACGAAGATTGGCCGGAAATGCTGGGCACAATTGCCGGCGACGATACGGTCCTTGTTATCTGCGCCGACACCAAAGGCGCTACCGCGCTGAAAACGCGCATGGAAGAGCTGATCGGATGAGCACAGCACTGTATGAAACGGAGCCGCTGGCTACGCTGGCGAAGCTTCCACGTTCCACCGTTCGCACCGCTGTTGCAGGCGTTACTGGCTATGCCGGTGGCGAACTTGCACGTTTGCTCTTGAATCATCCACGCCTGCGTGATACGCAGCCGATCTTCCTGGGCCGCATGGGCTCTGAGGCTGACGGCACCACTGTTTACGATCTGCATCCACACATTGCGCAGAACGAGATCACTGCGCCCGCAGTAGTTCCCTTCACGTGGGAGACGCTCCGTGACAGCGGGACGGAAATTCTGTTTCTTGCAACGCCCCATGAGCAATCGCGTGAGTGGGTTCCGGCTGCGCTGGAAGCGGGTATCCGCGTCATTGATCTCTCTGGTGCATGGCGTTTACACAACGCAGCAAACGCTGCCGTGTACAAGTTGCATGATGCTGATCCCACGCTCGCTGCAAAGCTGCAGGAAGAAGCGGTCTACGGCTGCCCGGAACTGCATCGGAATGAGATTCGCGAGGCACGCCTCGTGGCAAATCCCGGCTGCTATTCCACCAGCATCATCCTCGGGCTTGCGCCGTTCGTTCGCGCCGGAATTGTCGATGTGGAACACGGTATCGTTTGCGATTCGAAGAGCGGTGTCAGCGGTGCGGGCAAGGCTCCGACCGCAAAAACGCACTTCATGTATGCCGCAGACAATCTTTCGGCGTATGCAGTCTTTGGACATCGGCACACCGGTGAATTGCTGGAACAGCTTGGTTTGAGCAGCGATCAGATTCAGTTCACACCACATCTGCTGCCCATTCCACGCGGCATTCTGTCGACGATCTATCTGCGACTGAATGAAAAGAAATCTGCTGCCGAAGTAGAAACTGTACTTCGCAACTTCTATGCGGGCAGCCCGATGGTGCGAGTACATCGCGCAGGTGATCTGCCGCAGATACAGCATGTAGCGCGTACGAACTATTGCGATATCGGATTTGAGCTTGCACCGGATGGTAAGCGGCTCGTTGTTGTTTCCTGCCTGGACAACCTGCTCAAAGGTGCATCCGGACAGGCTGTACAGAACTTGAATGTGATGTGTGGTTGGAAGGAATCGGAGGGACTCCTGTGAAGTATGTCGTAAAGCTTGGGGGTGCCGCTCTGGAGAAGCCGGAACTGCTGCATGCGATTGGCAAGGCCATCGCAGAGCTGGTTGCGGACGGGCATCAGGTGGCAATTGTGCACGGTGGTGGCGTTCAGTTGACGAAGACGCTGCAGGCACTGGGCAAGAAGAGTGAATTCATTAGCGGTCTGCGTGTAACTGACGCGGAAACGCGCGATGCTGCATTGATGGTGCTGGCTGGCCGAGTCAACAAGTCATTGGTGGCGTCGCTGGGTCAGCAGGGACAGGCTGCGGTGGGCATCTGCGGTGGCGATGGACATGTGTTCCGCGCTCGCAAGAAGAAGACAACGCCCGACCTTGGTTTCGTTGGCGAAATCGCCGCGACTGATCCGCGTTGGCTGGAAGCAATCTGGAAGATGGGTGCAGTGCCCGTCATCAGCTCCATCGCGCTTGGTTTTGATGGCGAGTACTACAACATCAACGCCGATGAAATGGCGAGCGCAACTGCTGTCGCAACGAAGGCTGACGCATTGATCTTCCTCACGGATGTTCCGGGAGTGAAGGGCGCGGATGGCCAGGTGATGCGTTGGCTGTCGCTAAAAGAGATTCCGCAGCTTGAAAAGCAGGCCGTCATTTCCGGCGGAATGCTGCCAAAACTGAACGCATGCCGCGATGCCCTTCTGGCCGGCGTGAAGCGCGTTCGCATCCTACCCGCAGAAGCGGCAAAGGTATTGCCTGATCTGATCAGTTCGCGTGTGAATGACGGAACGGAGGTCATGGTCGCATGAACAATTTCACCGAGCACGACAACTTAATCATCAACGGAGGCGCAGCAGACATGAACCTTGTTGCTACCCAGGCCGCGGAGAAGAAGCTCCTGCTTCAGACCTATGACCGCCACCCTATTCTCCTCACGCGCGGCGAAGGCGTGCACCTGTTCGATGATGCTGGGAACCGATATCTGGATTTACTGAGTGGCATCGGTGTTTCTGCGCTTGGCTACGGCCATCCCGCGATCACCAAGGCCATTCATGAGCAGGCCGCAACGCTGCTGCATACGTCAAACCTCTTCTATCACCAGGGCACCGCTACCCTTGCCGTCAAGCTGACAGAAATCACCGGCATGGACCGCGTCTTCTTCTGCAACAGCGGCACAGAAGCATGGGAAGCCGCGCTGAAGCTGGCGCGTGCACACGCAGGTGTTTTGCGCGCGGAAGGAAAGACCATCGGTACTCGTTTCATCGCCATGGAACACAGCTTCCACGGCCGCACCATGGGTTCTGTTGCTACAACGCACAAGCAGAAGTATCGCGAGCCGTTTAACCCGGTGATGCCAGACGTGATCTTCGTCCCATTCAACGATGTTGACGCCCTGCGCACCGCCTTCGACGAGAACGTGTGCGCCATTGCACTGGAATGCTTGCAGGGCGAGGGTGGTATTCACCCTGTCTCGAAGGAGTTCCTCGCAGCCGCACGCGAGCTGTGTGACAACAGCGGCGCTCTTCTGCTTTGCGACGAAATTCAGAGCGGCATGGGACGTACCGGCAAGTGGACAATGTACCAGCACTACGGCATTCAGCCAGATGTCACCACGCTGGCCAAGCCCATTGCAGGTGGCTTGCCGATGGGCGCGATGCTGTGCACGGAAGAAGCCGCCCGCGCGATCACGCCGGGTATGCACGGCACCACCTTCGGTGGCGGACCGCTGGCATGCGCCGTTGCGATTGCAGTCATCGACGAGATTCAGGAGTCACGTCTTCTCGCACATGTAACCGAAGTAGGCGATTATTTCATCGCGCAGCTTCGCACGCTGGCTGCGGAGCACGACAGCGTGGTTGAAGTACGTGGTGCTGGCTTCATGGTCGGTGTTGAGATGAAGTCTGCAGAAATCGCGAAAGAGGTTGCGGACAAGATGCTGTTCGAGCGGCACATTCTAATCAACCGCACCAGCGAAACCGTACTGCGCTTCCTTCCTCCCTATCTGATTACGAAGGCAGATGTTGACGAAACGATTGCTGCATTGAGCAGCCTCATTGCAGATGCAGAGACGGCGCAGGCCGCGCTCGCAGAGGAACAGGTCCATGGGTAGCAAAACAGTTGTAATGGGAAGCACTTCAGGCGCTTCCGATGTAATCGATATGCCGAAACCGAAGGTTGCACTCGGCATTCAATCCGATGCGGGCTTTACCGAAGCAGCAAAGAATCTGCGCGGACGCGATCTCTGCTCCATGAGCGACCTCTCCGTGCAGGAACTAGCCGCCATCATGGAACTGGCACATGCAGTCAAGGCGCATCCGGAAGACTTCAAGCACGCGCTGGATGGCAAACAGATGGTGCTAATCTTTGAGAAGGCATCGCTGCGTACGCGTCTTACGTTTGAAGCAGCCATCAACACGCTTGGTGGCAACGCAATTTTCTACGATCAGACGCAGTCACCACTGGGTGAGCGTGAGTCCCTCTCGGATGTCGCGCACAACATTGAGCGTTGGATGAACGTAATTGTGCTGCGCACTTACGCGCATGAAACGGTCACCGAGATCGCAGAAGTCAGCAAGGTCCCCGTCATCAACGCACTCAGTGATTACGAGCATCCCTGCCAGGCCATTACCGACTTCATGACCATTGAAGAGCGCTTTGGCACGGCAGAAGGTGTGAAGTTCACCTATGTTGGCGACGGCAACAACGTGTGCAATTCGTTGATGCTCTGCGGCGCTCTTCTGGGCGCGCACATGACCATCGCAACTCCCAAAGGCTACGAACCGAAGCTGGAGATCATTCACAAGACGATGGCCATCGCCGAAGACACCGGCGCCACCATCACGCTAACGCATGATCCCATCAAGGCCGTAGAAGGTGCCGACGCAATCTACACCGACGTCTGCATCTCCATGGGCCAAGAAAACGAAACCACCAAGCGCACGCCGATCTTCAAGCCTTACCAGGTGAATGAAGCGCTGATGGCACACGCTACCGATCACACCATCTTCATGCACTGCTTGCCCGCACATCGTGGTCAGGAGGTGACGGATGCCGTCATCGACAGCGAACAGTCGGTGGTTTTTGACCAGGCAGAAAACCGTATGCACGCGCAGAAATCGCTGCTGCTAATGCTGCTGGGCGGAGCGAAGCGCATTCCCCGCGACCGCGGTGTAAACGGCAAGCGCCGCCGCACCCTCGCATAAAACCTGTCAGCGGCAGCAACACATTTGCAGCCGCTGACTTACACTAAAGTTCCCGGAAACATTAAGGCCCGGCACGTTGCACAAAGCGTCGCCGGGCTGTCACACGCTGGCGTTACCGCACGAAAGGCTCCACTGATGTCCGTCATTCTCGAATCGCTTCCCACTGGCCAGAAGGTCGGCATTGCTTTCTCCGGTGGTCTGGATACCTCCGCTGCGCTGCACTGGATGAAGCAGAAGGGCGCAATCCCCTACGCCTACACCGCGAATCTGGGACAGCCGGATGAATCCGATTACGATGCGATCCCGCGCAAGGCGCTGGAGTACGGCGCAGAGAAGGCCAGACTGATCGATTGCCGTGCGCAGCTTGTTCGTGAGGGCATCGCTGCTCTGCAGTCCGGTGCATTCCATGTCACCACGGCGGGCGTCACCTACTTCAACACCACGCCCATTGGTCGCGCCGTTACCGGCACCATGCTGGTCACGGCGATGAAGGAAGACGACGTCAACATCTGGGGCGACGGTTCCACATACAAAGGCAACGACATCGAGCGTTTCTATCGTTATGGCTTGCTCGTAAACCCCGATCTGAAGGTCTACAAGCCGTGGCTGGATGCTTCGTTCATCGACGAACTGGGTGGCCGTAAGGAAATGAGCGAGTTCCTCATCCGCTCTGGCTTCGATTACAAGATGTCGACGGAGAAGGCGTACTCGACTGACTCCAACATCCTGGGAGCAACGCACGAAGCGAAGGATCTTGAACATCTCAGCACGTCCATGAAGATCGTTGCGCCTATCATGGGCACGGCGTTCTGGCGTGATGATGTCGACGTGAAGCGTGAACAGGTAAGCGTGCGTTTTGAAGAAGGTACCCCTGTTGCGTTGAATGGCAGGGAATACAAAGATCCCGTCGAACTGATGCTGGTGGCAAACCGCATCGGCGGACGTCACGGCCTCGGCATGTCCGACCAGATCGAAAACCGCATCATCGAGGCAAAGAGCCGCGGCATTTACGAGGCACCTGGCCTTGCCCTGCTCTTCATCGCGTATGAGCGCCTCATCACCGGCATCCACAACGAAGACACCATCGAGCAGTACCGCGAAAATGGTCGCAAACTGGGACGCTTGCTCTATCAGGGCCGCTGGTTCGATCCGCAGGCCATCATGCTGCGCGAGGCTTCGCAACGTTGGGTTGCCCGTCCGATCACTGGCGAAGTCACACTCGAACTGCGTCGTGGCAACGACTACTCCATCCTGAACACGGAGAGCCCGAATCTCACCTTCGCACCCGAGCGCCTGTCAATGGAGAAAACGGACGACTCTGCCTTCACGCCGCGCGATCGCATCGGCCAGCTCACCATGCGCAATCTGGACATCACGGACACGCGGGCCAAGCTGGCCACGTACGCCGCCAGCGGACTCATCTCACTCAGCAGTGGCTCTGAGATGCCCAAACTCAAGGGTGCGGACGAAGCGTAATGGCAAACGAAGCAAACAAGATGTGGTCAGGCCGCTTCCGCGAGCCGCTGAATAAACCATTCGAGCAGTGGCAGCGCTCCTTCCCGTTTGATTGGCGTTTGCTGCCGCAGGAAGCTGCAGCCAGCAAGGCCCATGCGAAGACGATCGCTGCCGCAGGCATCCTCACCGATGCGGAGTTGCAGTCCATCGTGAATGGACTCGATTCGCTCGCGGATGACTTTGCCAATGCAAGTCTGAATCTGAAGAGCGATGTCCCCGAAGACATTCATCACTTCGTGGAACTGGAACTGAAGGAACGGATCGGCATCGTTGCGCTGAAGCTACACACGGGCCGCAGTCGCAACGAACAGATCGCGACTGACCTGCGCCTGTATGTTCGCGACGCCATCGACCGCGCCATTGCGAATCTTGCAGCATGGGCTGCTTCCCTTCTCTCGCTCGCGCAATCTTCCGGCGAACATGCGATGCCGAGCTACACGCATCTACAGCGTGCAGAACCTGTACTGGTAGCACACTGGCTCATGGCCTACTTCGAAATGGCCATGCGCGACATCACGCGTCTGCAGGATGCACGCGCACGCATGAACTTCTGCCCGCTCGGCTCGGGACCCATTGCAGGAGCAACGCTGAAGCTGGATCGCACGATCGCCGCAAAGGAACTCGGCTTCACCGCTCCCACTGCAAACAGCATGGATGCCACCAGCGATCGTGACTTCGCGTTGGACTTCGCGCAGACTGCTGCCACCATCGGTCTCCATCTTTCGCGTTTCGCAGAAGAGATCACGCTTCATGCAACCGCTGAGTTCGGATTCATCGAACTTCCGGAAGCATTCAGCACCGGTTCCTCTGCCATGCCGCAGAAAAAGAACCCTGACCTGACGGAGCTTGTGCGCGGCAAGAGCGGTCGTCTGCTTGGCGCAGCAACCACCTTTGCCACCATCATCAAAGGACTCCCGCTGGCCTACAACAAGGACATGCAGGAGACGCAGGAAGCCACCTTTGAAGTCGCAGAAACACTGGATGGAATGCTGCCCCTACTCGCTCCGTTTACAGCGGCGCTTCAGTTCCGTTTCGACCGCATGGAGAACGCCGCAACACATGGCTATCTGAATGCGATGGCTGCAGCAACGTATCTGGTTTACAAGGGTGTTCCCTTCCGCACGGCGCATGAGAAGATCGGCAATGCAGTTCGTTTCGGACTTGATACGAATCGTGAACTGAACGATCTGAGCGTGGAAGAACTGAAACAATTCGGTGATGAATTTGGCAGCGACTTCCATGACGCCATCACACTGAAAGCAACATTGGATTGCCACGACGTCATCGGCGGCACGGCTATCCACCAGGTAAAAGAATCACTCGCTGCGGCGCAGAAGAGACTTGAAGAACTCAAGCGCCAGATGGAGACACAACATGCCCTCGGCTAGTGTTCGAAAGGCGCGTCTGCAGGACGCGGCCAACATCTTCGAACTGGTCAACTCGCTCTCCGGTGACGGCACGCTGCTGCGCCGCCAGTATGCAGAAATCTGCGAAAACGTACGCGATTTTTATATTGCCGAAAGCGAAGGCGGCGTCTTCCTCGGCTGCGGCGCGCTGCATCTTTACGGCCCACACCTGGCAGAAGTTCGCTCCATTGTGATGAAGCCGGAAGCCAAGGGAAAGGGCGCGGGTGGCCTTTTGTTAAAGGCTCTGCTTCAGGAAGCAGAAGACCACGGCGTGCAGACTGTCTGCCTGTTCACACGCATCCCGGACTTCTTCTTCCGCTATGGCTTCCGCACCACCATGGATCGCACCGCGTTGCCGGACAAGATCTACAAAGACTGCCAGAAGTGCCCGCGTCTGCATGCGTGCGACGAAGTCGCGATGCTGCGTGGCCCCGTGCCTCGCGTTGCTGTGCTCGGGCCTGCGAAGATCAAGCAGCCTGAACTGGTTCCACTACAGATTGCTTTCACCGGCACTGATCACTAAGAGCAAAGGCGGCCTGCAAAGGCCGCCTTTGCTCTTCCCCTATAAACAACTACCACGCGTGCAGATAACCATCTTTCTCCGTGATGTTCACGCGCACACCGAACAGATCGTAAAGTTTGTCTTCCGTGATCATCTCCTCACGTGATCCATCCGCAACGATGCGTCCATCGCGCATCATAAGCACGCGATCAATCTCGGGAATGATGTCTGCGATGTGATGCGTTACCAGAATCAGCCCTGTCCCCTGCTGCACCAAACCGCGCATGGTGTTCCGCAATTCTGCTTGCGCCGCAATATCCAGCGCATTCGATGGTTCATCCATCAACAGCATGCGCTCTTCAGGAGTATCGCCACTGCCCACCAAAGCACGCGCAATCATCACACGCTTCTGCTGTCCTGCCGAGAGAGTTCCTAACTCCTGCTGTGCGAACTGCGCTGCTCCCACATGCTTCATCGCGGCGGTCGCAAGCTCCCGCATCTGGTCGGTTACTGTGAGATTTGGCCATAGCGTTGCGGAGGAGAAGAAGCCCGTCAACACTGCGTCAAACGATGTGGTGTGTCGTGCGGACTTGCTCGGCGGCTCCGAAGTGACAACACCCAGCTTACGTTTCAACTCTGTAAGGTCCCAGCGCTGACGACCAAAGATCTCCACGTGCATTCCTGGTTGTACTAGTGGGTAAATCTCTGACGTCATGGCCTTGATGAGCGTACTCTTACCGCATCCGTTGGGGCCAAGGATGGCAATGCGTTCGCCACGCCGCATTTCCAGATGGATATCATGAAGGATTGTGCGTTCGCCGCGCATCACATTCACGTTGCGGAACGAAAAGAAAGGCTTCAGCTCTTCAGCGGACAACAGTCACTCCATACGGCGCAACAGCGCTCATAGATTCAGTGTAATGATCAGAGGCGTGAACAGCAGCAAGAGTGCGGTGATTGTGGGCAGCGGGCCGAATGGATTAGCCGCGGCCATCGCGCTCGCACGTGCTGGTGTGCATGTCACTCTCTTTGAGGCAGCACCACAAGCAGGAGGCTGTCTTCGCTCGGAAGCACTGACGTTGCCCGGCTGTATTCACGATGCAGCCGCGGCGGTCTTCCCGTTGGCAAAAGCATCACCGTTCTTGCGTACATTGCCGCTGGAACGACATGGGCTCACATGGATTGAGCCAGATATCCCTATCGCACATCCTTTAGACAACGGCAACGCCTCAGCACTTTTACACGACATCGACGCAACTGCATCGCTACTAGGTGAAGACGGAGAACAATGGAAGCAGTGGATGCGTCCATTGTTCGCTGCGTGGCCGTCATTGCTAGAAGATGTGTTATCGCCATTGTTAGGCGTACAGCGTCATCCGTTTCTCATGACACGCTTCGGCAGGCTTGCCCTGCAATCAGCTCATAGCATTGCTATGCAACTCAAAACCGCACAAGCGCGAGCGCTGTTCGCAGGTCTTGCCGCACATGCCAACGTTCCGCTGGATATGACGGCAAGCGCAGGCGCAGGTCTCGTATTGGCTGCGGCAGCTCACGGTACAGGTTGGCCCATTGCACAGGGTGGATCGCAGAATGTTGCGAACGCTATGTTGTCACTGTTGCAGGAGTTTGGTGCGGAGATTGTGCTGCAACATCCTGTGGTGTCTTTACGTGATCTGCCAAAGACTGATGCGCTTCTGCTCGATGTCACACCACGCCAATTCGTCTCCATAGCCGGCGATGCGCTTTCATCATCAGAGGTGAAGATGCTTTCAGACGTGCAGCTTAGTCCCGGCGTATGCAAAGTAGATTGGGCACTCTCTTCGCCGATTCCGTGGCAATCCGAACTTCCGCGTCGTGCGGGGACAGTGCATCTTGGCGGCAGCTTTGAGGAGATTGCTGCATCCGAACGCGATGCGTGGAATGGCATCGCGAATGATCGTCCTTATGTCCTTCTCTCGCAACCCAGCCTCTTCGATACGACACGGGCACCTGCGGGTATGCATACGGCGTGGGGATACTGCCATGTATCCAATGGCTCTACGGTCGACTTCACCCAACGTATCGAGAGCCAGATCGAGCGGTTTGCACCAGGCTTCCGCGACACCATACTTGCGCGGCATGTGCGCACTGCTACCGACATGGAACAGTGGAATCCGAACCTGTTAGGTGGCGATATCTCCGGTGGCGCTATGACACTGAAGCAGATCGTGCTGCGCACGCGGTATCGGACACCGCTTCCTGGTGTGTATCTGTGCTCGTCGTCTACGGCGCCTGGTGGTGGTGTGCATGGCATGTGTGGGTGGCATGCGGCGTGTGCCGCAGCTGTGGATATGAAGTTGCCGCGACTACGGCTGGCATAAACGCCAACTGCGGACCGAAGCCCGCAGTTGGTGTTTCCCTATGCACAAGTGCTCCTTACATGGCAGCAGCGGGGATAACGCCACAGGCGATGCGCTTGCCCGATGCGCCTGCCGGGTCAGTCTTCTGGTCATCTACCAGTTCGTGAACTACTACGGTCTTGCCGTAGATGGCAGACATGGATGCGGTGTCCAGCGAGATGTCGGGATTGGCCAGCGTTGCCTTGCCCTTGCCATCAGAACCCACCTTCACGCTGGAGGGGAAATCGCCCGCGTGGTGACCTTCCGGGTTCTCGTAGCCGTGGTGCTTGTTGTCGGGGTTGAAGTGGCCCTTGGCGCTGGCGAAGTCAGGGGCGGTGCAGGCATCGCCAGCATGCACGTGAATGCCATGCTCGCCCGCAGGCAAGCCATGCAGCGACACCTTCATGTCTACAATCTTGCCCTTCTTGGCGAAGGTTACTGTGCCTACATCCTTGCCGTTGGCATCATTCAGTGTGACTGTCACCGGCTTCTGCGCTACCGCGAAAGCAGCCATGCTGCACGCACCCAGAACTACTGTTGCCATCCACGACTTCTGCATATTCTCCCAACCTCTCCCTTGTGAGTCTCCGGACATGGTAACGCGGAGAGCTTAACCCTCATCACACAATACCGCTTGGTGACTTGGATTCGCTCTCCGCGCTGAATGATGCTTGGCTGCGCCTATTGACCGATCTGGCTGGAAAGCGAATCGATGAAGTCTGCTTCATCGTTCAGACTCTTCACCAGAACTTCCAATTGCTGTCTCGCTTCGTCGAAGCGGCCTGCTTCGATGGCCTCACGTACCCCCGGCAGGGTGCTGGCACCGTAGCCGGTGTAGGTGCCGGGGGCGTAGATGAGGTGCTTCACCCACGGGCGTCCGGGCAAGCCGGCATCGGAGAGGAGCTTGCGCTCACTCACTGCCAAACCGTCGTTCAGGGCCTTGCGCTTCTCCGGGGAGAGCGTGACTGCCTTCGCTGCCAGTCCCTCATAGCGCGTGGATGCAGTAGACAGCTTGCTGATGGCGGAGTCCAGAGTGGTCCAGTCGTACGTTGGGGGCATGGGTAGCGCGGGTGGCGGTGTAAGGGAGTTCTTCGGGTCGTTCGCCAGGGTGAATGCACCGGACTTCAGGGCGCGGTCGCGCTGGGTGGACTCCGCCTGCATGGTCTTCACCTCAGCCTTGAGGTTCTCGGTGTAGTCCTTCACCGTGAGCGCGAGCTCCGTGAAGTTGTACGGCATGACATCCGCGTTGGCGATGCGCAGGACGATGGTTCCCGCAGTCTGGGCGAAGAGCTTGCCGTAGACCTGGTCCTTGTCGGCGAAGGTGTCCCAATGCCACGGGGTGTCGTAGGAGGAGTGGTAGGTGCCGCCGCGATCCTCACCACCGTAGCCGATGTTGATGGAGGCTACGCCGAGGTGGTCGATGAAGCCTGCGTAGTCCGAACCGGACCCTGCGGGGCCGAACGGGATGGTCTTGCGGCCGGAGTCATCACCGCCGGAGCGGCGACCGCGACCGGTCATGGTAGCGGCCTTCTGGCGATCCCATACGCTCTTGCCAGTCTCTGGGTCCTTCATCTCGCGGGTGACATCGTTCACCATGAGTTCGAAGCTCTGGGAACCGCTGCCACCGAAGTAGCCGCGACCGTTCTCGTCGGAGTTGATGTAGATAGCTCCGTGCTTGGTCAGCTCGTCCGCGTGGCGCTCTGCCCACTCGGTGGAGCCGAGCAGGCCAGGTTCCTCACCGTCCCATGCGGCGTAGACGAGGGTACGCTTGGGATTCCAACCCTGCTTGTGCAGTTCACCCAGCGCGCGCGCCTCTTCCATGAGGGCGGACTCGCCGCTGATGGGATCGTCGGCACCGTTGACCCAACCGTCGTAGTGGTTGCCGCGCACGATCCATGTGTCGGGCTCTTCACTGCCCTTGAGCGTGGCGATGACGTCGAGGACTGGCTTAGTTCCCCAGTCGGATTCCACCTTCAGGTGAACCTTCTCCTTACTGGGGCCGAACTTGTAGGTGAAGGGCAAGGCTCCGCGCCACGATGCGGGTACGGTGCGGCCGTTCAGTTGGGCCAGCAGCGGTTTGGCATCGCCCCACGAGATGGGAATCGTTGGAATCTGCATGATGACCTTGCTGTCCTTGATGGCGAGGCGCTTCACGCCGGGGACAGAGGCTTCACCCGGTGTGAGCGGGTCACCTGCGTAGAGGGTGGTGTCTGCGACGGAGCCGCGTTGCACGCCCCACTCGGGACGCATGGGACCTTGCGGGATGACATCGCCCGTACCGAAGCCATCGTCTGCGGGATCGGAGTAGATGATGCAGCCGACTGCTCCGTGCTCATACGCAAGCTTGGGCTTGAGTCCGCGCCAGCCACCGCCGTAACGGGAGATAACGATGGCGCCCTTCACCGAGACACCGTTGCGCTCCAACTCCTCATAGTCGGCCTTCATGCCGTAGTTCACATAGACCAGCGGCGCGGTTACATCGCCGTCAACCGCGTAGATGTTGTACGGCGGCATTGCTGGGCTCTTGTCCTGCGTGTACGGATCTTCCGCAACGGGCGGCTCTTCCAGCTTTGCCTTGTAAGGCTTGCTGCCGAGCAGTTCCAGCACGCGCACCTTTGGCGTGGGATAGAGCACATCAAAGGACTCGATCTTCGCGTCCCAACCCCACGACTTGTACTGCTCGACTAACCATTCGGCATTGGCGCGCTGGGCAGCCGAACCAACGTTGTGCGGATGTGCGGCGAGCTTGTGCATGTTCGCGGAGATGCGCTTGGCGTCCGGCAGCGCGAGGAACTTCGACTCAAGCTGTCGCTCTGTCTTTGCGCTCTGCGGAGTGAATCCGAGGATTGGCTTTGGAGCTTCCTGCGTTACGGCAGCAATGGGAAGCAGAAGGGCGAGCGAGGCAGCAGCGAGTCGGCGCATTTTCTTTTGTGGCACTCCCGGAATGGAGGGGTACCCCCTCCCCCTTGTTTTTGCAAAATCGTCATTCTACGGGAGATAACTGCGGGGTATACCGCAAAATCGTCTGCCGCAAGGACTTAGAGGCAAAATCGTCTTAACAAAAGACTTAGCTTGCACTGGGCAAAGCCAAGTCCGCTACATTTTCGGGTGCAATTTCAGTGTAGCAAGTTTCAGGGGAATTACCGGCAGCCGCAGATGATTGATGAGAATGGAGTTACACGAACAAGGACTTGACAGCATTTCAACCATTTCGCAAAAGAATTGGTACTTCGAAATGGATTTGCTTTAAGCTGCCACATCAGATACTCCGCGCGCGACTGTAGGTCGAAACCTTGCTTCTTTTGAAATGAAAGCTTTAAGGATGACTGAAGTGGCGAGAAAACCTATTCAATTGCTGCTTGTGGATGGCGACCTACTCTTTCGCAAGAACGTGATGCAGTTGTTGGCGTATGAATCAGATATAGCCGTGGCCGACCAATTTGCGAATCTTTCCGAAGCCCGCGAGGCTTTGATGACACAGCATGTCGACCTTGTGCTGCTGGACTACGATCCTGAAAAAGAAGTTGGGCCAATGCTGCTGGAAACACTTTCGCATCTTCGACACACACCGCGATTTCTATTGGTCACTGCGGGCATGGATTTGACCGCGTTGCATCGCGCTCTGGATGCAGGTGTCTGCGGCGTGGTGCTAAAACAAAGTGCGCCCCGAGAACTGACATATGCCATACGCGCTGTCGCACAGGGAAATCAGTGGTGGGATGAAGGCGCGCTGCGTCAAGAACTGGCACCGGTAAAGCGAACCGCAAGGACCGTTCATCCTTCGATCACGGAGCGTCAGGGCCAAATCCTGCACTACATTCTGGATGGATTGAGCAACAAGGAGATTGGAGCAACGCTCGGCGTGTCAGAAACCGCGGTGAAGGCCAGCATCCAGGAACTGTTTCATAAGACCGGTGTAAGGACTCGGGGCCAACTGGTGCGGATAGCACTGGAAGGACATTTCGAGGACTAGCTCAAGCCCCATGGCCAGGCTGAGCATCCCTCGCACGAGACTACATCAAGAGATTGGCATTGAATCTCCTGCGCTATTTCATGGCCCTGCAGTCGACAGTGTCATACAGTCTCAAAAGCAGTCTTCAGGAGGGTTACGTTGAAGCGATTGACGCAGATCGTTTGCGTGCTTGCATTTTTGTTTTTGATTGCTCAAATGGTGCGGCCTACGATTCCGAGCCGGCCTGCGGCGGCCGAGGTTCATGCGCCTGAGAATGTGCGGCAGATACTTCGCAAAGATTGCTATAGCTGCCATTCGGACGAACGCCGGCTTGCGTGGTTCGATGAACCAGTGCCAGCTTATTGGCTTGTGCGGAAGGATATTCTTACAGCGCGTGAACACCTGAACTTCTCCACGCTTGGGAGCAAGCCAGAGACCGTGCAGAAGGCGACGCTGTACGAAGCAGTGAACATGATTCAGCTTGGGGCGATGCCTTTGCCGCAATTTTTGGCGCTGCACCATGACGCGCGGGTGACATCGGAAGAACTAGCGACGCTGAAGGATTATCTTTCGCCTTGGGGTCCTCTGCCGGCTTCAACGGGTGCTGCGGCAACCGCTACGAGAGTTGCCCTGGACAGTGTGAAGCCGGAATGGAATGGGCTTGCGTTTGAGCCAACGTTTGCGACGTGGAGGCCGATCAGCTTCACCGATCGCGGTGACAATCACACGTTCCGCTTCATCCTGGGCAATGATGTTGCGACAAAGGCTGTGGCTGAGGGGAAGATCTCCCCATGGCCGGATGGCGCGAAGTTGGCGAAGATTGCATGGAAGCAGAAAGCCAACAGCGATGGAACGCTGCGCGCAGGTGACTTCATCCAGGTGGAGTTGATGGTGAAGGATGCACAGAAATATGCCTCCACTGCTGGATGGGGTTGGGGCCGGTGGCGCGGGTTTGATCTGCAGCCTTATGGCAAAGATGCGAGCTATGTAAAAGAATGCACGGGTTGCCATCTGCCGGTGAAGGGCGACGACGATGTGTACACGTTGCCGATGACTGCGGCTACCGTACCGGGCACAGAAGTAGTGAACAACCACGCCGTCATGTTGCCTGCGTCACTTCCCTATCAACCGTTGACTTGGACACCGATGACGATGCTTGCCGATCCGGTGAAACGCACGATCTCTGTCCTGTATGGCAACAATGCTGCTTTGCGCAATGGGGCAGGCGCCATCGTCGCATTGGTAACGTGGGCGGAGCGCGATGATCCGCATTGGTTTGGTGGAAGGATTCCGGACAGCCCAGTACGTGTGGAGTTTCTTGCGAATGGTGCGGAGTATCAGCAGTTCGCGGGACCGCAATGGGTGAAGGTGGAATCGGCTGCGAACTTCATTGCACAACGTAAAGAGCTTCTGTTGAGTTTAAAACCGATTTCGCTGCCCTAAATACGCGCGGCAGGTGCACGCGTTGCGGTTGTGCACCTGCCGATTGTATGTGGTGATCTACGCCAAAAGTACGGAGGTTTTGCCGTCAGGTGTCTTCGTGAAGGCGTGCAGTGTGTTACCTGCAGCATCGACGTGGCGAAGGGTGAGCAGCTTTTCTGTGACGGAGAGATGGCTGAAGCCGTTGACCTTCTGCGCCCAGGGGCCGCGCTGGTCCGGGGTGATCTTCAGGTCATAGAGTTCAGCGCCGCCACCACCTGAGAGGAAGAAGCTGGTGGGATGACCGGCGAACTCGAGATGCTGCAGATCGTGATCGTGTCCGCCGAGATAGGCGTGTACGTTGTAACGCTGTAGCAAGGGATCCCAGTCGCGGATGAGCACGGGATGGTCGCCGTGCGGGCCGTCCGTGTAGACCGGATGATGCGCCATGACGATGGTGAACGGCGTGAGGCGTGGCTTGGCCAGTTCCTGTTCAAGCCATGCAAGCTGCGCGACGCGTTCTGCTTCCGTCAGCGTGAAGTTGCGGTTCGGTGTGCCGTCGGGGTTGGGCTTGATCTCGTGCGGCATGTTGCTGTCGAGCGCGATGAAGTGGATGAGCGGCTTCTTCGCGGGGAAATCGAAGCTGTACCACTTGGCGGGCATGGTCCAGCGCGTGTGGGGGCGTCGCGCGTAGGCCAGCTCTGCTTCCACTTTGCTGGTGGGATACATCTGGTAGTCGTGGTTGCCGAGGATGGCGTATGCGGGGCCCGGGAAGACACTGGCTGGATAGAGGTCCTCAAAGTGTGTCTTCCAGCGCGGCGAATCGACACCGCCGAGTAACTCGTCGTACCAGTTATCGCCGAGCATGAGGAGCGCCTGCGGATGAAGGCGCTGTGATTTTGTGTACTTCACCATGCCTGCTGCGACCAGTTCCTGTGCAGCAGGATGTGCATTTCCCCAGTCGCCGATCATGAGTAGATCGGCTTCGCCATGCGGCGCTGCAGCGAAGGCAGGCATTGCCTGCGAGGCGAGTACGGCGGCGCTGAAGCCGATGGTCTGCCGCAGAAAGCGGCGACGAGTAATCTGCAAATCCATTGTTTCGGGGTTTCCCTTCTGCGCCTTCTTATACCAGCCGGGCGTGAAGGTGTCGCTAATTTCGCGAGAAAAGCAGTCATCAGCGGTTATTGATTTTGCTGTCTTTCGATCTGAACCAGCTATCTGCAAGTGCCGTGATTGCGATGCCGATGAGATAGGCGAAGATGTTGGACCATGCGAAGTAACGGCCCAGCAGGAGCCTGCCGGCCAGCGTGAGACAGAAGGCGTCGATATGCGGTTCGGGGAAGAGTCTTATGAAGATTTGCGCGTGTTCCCATGGCATGCCGACGAGATTCGCGGCATCACGGTCGCGCTTGAGCGCACTGAATGCGGCTGGAAGCAAAAGTATCTCCGATGGAAGGGCGGACTAAGAGTATCGTGGCGACGTTTCCCGCACCAGAATTGTTTTTCCCGGAACCAGAAGACAAAGCTTCGCGTAAAAGCAGATATAGCTTCTTTCCGAATGGATTTCGCCATGAATGCTCGACCATCTGCTCTTGCTGCCGCATGCGTACTTTTCACTGCGCTGTGTTCCGTTCCGGTTCGCGCACAGGCTGCCGCAACTGCGTCGCAGACGACGGCGGCACCTATGTTTGATGTGGCTACGATCAAGCCGAGCGATCCGATGCAGCGGAATCGCGGATTCCACGTGGGTGGGAGTCGCGTGAACATTGAGAACCAGGATGTGATTA
>Ga0209233_1000574_pt1 | contig 19670 bp, 20 predicted proteins | sample AraplaCL_Cvi_mCL_FD_184269 | JGI IMG/M metagenome (GOLD analysis project Ga0209233, IMG submission 184269) | Arabidopsis root microbial communities from the University of North Carolina, USA - plate scrape CL_Cvi_mCL (SPAdes) (version 2) | ecosystem: Host-associated > Plants > Roots > Endosphere...
GATCATCGGATACAGGTTGCGGGCGCGCTCATTCGGAGCGCAGCAGACGGAAGTCTCCATAGGCTGTGCCGTCCTCAATCGAATGCTGGCATGCGCACGCCCGAAATCCGTCCGCTGCAAAACCGTCACCGCGTAGCCAGAGCATCAAAGACAGAAATCCGTTCTTTCAGCGACCGATGCACCAACGCTGCGTCCACCAGCTTCAATCCCAAGGAGGACATTACTTCCGGATGATAGCGTCCAGTCTCACCGTTATGCCTGACGATCGGCACAAATAGGGAAATCGCTGAAGCATTCGCACCAAAAAGCGAGGACTCGATCGCCTCGAAACGCCGGCGCATTTCTTCTGGCTCGTCCTGTCCCTTGATCGGGAGGTTTCCAGATGGGTTCGCATAAAACCGAGCCCATCTGGATGGGAAGAAGACGCGCAGCTTCCAACCGAGTGGTGGAATTCCCCGGAAATATTCAGCGAAGGTCGAATCTCGGTCCCGCCACATCAGATCACGTCGCTGATCGCTTTCACTTCGGTTGCCCACCATCTGCACCGAGACGCGCCACGCCGAAGCCTTTCTTGAAGACCCAGATCAACAAGCCAAACTCCAATGATGCGCGCGGCATCGCACAGATGATGCAAGCTAATTTCTTTTGTCCCGGACATCGCCTTCGTCTGTGATGTCCGTGTCTAGTGGGCATTTACTACACTTGCGAATACGCAAAGTGCAGGAAACTTGACCTCAGCCATGAACCCATCCCCGGGCTGTATGGTCCAAATCGGCTTCACGCCTACGGGGATAAAATTCCTTTTTCGACGAAAGGCCAAAGAACAGCGTCCCATGGATTCCTTGGACAACGCTTTTTCGTAGCGGGCGTTTCGATACTCGACCGATGATGGAACCCGCAGCGTCGTCTCCAATTCTTTCAATTACGTCCTCTATGAATTCTATATCTTGACCCTCTTGCGGAAAAAGAATGCTGAAATCCCCGTCGTCACAGACGAAGACATCGTAAGCAGCATTATCGGCTCCGTCGATGAACTGGATGTTCTTCATATCTCTCACCTCTCGAATTGTGATGCCGAGCTTTCACCCGAATTTATTTCGGCGGGTACTTATTCTTATAGCCTCCACCTGGGGTTTGCACGTCCCAATGCGGCCCTCCATGGGCCAGGCCACCCTGCCCAGTTGGGACCCAGACGTCGCCGTCCTTATCTTTCCATCCGTAACCCGAGCCATTCGGATTGGGAACCCAATCAGGACCGCCTTTGGGGTCTTCGTAATCTGGGTGATCACCCGGATAACCAGGTGCCTTTGGACCATCTTTATCCCACGCATTGTCCGGCGGCTTCATAGAAAGCCCCCCGGGAGAAGGCGCGCACCACGCGGGTGAATTCCTACGCCTCCCGGTCGGGAAACCGAGGAGCGCAGCCGCATCATCAACTCCGCTCCAGAAACTTTGCAGGCCTTGGCTATCTGTTAGATTGATAGGATTATTGCTGGCATAATCATAGAGGCTTCCCTCAAGATCTCCCATTTCTCCTAGCGGATCCCGAGACAACCATCGTCCATGATTTGGATCGAATGCGCGGTACCTTGTGAAGTCGATGCCGATACCACGGACCGCAAACATCCCTGCATAACCAAAATCAGTGAGCGGGGTGGCGGTCTGCAACGGAACTCCCCAAGGGTCATAGTCGTAGCCAGGAGCAGTAGTTGCACTTTGGAATACTCGCCGCACGGAACCGATGTGATCGATCCCGTAGAAGAGTCCGGGACTGGCAGCCCCGATCTTAAATTCGCCTTCGGTGAAGTAACTTTGTTTTGTAGAGTAGGCAGCATCACGGGCTTGGCAGAGCTTACTGCCACACCAGATATATTTTGAGGTAACGGCGCTACCTCCCCCCGCTGGCGTATCGTCAATCTCAATACGACGCCCGCGTCCATCATAGACAAATTTGGTGAGCTTTCCAGATTGCGAGGGATATGTGATCCCAATCAAACGATTTTCCGCGTCCCAAGAATATGTCCGCTCGCCGTCAGACAGCAAATTTCCGTTGGCGTCGTAATTATAGGCCTGACCAGAAGCCTGCGTGATCTGGTTAAGATTATTAAAGGACACAGCCTGCGGACCGGGATTGGGTTCTTCGACGCTTGCCTCGCTTTCTTGTGTAATGCCCGTGATGAAGTTCTCGGGCGAGGTTTGAAAGGTGAAGATGGTATATTGACCGGAGGTGAGGCCGGTATTTGCGATACCAGACAAACGCCGGTCGTGAGCGTTGTCGAGGTAGCTCCAGGTGGTCTTGAGAGTTGACGTTGCTGGCAGCAACTGCCGAACAGCGATCTGCGGTGTCTGCCCAAGATAGGAAATCTGGAAAGCACCAAGATCGCTAGAGTGATTGGTGACTCGACCAATGGCGTCATACTGCACTGTCTCAGCGCCGCTACCCGAGATCTGGCGGCTGGCCGGCCGCCCCAGAGCATCATACCCATAAGCGATTGTGTGCGAGCAGCTAGACGCACCGGTCGCCGTAAAGCATTCCTGGGCGAGCTGCTGGGCACCGTCGGCATAGGACGGATTATAGCTGTAGGTCGTCGTTCCAACGCCATCCGTCATCGAAGCAATTCGATCGAAATAGGGATCATAGGCGAACGTGACGTTCGGCGTCGGATTGACGGCATTGAGATAGGTCAGACCAGTCAGATTGTTGTCGATCGCATAACGATACTGCTTTGTCTGTCCCAATGCGTCGAGAACGCTCTTCAGGCGGCTCGTCGCGTTTTCGTACGCATAAGCAACTTGACTATTGTCGGCATAGGTCTTCGAAGTTTGCCGATCCTGAACGTCGTAGGCCCAGGCCGTCACGTTGCCCTTCGGATCGGTCAGAAAAACGAGATTTCCGGCAGGATCGTAGCCGAGCTTCGTCGACTGCCGCATCGGATCGATAGCCGCCGTCAGCCGGCGATTGGCGTCATATTGATATCGCCAAATTCGCCCCTCACGGTCCTGATAGGAAACGAGATCGAGCCGCTGATAGGTGTAGCGCTGCGACGTGCCGTCCGGATACGTGACTTTGGTAACGCGGTCGGCGGCATCGTAGTCGTAGGTGACCGTCCAGCCTTCGGAATCGGTATACGTCCGCACGCGGGCGAAGCCGTCATAGGTATAGGTAGCCGCAGTGGCGTTGTTGGCGTTGGTGACCGACGCCAGATTTGCACTGGTGTCGTATTGATAAGTCGTCTTTTCACCAAGGGCATCGGTGAATGAGCTCAACTGACCCGCGGCATTATAACCGATCGTGCTCGTCTGTCCGGCCGCGTCCGAATAAAAGATCGGCCGATGCTGCTTGTTGTAAATATATTGAGCCAGCATGGACCGGGTGACGAATGGACCAGCCTGGCTGACGGCAGCAAGATCAATGCCATTCGAGTAAGCATAATAGGTGATCCGCCCAGCTGGATCCGTTGCCTGTGTCAGATTCCCGCTGCTGTCATAAGCATATAAGCTGATCTGCGATGTGCCGTCATCCAACACCCGACCGATCGCGATCGGTCGATCGTAGGTTCCGCCATGCGCGGTTCCAACCTCAGTCTGGCCGGGATAGACGTACCAGACGCGGTTCTCAAGCGGCTTTTTCTCGCTTTCGATCGTCGTCCCCTTGATAGCCGCCCCGGGCATGTGAACGAAATGCCGGATCCTGGCCTTGGTATAATCGCAGCCACCGGTGTCGGTGCAGCCGGCGGTGACGTAAGCACTCTTGTCCCAATGAAAACTATTGCGGTAGGGCAGATATGTATTGGTCAGCGGCAGCGGCATGCCAACAGGAACTGTCGCCGTGGGATCGCTAAAGGGAATCGGGGCGGGCTCGAGCCATTCCTCGCGCTCCTTGTTGCCGAGCGGATCCGTGACCTGCACAAAGCGCGGCGGACTTGAGGTTCCAGGCGGAGTATAACTGAACCGTGTTGTACCATAAGGCGTTATCAGCGCGTTGATCAGCGAATTGGAGTCGTAGGTGAAGCTCGACGTCAGGCCGATAACATCGGTGATCGACGCCAGCCGCCCTTGGCCGTCGTAGGCAAGGACGGCGCTGCGCCCGAACGGATCGGTGATCTGGCTGACGAGCAGTGGACGGCCGGGAATGCCATAGGTGAAGGTCGTATCACGCCCGACGGCATCAGTGATCGAGATCAGTCGTTTCTGGTTATCGTAGTGCAACGTTGCGACGTTGCCTTGGGGATCAATCACCTTGCTCAGGAAGGTCTTGCGCGGATAGGCAGCGCTTCCGTCGGACTGCTCGTAGATCTCCGTTGCACCGTTGCGCAATTGGCGACGATAGCTGGCCGGTGATTGCGAGACGAGGGACAGGATCGAACCGTCAGTGTCCTGGGCGGCGAAGGTTCTACGGGCGGTGTCATAGCCGAGGTAATAGAAGGCGCCGCCCTCACCCATGATACGCGAGACATTTGCGCCCGGATTGGTCGGATCGTCGATGATGTAGCTTGACCAGCTTAGCGACCATTTCTGGCCGATATTGAAGTAGTCGAAATTGGCAGGCTGACTATCTTCACGCTGATTGTAGCTGATGCCGATTTTCATCGACGGGCCTATCGGCGGAACGTAGCCGACGGGCACGTCCGACAGTGCAACGCTGACGCTGGATTCCTTGATGTTGACCACGCAGAGAGGGCATTGGTTATTATTGTCACCGTTGTTTTGGTTGTTTGCGCCTTGCGGCCATGGCGACTGGTTTCCATTACCGCCTAGTCCTCCCGAGCCGCCAAGAGAAGGACTGTTGGGATCGGGAGGCGTCGGTCCCGGCCCGTTCGCATTTGGATCGCCGGCATCGCCCTGTCGAGTACTATTGGTCGATCCCTTGCCGCGAACGAAGATTGCTTGTGACAGTGAGACGGCCTGCCACGCTTCATTGGTGACCTCACTTGCGGGCACGAGGAAATATCCGCTGGCCTCCGCATTCAGTGCATCGAGTGTGACCCACATATCGGCATTCGGAAAGACTGCGTCCTGGACATGATAGCGGCCGTTCGCCTTGCCGACGATCGCCGCAAAATGCCCCACCTTCCAATGGACGACCGACGGCACGGGAACAGCTTCGTCAGGAGAACGGCGGATCAGGCGATAGTCGAGCTTCGCCTTGCTTGCCAGTCCGCCGAGCTCGGCAAGCGTCGTCCCTTCCGGCCCGGCGTTGTAGAACTGCAGGAAATTGAGCTTGTCAGCGCTTAGCCCCTGGGCCAGCAGAAGAGCTCGCAGCGCAAGCGGGCCACAGTTGAACAGATGCCGCGGGTCGATCTTGACCAGTGTCAGCATCTCGCGGGCAGATTGAATCGTTTCCGTTGCCGGCCCGGAAACCCTGCGACCGTCCAGTTGGCCAAACAGCAGCGCCAGATCGTCACTGCGCCCCATGCTGGCGTTCAGGCTGGCGAGCTCGCCAACAGCGCGATCGGTCAGCGCGCGTGCTTCCGGAGCAGATGCGTCCTTCCCTTCGATCCAAGCCTGTTGCCAGGCATCGATGGCACGCGAGAAATAGCCGTCATGCAGATAGGAGAGGCCAATATTGGTCCACAGCGCTGTCGACCAGCCGCTGTGGGGATACCTCTGGAGAAATCCCATCAAACTGGAGAGATCGGAGGGATCCTGCCGATGCTGAAACGCGTTGAGAGCAGCGGAAAGATCCTCGTCCTCGTTTCGCAGGGTGACCTTTGTTTTCACCAAAGGCTCGGCAAATCCCGCCGTGCTTGGAGCCGGAAACGACACTATCGTCGGCGGTGCGGCCATCACAGTGCCGGCGGAGATCAATGCGAGAAGAAATACTGCTGCTGTTCCGGATTTGAATGCAGACATCATCGAGATCTCTCGTCAAATTTTTGAAAAGGCGTGGAAGATCGTCAGTCAATCTTGCTCAGGGTTGGGTCCACAGGATGCACCCCCAGGACCCTGAACCCCAGATCGCGTCAGCAACACCACTGGTCCAATTGACGCCGCCCCAGGCAACCTGCCCCCAGATCGGTGGAGTAGCATCCTTGGTCGCGGTCTGTTGGAACGAGCGATTGCCGTTCGGGTCATAGCCGTAAAGGATGCATTTCGAGTTGTCGTAGAAGCCAGTGGTCAGCCGCCCGTTGGCGTCGTAGCCAAAATTGCTCGACTTCGAATCTGCAAACACAGGGACAGCGCTCGCCAAAAGCGCAATCGAAACAACTATGTGGAGGCCGAGCTTCGAAAACATCGCTCTTTCCTTGTGAGAAATTTGTTTACTGTCGCACGATCTGCATCTTGTGGGTTTATATTTTGGTTGATAACTTTCGCATGAATTGCAGCGCTCCTCGGACTCATCCCAAGCCGGCTGCGATGGCATTCAGCGAAGCCCTCAGCGTTCGAAATAGCATTCTCATACAATAATCAGAAATACAATCCCGCAAAAACCGGGAATCGAAGCATTGTCTTCAGTTTTCAATCTGAAAAGATGTATCTTTTTGGAGTGAAATTTCGTTATTATTTGTATCTATATTTCAGTATTATGCATCTCCGTGTCATTTATATTTTATCAATTGACTAACTTGCTTAAGCCATGCGATTAAGGCGCGTTTCGATTTGCTTGCGCATTGCTTTCATCACTTTCCAAGAGGACGCCTAATGCGATTAGAAAGCAACCATGCACTGAATTTTCTGGCATCTGCACTCCTGACAATGGCTTCCTCGCCAGCGATAGCCGCGTGCGCGGTGCCCAACGTCTTATCCAACGGCCAAACCGCCGACGCGACACAGGTCATGCAGAATTTTTCGGCCGTAGCGGACTGCGCCAACGCCACCGCACCATCTGGCGGGCAGAATACGGTCCAGTTCGAAACGTCGAGCGGCAATTTGGGCGGTATCGCCTTGTCCGATGGACAAGTAATCGTTGGAGCCACCGGAAGCGCGCCACAGGCTAAAACTTTGACGGCAGGTCCTGGCATCGCCATCATGAATGCCCCTGGCGGCATTTCGATCTCAGCAACAGGCAGCGGCTCGGCAAATGCGGTCGACTGGCTGAACGAAGCCGCAGTCATCAGGCCTGTGGCCGCCAACTTTTCCGTCGTGACATCGACGACTGCGCCGGCAGGCGCTTCCCTGGTGCCGACTATCCGCGGCATGGCGTTGACGACAACAGCGGTCGCCGACGGCACGAGCATCATGGCCGAGACCGCGACCCCATCGGCCCACTGGCAGGCAACCATGCTAGCGATCTACTCCGGATCACTTACCAATGCCAGCTTTCCAGCAATTGCCGTACGCGATTCGATCAGTCATCGCGCTATCGAATTTGGTATCGGCGCGTCCGGAACGGCCTCTTATCAGGCCGCTTATACTAGAACGGCTGGAGGTCTGGGGCTCGACATGGTTCTAGGCCAGACAACGGCGGTCGACGTAGGCCTGCCGCCACCGTCGCAGCCTCTCTGGTCGCGTGTGACCTATGACGGCACAAATCTCTCATGGGCGTTTTCCCGCGACGGCGAGGTATTCTCCACCGTGTTTACGATCCTCGCGGCCGACAATCTGTCCAATGCCGATCGGGTCGGTCCTGTGGCGATGTTCCAGCAGCCCACAAACCCAGGCTGGCCATCCGCTTACCACATTCTGTCCTGGCGCATTGTCAGCATGTGAACCGTCTCCCTAGCATCGAGGTTTCTCATGCCCAGAGTCTCATTTCTCGCTCCGATCTTTGCCGCGGCTTTCTTGACAACCGCCACCGGCGCCGCCTTCGCACAATGTGTGCTCCCGAACCAACTTCAAAGCGGCGACGTGGCCGACGCGACGAAAGTGGGCGCAAACTTCACCGCCCTTGCAAATTGCGCGGATGCCCAGGCGCCAAGCGCCGGCGGGAATTCGCTTCTCTATAACAGCGGAAGCGGCACCCTCGCGGGCACAACGCCGCTCACTGATGGTCAGCTTCTTATTGGATCGACCGGCAATCCGCCGCAGCCTGGAACACTCACGGCTGGCTCGGGCATCGCAATTACCGGCGGGCCTGCATCAGTCACGATTTCGGCCACCGGCAGCGGCACGGGAGCAGCGGTTGACTGGCTCAACAAAGCTGCTGTCGTCAAGCCAAGCCTATCTTCGTTCACGATGAGAACATCCACAAGCCTTCCGACTGGTGCAACCCTCTCGACCACCACACGTGGGATATTGCTATCTGTAACCACCGGTACTCACGGTCAGGCCATCATGGCTGAAACTCTACTTCCAACTGGCAATTGGCAAGCGACGATGCTTGGCGTTTATACCGGCCCGCTCTCGTACTACACTCAGCCTTCTATTGCTATCCGAGATGCCACGACGAATAGAGCGGTATCCTTTTCGCAGGGTGCCAACGGGCTAGGTAGCTCCTATCGGTTTGATTACGTCAAGACATCCGGTGGTGTCGGCCTGGACGTGAACAATGGTGATTCATCGATTGCCGACATCGGATATTCAACGCCAAGCGAACCGCTATGGATGCGGTTGACCTATAACGGTTCGACGCTGGTCTGGTCTTTCTCCCGGGACGGCGAGAATTTCACGAGCGCCTACTCCGTTTCCGCGACCGATTGGCTCAGCCAGTTAAGTACGATCGGGCCAGCGATTCTCTTTTATCAGCCACTCCATTACAACTGGAATAGTGGCTTTCACATCCTTTCGTGGAGCGTCGTATCGCTCTGATCTGTTAAGTTCGAAAGCAGGAACCATCAAATGATAAAGGCCCGTAGCGTTCTGTTGTTCAGCGCTCCGCTCATCGCCGCAGGAATCGCAATAACACCCAACGGCGCATTCGCGATATGCACGCTACCTAGGCAGCTATGCTGATGTGGAGTTCTATTGGTGCGGTCGTTCGTCATGAGATGCTCAATACAGTTCACTTTCGTGACATCCTGTTTCGAACCCATAATCGCGAACTTTGGAGCTTTCCTATGCCTAACGTCCAATACGTGATCTCAGTTGGTTTGCTGGTTGCTTTGTGTGCTGGTACAGCACACGCGGACTGCATTATCCCCAACCAGATCGTTAATGGTGGCGTGGTCGACAGCACTCCGGTCATGGCTAACTTCAACGCTATTGCAACGTGTCTGAATAATAATTCACCAGCCGGGGCGCCGGACAGCGTTCAGCTCGATAACGGCGGTGGCGGATTTGCTGCCGTTGGTCCGTTGACTGATGGGCAAGTACTGATCGGAACCTCTGGCTCGGCCCCAAGCGCTGCAAACCTCACGGCAGGGTCCGGTATTGCTGTTACGAACTCTCCAGGTGGAATTTCGATTGCAACGACGGGAACTCTTGGCGGCGGCGGCGCTGACTGGCTGAACGGTACTGCCCTTGTGAAACCCATCGCCACGAACTTTACTCTGCAAACATCAACAACACCGCCGGCCGGCGCGGCCATTGCTGCCACTAGCCGTGGCATACTCCTGTCGACATCCGCCGCCGCCAGTGGCGTGGCGATGATGGCGGAAATGAACCTACCACCAGGGAATTGGCAGGCAACAATGCTCGGTGTTTACACGGGTGGCCTTTCCTATTATTCCATGCCAGCCATCGCTGTACGGGATACCGTCAACAACAAAGCAGTTGAATTTGGTGTCGGAGCCTATGGGACGTCAAACTATGTGTTTGACTATTCCATCACATCGGGTGGCGTCGGGCTTGATGGTAAGGTAACTGACCTGATCAGCCAGGACGCCGGCTTTCCCCAACCAGCTCAACCAGTCTGGCAACGTTTGAGCTATGACGGCACAAACCTCATATGGTCATTCTCTCGTGACGGGGAATTCTTTATTCCAGCTTATTCCGTTACCGCTGCTGGCGCGCTTACCAATCTAAGCACGATCGGTCCCGCCGTTATATTTCCTTCGAATACTCTCCAAACTTGGCCGGCCTCATTTCATGTTCTGTCCTGGAACATCGTGAGCCTTTAAAAGAGGACTAGACCATGCGTCGCAGCTTCAAAGCCGGCTTGTTCTTCAGCGGATTGCTTTATGCAAATATATCTTTTGCCCAATGCAATATTCCCTACCAGCTCAGCAATGGCCAAGTTGCGGATGCAACCCAGGTCATGGCGGATGTCAGTGCGCTTGCGAACTGCATCGCGGATGCAGCGCCCGCCGGATCCCAGAATGCGGTTCAGTTGAATGCCGGAAATGGCGCGTTTGCCGGCATCGGCCCATTGACTAACGGCCAGATCATCATTGGATCGACCGGAAACGCACCGCAGGCCGCGACCTTGACCGCAGGCCCCGGTGTTACGATTACCAACAGCTCCGGGGGGATAACGCTTTCCTCATCAGGCGCGCCGGGCGGCTCGCCGGGAGCAATCCAATTCAATAGCGCGGGAACCTTCGGCGGTATTTTGCTGACCGACGGAATGATCGTCGTTGGATCCGGTGCCACCTTCAGTTCGACAGCGAAAGCCGAGAATGTCCAGCTGAGCAATAGCAATTTGACTGCAACTTCTACAAACGCGTCCTACGCTGCTGTGCTCGCCTCCAATTCGCAATCGAGCGGCAAATATTATTTCGAGTTCCAGAATGTTACGATCACGGATGCCAACAGCGGTGTGGGCATTGCAACGGCAACGGTCGACTTCAACAACTATCTTGGCAAGAACTTGCAGGGTATCGCCGTCGAGCCAAACGGCCAAGTGTGGTACAATGCCGCTCTGCTAGGCACCATTGCCGCGGTTCCTGCCGGCAGCACGGTTGGTATCGCGGTCGATATTACCAATCGCCTAATCTGGTTCAGAACCGGATCAGGCAACTGGAATAATTCAGCAAGCGCCAACCCCGCAACAGGTGCTGGCGGTTTCTCAATCAGCACGTTCTCAAGTGCGACGATATTCCCGGCAGTGATTTGGCGGGAAAATCAAGGTATGGCGCAGATTGCGATGACGGCCTCTTCCTGGTTGACCGTTCCACCGACCGGCTTCAGCCCCTGGGCGCAGGAATCGACGCCGACGGCTGTCAAGGTTAGCGGCGCAGCCAGTCTATCCAGCAGCGGTGTTTTGACTTCCAATGCTGGCGCCTCCCAAGCTGTTCCCGCAAATCCCGTCGGCACTACAAGCGTTGGTACCCAGGTGATGCAGGGCCTTGCGGGTTCGATCACACCAGGTGCTTCCGGACGAGTTTTGTTCATGGCTTCCGGCGATGGTTTTAATACTGATGCCGTCGGTCAAGGCTTCGTTGTGCAACTGCGATATGGAACCGGCGCAGCTCCAGGCAACGGTGCAACGGCGACCGGCACAGCTATTGGCGGAGCGGTGAAGGGCGTGACGGCAATCGTTTCATCGCCTCAACAGATTCCGTTCGCTTTGCAATCGCTGGTGCCGAACCTAACACCAGGTACGCCGTACTGGTTCGATCTCGGCCTTTCGGCGATTGGCGGCGGAACCGCAACGATCGAAAACATCAGTCTGACGGCTGTCGAGATGTAGGAGCTATCAACGAATCCGCAGTCCTGCTGACTAAAGGTTTGACGGAATCAGCCTTTTTGCTCTTGAAGGGTATCGAACCTAGGACACCTAGATCTACACCGCCGTTATCGGGACCAGGGATTAATCACTTGCAACCCAGCCGCCTCGAACGGGCTTGTGTCGCGGGTTGCGATTGCCAGACGATTTGCTGCTGCTGTGGCGGCAATATACCCATCAGCCGTGCCGATCGCTTTTCCAGATACTCGAGCGCGTGCCATCAGCTCCGAGTAAAACTGCGAAGTCGCAAGATTGAAGGGCAGGATGCGCTCGGAAAAGTGAGGCAGTACTTCGCCCTCAAGGCGGTCGCGGAGGATAGTTTGCCGTTTCCCCAAGGGCATAGCTGCGATCCCGAAGCGAAGCTCAGCAATCGTTATTGCGGAAATGAACAGCGTTTCGATTGCTTGGGCGTCCAACCAAGCGACCACTGCCTCATCAGGAACCGGTTTCCACGGCTCGGATATAACGTTGGTGTCCAGCAAGATCATTCGAAGGTCATCGGTTCAGCAGGCGTCTTATCGCGACTTTTCTGCAGGGCTTCAACGTCGCTGTCGGAAAGCTCAGCGTCGCGACCGATAGCCGCTAGCAAAGAGCCGAGCTTAACACGTTCAGGGGGACGAACAGCGGCCTCAATAATGTCGCGGATCTCGGCCTCGGTGCTTCGGCCATGATGAGCCGCTCGCAGGCGTAGAGCACGATGTGTTTCGTCAGAAAGATTTCGAATGGTGACCGCCGGCATTGATATCACCTCAATAGAAATGATGGCTTTGCTATCAAAATATACAAAATGATGCAAACTTTCAAGAGTTTCAAAATAATGAGGACGATACCGTGTCCGTTCAGCCACCTCGCCTTGACAGGATTGGAACCGACCATCCTTTTGTTACAAAAGCTATCCATCTGAAATTCCTCAGTAGCGGACATCGGCTTTGCCTATGAAATGACCGATTTGGGGCCGTAGGGAGCCAGTCAGTGCTTTCTCCGACTGGAGTTTAGGGACAACCGTCCACCAGGACGCTCGGAGAAACTCCTCCGAGACCTTTCCGACATGGCGAAGTCGAACACCCATGGTTTCGATACCTCGCAGCGCAAGCGAAACCTCGTCAGGCGAAACCCCTAGGCTACCGAGGTCACGGATGTGGGGCCATGCAATGGGCCCGGCAACAAGTTCGAATTGCTCGGCGATTGAGGCCGGACTGCCCCCTCTCGCGGCATAAGCCGATCGATCATCCTTTCAGACAAATCCGCGGCAAAACGTTCAAGACGCGCTGCCGTCCCTGTCCTGTTGAGTGCTACTAAGAACTGACACGGCGTGGCCTGATATTTCTATTGAGAATCCGAGCGATGAGTGCAGCGGGTCTCGAGCGATCTCGGCTACGAGTCCCCGACTGCCTTCGTCGTGATGTTCAAGAAGGCGCTCGGCACCACGCCCGCCGCTATTTCTCAAGCCAATCTGCCGACCGCTCGCCGCGCTTCAACTGAAGGCGACATGAGATGTGGCGCTACGTCAAACGATTGCTATGCGTTCAGGTTCGGCATTCTCTCCGGCCCGATTTGTCTTTCTGACGTCCAATAGTGGACTTTTCGCTCGCGGCTGCTTGCGCGCTTGATAAGATTACCGAGTGGCTGAGCGCGTCGGCTGTCCATAAAGCGATCGCGCTTCAGTTCCTCAAACCGAATATTTTTTTTACGGAGATTTGCTGATCGTCAGCCAGAGCATATTTTCTGAGTCCCTCGGAGTAAAGGCTTCGCATCTTTCCTTTGATTGGCCCCCACCATGACAAATGGTAAAACTCATATCTTACGATTGCGATACCAACATCTGTATGGGCGACCGGACCACAGATTTCTTCGTTGTGTGTGTCGCTATCATCGTAGGATTTAGCCAACAAGAAGCGTTCCGATTTGCCGACGGCGTCCAAGACAAAATCACTGGCGGGAACTGGTTCATAAGCAAGCGCGGCGAGGTCCCGGCCGGTAAAGGCAAGAGCATCTTTAAAAACGATGCCATTGCAGGGACCAGATGGACGAACGCCAAGTATATAGCCGACGGGATTATCGAGGAATTTCTGTATATCCTGAGGTAAAATTTCTTTTATTCCGTCGGGCAACTCTGGAAAAGCTAGATCGAGGCCGACCAAAAATTGGCCAATGAGCCACTCGTCGATAGTGCTTACTACCTTTGTTACGCCCTCATTCCAAGCATCAGTGTGAACGAAGTTGGGATCATCAGACACGTTCAATCCCTGATATACAATCACTACCTGATCATCGTCGTCCACTTCAATAGGCCCGATCGTCCAAGGCTCGCGGGCATTCAGGTATTTCGGCCTAGGATACCCATTCAACGTTGCGCTCTCTGTAATGGCGGACGGAGCAAGGGGCTGCCCCGAGAATATTGGAGCTGTAAGCAAATAGAATCCTTGTCTACGCCTATTCACAAAGACGCTAAGCGACAAGAGTAAGATGTCGTATGCTCCTTTGCTTCGAGGCTTTTTAGGATATAGCTCGTGGATGCCGATCGTGTAGTAGCTCATGGCTCTGACCTTCCAGGACGTAGGTCTCACAAAGTCGGAAATCCGCACTGAATAGTGGGATCATTTAACTTGGGACTTTAGCGTTTCTCGAGTTTTGCAACTCGGTCCAGCAGGTTGGCAAGCATATCTTGCAGGCTCACAGTTCTTTTCTGCGGTGCATGCGCTACCCCCACGAGTACGTTCTGTGGCTCTTCCCATTCAAACTGAATCCCTCCACGAATAACCAAGTTTGGATTCTTTTGAAGATTTCCGATAACATTTTGTTCGGCATGCGGTATGGGTAGAGGCTCGATCCCGGCGACGCCAAGCAAAGTAATGCCGCCTGGGTAATCTTGATTGAAATTGAGTGTGAGGCCGTCGTTCGCATCATGAACAAGCGCCCGTCGATATTTCGGCGTTTTTCCTTGCCGGCGACGTGACGGTGCATCAAGAATAAAATCAGTTGACGTCGTTTTTGTTACATTGGCGCTAATAACAACGTCTGCGACGCCTAAAATTATATCGGATGACATAGCTTTCTCCAGTTTTGCGCTGTAGAATAGAACTGCGATGTAATGGCTGATACCTGTCTTCGAGACAGACATGTAACTGCTTATCCGGCCGCACTGCGCATCTGATATATTGGTAATAAAGCAGCCTTGATGCTCCGGCCGATATCAAGACTATAATTGGGAAAGCTAGACTGAAGGATTCTGTCGCGCGTCATCCAAATGAATGACGATCGCGGGCGGTGGACATCTTTTCTACGATGAATTGGTTCGGGTTGGCGTTGGTGAAGAGTATCCTTCACGCAGACGAAGTCGCGTCAGCTTTTTTTGGCAGCCTATAGCGCCCGAACTTCGATGGCCGGTTCTATAGCCGGCAGGTTTATCCGGAGGCGAGGCCGAATGACTACTGGACTTGATCCTGCGACGCTCTCAGCATTGATCGCGCGAATCTATGATAGTGCGCTCGATCCGGACAGCTGGCCAGAAACGCTCAATGCAATCGCCGAATTCCGAGAGTCTCGCGTTATGGCGCTTGTCGTGTTCGACACCGTCGAGCGAACGATGCGAGCCAATCTTGCGGCCGGCCTCACGACCTATGGCGTCCGCGAGATGGAGAAATATTCGCCCCTGATGCCGGCCCCCTTATGGGACACATCCAAGATGCAGCTCGATCAGCCCATTTCCGTGAACGAGGTCATGAACATCAGCGAATTCCACCAAAGCCGGTTCTGTTGCGAATGGGCGCTTCCAAACGGCTTCGTGGATGCTTCTGCCACCTGCGTCATGAAGACGCCGAGTCGGTTTGCAATGGCAACTTGTCTCCTGCCGCGAGTGGCCACACCTCGGGACAGGCTGCTAGGGGCACTTCTCGCACCGCACATTCGCCGTGCCGTCACGATTTCGGACCTACTGGATTCACGACGGATTCGGATGAATCGGCTACAAAGTGCATTGGATGCGCTGAATATCGGCGTAGTGATCGCGGCTGAGGGTGGAAATGTGCTCCACGCCAATGCCGAAGCTGAGGCGATGGCCTCTAGACGCAAGCCTATCCAGTTCAGCAACGGACGCATCCAGGTCAGATCGCCTGCGGCCACCTCCATGCTGCACGGAGCGATCGGCCGGGCACTGCGGGAGGAGACGAGTCTTGGTGCGTCTGGCATTGGCGTCCCAACGGGCGAGGACGGCGGAGCGGTGTTGCATGTCCTCCCTCTAGAGCGGCGCGACCGCGGCCGCCTACGTGGCCCTGCCGCCGCGGCGGTATTCATCGCATCGAGCGAGAGCCGGGCACTAATCCCGCAGCAGGCCTTAGCTGATGCCTTCAGCCTCACTGCTGCAGAGGCAAAGGTCATGCTGTGCTTGGCGGAGGGTAAGACACTGGCGGAGATTGCGCAAGCGGGCGGTATCGCCATCAACACAGTACGCACGCATCTGGTACGACTCTTGGCCAAGACAGGCTCTAGGCGCCAGGCGGACCTCGTTCGTCTTGTCCATCGCCTCGGTATGCCTTTTGGCGGCTGTGACTGACTGGTGAAAAGGCGTCGTGTCTGGATGGCGCCCGCTTGGCAAGGTGATTTCGGCGATGTTTGAGCTTTCCGGGTCGGGCGCAGTCATGTCTCCGGCCTGTAAGCGCGGTTTGATATGACCGCTGGCGCTGATGTTTTACGCTCAAACCGATCCCTATCACCTATCGCGCTTTGACGCGCTATACGCTACCACGGGTCCTTCGGTTCGTGCGGGCCATTCCGCTTGTGCCTTCACATCACTCCTTCGTCACGCCGCCAACTTTTGTGCCTCTTGGGCAGTTCGGGTAATGCTTGGTCTATTGGGTCGCAAGGTTTGGTTGGTAATGCCCGGCTCTGGTCATGATCGCCCACGCGATCCGCGCCATTTTATTCGCCAGCGCGACAGCTACCAGTTTGAAGGATTTCTTCACCAGCAAGGCTCTTGCCCAGTCTGCTAGCGGCGATTTGGTTTTGCCATTCTTGATGCTGTAGAGCGCCGCATGTGCGCCAACCACCAAGAGCTTTCGCAAATGTCGATTACCCATTTTGGATATCCGGCCAAGCCTCGGCTTGCCGCCGCTGGAATATTGCCGAGGCACCAACCCGAGGAATGCTGCGAACTTTCCTCCACCCTCGAAAAGGCCCGGATCCGGGATGCTTGCCGATAGAAACGACGCCGTAACCGGCCCGATACCGGGGATCGAGCCAAGACGAAGACTGACGGCATCCTTGCGATGTATGGCGAGGATCTCCTTGTCGAGTTTGGCAATCTCAGCTTCAATCCCAATCAGGGCGTTCGCCAGCGGCTGCAATGCGAGCCACATTGTTAATGGAAGAGCCTTCTCACTGGAACCCTGTCCCATTCTTTCCAGGATGAGAAGAAGGTCTCCAACATTGCGGGCACCTTGCGCGACGGTTCTGTTGCAAACTTCCTGGTTACTGGTGGCATGGCATTGATCTCCGGAAGTCGCGGAGATTGGCAATGTTCAAAGGTCGGCATTTCGAGCAGTCGGTGATCTTGCTGTGCGTGCGCTGGTATCTGAGCTATGGCCTGAGCCTGCGCGACCTGAAGGAAATGATGGCCGAACGCGGCATCAGCGTCGATCATTCGACGATCCATCGCTGGGTCGTCCACTTTGCGCCCCTGTTGGCGGATCGGTTCAATCGGCGCAAGCGCGCCGTCACTGGCAGGTGGCATGCCGACGAGACCTATTGTCAGGCGAAGTGAGAAACTGACCCCCTAACGAAATGAAGAACTGCCCCCTCGTTTCAGAACGAGGAGAGATAGATGATGAGCATGATTTCAGCGCATCCTGCATTGTCGCGAACGATGCAGGGCGAGGATATGCTTCAGGCAGATGAGGTGGTGGCAATGTTGCGGCTTCACGAACTTGGCTGGGGTGCGAAGCGCTTATCGAAAGAGTTTGGCTGTGCTCGCAACACTGTCCGGCGATATCTGCGGGAGGGCGGAGCAGCGCCATTTAAAAAGCCGGTTCGCCGCACTGCTTTCGATGGCTTGGATGACTGGCTGCGCGAACGCTTCTTCCGGCATGACGGCAATGCCGATGTGATCCGGCAGGAGCTGGCCAGCGAGCATGGAATTATCATCGGTTTGCGCTCTGTAGAGCTTCGGGTCCGGGAATGGCGGCGCGAACTTAAAGCGCAGAAGCGGGCGACAGTCCGGTTTGAGACACCGCCAGGCCGTCAAATGCAGATCGACTTTGGGCAGACCCGTGTCTGGATTGGCGATGAACGAATCCGGGTAAACGTCTTTGTCGCCACGCTGAGCTATTCCCGACGCATCCATATACGTGCTTCACTGCGAGAAGGACAGACCGACTGGTTCGAGGGCATGGAAGGCGCGTTCCTTCGGTTCGGCGGCGTTCCTGGTGAGGTCCTGCTGGATAATGCGAAGGCGCTTGTCGAACATCACGACGCGGTTAGCCGGGAGGTCCGCTTCAACGCACGGCTATGGGCATTTGCGCGTTACTGGGGCTTCATGCCACGCGCATGCGCTCCATACCGGGCCCGGACAAGGGGAAAGGATGAGCGCGGGGTCGGCTACGTCAAAAAGAACGCCATCGCAGGTCGCCGGTTTGAGAGCTGGGCCTCCTTCGAGGCACATCTGGATCGTTGGATACGTGAGGTCGCCGATCAGCGCGACCACGGCACGACTGGCGAACCTCCAATTGAGCGCTTTGCTGGCGAGGTCGATGCCCTTCGGCCTTTGTCAGGCCGTGCACCGTTTGGTCAGCTGCGCGATCTCGTGCGCAAGGTGCAGGCCGACTGCGCCATCGATCTCGACACCAACAGTTACTCCGTACCCTGGCGTCTCATAGGTGAAAGCGTCCAGGTCATTGTACTTGCGGGTCGTGTCATCGTCCGCCACGCCGGCCATGTCGTAGCTGATCATGCTCTGTGCCAGGGACGGCGACAGCGGATTGTGGACCGGACCCACTTCGTCGGCGTTGCGGGTATGGAAGGGCTGGTTCGTTCCGTTCCAGCCGAGACGACGCCAGCAGCCCTGCTGCGCCCGCTTGCGGAATACGAGGCTGTGGTTGGAGGTGGCTGGTGATGACAACCGTAGACAATGATCTACTCGTCGCAACGCTCGACCGCCTGAAGCTGACAGCAATCCGCGATCAACTCGACAGCCTGCTAGACGAGGCCGCTCGCTCGAAAATGACGCTGCGCGAGGCATTGGCGTTCCTGGTATCGCGCGAGATTGCACGGCGCGACGAGCGGCGCATCTCCATGTCGAGCAAGACTGCGCAATCTCAAAGACCGGAAGTTCCACACGTTCGAGAAAAGCGATGCATATCCGGCGCTGTCGAACCACATCGGGGCGCCGATCAATGCCGATCTGATCCTCGATCATTGGGACGATCTGCTCCACCTCGCCGCGTCGATCACGACGCGGTCCGTGGTGCCGTCTACGATCCTCAAGAAACTGGCCGCATCTCCGAAGCAAAGCCATCTCGCGAGGGCACTCCGCGAACTCGGTCGTATCGAAAGGTCGCTCTTCATGATCGAATGGTACTCAAGCCCGCCACTACGGCGGAGATGCCAAGCGGGTCTCAACAAGGGCGAGGCTGCCCATAAGCTGAAACGCGCGGTCTTCTTCCACGAGCGAGGCGAGATCCGCGACCGGTCGTTCGAGAGCCAGGCGTTCCGCGCCTCTGGTCTCAACCTCGTCGTCAGCGCGATCGTCCACTGGAATACGGTCTATCTCGACCGTGCAATCACACAGCTGAAGCGAGCGGGTCGTGATATTCCTGATACTCTGTTGAAGCACATCTCGCCGCTCAGTTGGGAGCATATCAACCTTACCGGCATCTACACCTGGGATGCCGAACATCAGATGCCGAACGGATTTCGATCGCTCCGTCTGCCAGCTGGACTGCGGCGGGTCGCATAAGTTCTCATTCCGTTCGCCGTTAGCGTACGATTCCGCACTGCTCTTCTGTGGTTGCCGTCCGTTGCGCAAGTAGTTTCTGACCTTTTTTGAGGTGTGATCGAGTGCGGTCCTCTGTCAGGCCTTTCTTTGCGGCACTTTCAGAGGCCGCTGGCCGGTATGGTGATCTGCGGATCCGGCCCAAATCTTGTTCCCGAGCTCGTGGCTCCAAGAGCAGTACTGGTTTTCCCGATCCAGATC
>Ga0209233_1000576_pt1 | contig 19640 bp, 8 predicted proteins | sample AraplaCL_Cvi_mCL_FD_184269 | JGI IMG/M metagenome (GOLD analysis project Ga0209233, IMG submission 184269) | Arabidopsis root microbial communities from the University of North Carolina, USA - plate scrape CL_Cvi_mCL (SPAdes) (version 2) | ecosystem: Host-associated > Plants > Roots > Endosphere ...
CGCGCGCCCCCATCCCGCAGCACGGGCCGTTTGGGGACGTCGGCTCTTCCGGCTCCACCGGCCATCCGGTGACGGTCCGGACCACGCGCTGGCTGAACGACATGACTGTCGCCTGCAACTGGCGGGCCCAGCACTGGGCCGGACTCGACTGGTCCCAGAAATTGCTCGCCAGGGGCAACACGCTGGACGGCAAGACAGTGGGCGACCCGTGTGGGCCATGGGGGCCACCATGGCTGCCCGCCGCCGCCAGCGGCCAGCAGCTCTACAGCAACTATTCAAATGCCTATGCCTCGGACCTGGAAATCATCCAGCAGCAGGACGTCTACGCTTACGCGGCGACCAGCAACCAGCTCGAAATCTTCTTCGACAATCCGGAATTGCCCGCCCTGCCGAGCCTCAAAGCGGTGCTGGCACGCGGCGGCGCCGTCAGCGATTACCTGCGGTCGCTGATCCGGCGGGTGAGCGATGCCCAGGTCATCGAGGTCTATAGCTCCAAGGAAGGTGGGGCGCTGGCGCACCCTTGCCCCCATGGCGATGGGTTCCATGCGGCCGCCGAGGCGGTGCTGGTCGAAATCGTCGACGTGCACGGCAGACCCGTCGCACCGGGCCGGCAGGGTCGGGTGGTGATCACGCCGTTCGGCTCCACCGCGATGCCGCTCATCCGCTACGACCAGGGCGACGAAGCGGTGGCTGGGGAGCCCTGCGCCTGCGGACGGACGCTGCCCCATATCAGGCGGATCGAGGGACGCACCAACGCCGTCTTCGCCCATCCGGACGGCCGCCGCTCGCGCGAAATGATGCCGCTCGAAGCGCGAAAACTGCTGGGGGCCGGCCGCTGGCGGGTCCGGCAGGTCGGGCCAAAGGCCTTCGAGGTGGATTACGTACGCCACGACTGGGGCACGCCGCCCGACCTCGACGGCTTTGCCGCCATGTTCCGAACGGTCTTTTTCGACGACTCGGTCGTGGCGGTCAAAGAAGTCCAGGATTTCGAACTCGGCCTGTCCGGCAAATATCTCGAATACGCGAACCTCTGGTCGCCTGCGCCGTCCTCGAGGTGATCCCCACGATTTGCCGGGAGCTCCCCGGCGGGCCGCCTTTGCGTGAACGCTGCGCGCTGCTAACTTTCGCGTCGCGCCCATAAACCCGCGCGCCACGCAGGGCCGTGTATGCAGACGATCCGCCAGTATTACGAAATGCTCGATGACAGCCAGTGGTGGCCGGCCGAGCGGCTGGTGGCGTGGCAGCGCCAGCATCTGCAGCTTCTGCTCAACCATGCCCGCGGCTCGTCGCCCTTTTATCGCTTTCGGCTCAACCGGGTGTTTCGGCCCGATGGCGGGATCGATTGGGATCGCTGGCATGACATTCCCATCCTCACCCGCGCCGATGTGGCCGAGCAGTTTCAGAACCTGCTCTCCCGATCGCCGATTGCGGGGCACGGACCGTTTCAGGATATCGAGTCGTCCGGCTCGACCGGTCACCCCGTTACCGTGCGCACGACGCGCTGGCTGATGGACATGGGACTTGCCAGCAACTGGCGCGCCCAGAAATGGGCCGGGCTCGACTGGTCCCGGCCGATGCTGGCCACGTTCGGCGAGAACGCTCGCCGACGCGAGGGCGATGACATGGGAAGCTGGGGGCCACCCTGGCTGGCCGGCGCGCGGCGGGGGCGAATGCTCTACTGCCACTATGGCACGCCGCACGGCAGGCGGCTTGAATTGATGCGCGAGCATCGGGTGGCCTACCATGCCAGCTCGGCGTTCAGCGGCGGCATGACGGCCGAACGCGCCCTCGAAACTCGTTTCGCCCTCCGCCTCGACGCTCTGCTCGCCCGTGGCGGCGCGGTCACCGATCGTCTGCGGAGCGTGGTGCAGGAGGCGTTCGGCGCCAAAGTCGTCGAGTTCTACAGCTCCAAGGAGGGGGGCGCGATGGCACAGCGGTGCCCCGTCGGTCCGGGCCTGCATGTCAACGCCGAGTCGGTGCTGCTGGAAGTCGTCGATGACAAGGGCAGGCCCGTTCCGCCTGGCCAGCCGGGCCGAGCCGTGATCACGCCGTTCGGGTCGACCGCGATGCCCCTCATTCGTTACGATCAGGGCGACATCGTCGTGGCGGGCGGAGCTTGCAGCTGCGGCCGCTGCCTGCCGACCATCGAGGCGATATCCGGCCGCGAGAGGGCCGCCTTCAGCCACCCCGACGGCCGCAAGCTCCTGCGGGACCTGCCGTTCGAGGCCTACAAGCTCATCGGCGCCAGCCTGGTCCAGGTCGCGCAGGTTGGGCCGATCGACTTCGAGATCCGCTATACCCCTCGGAACTGGGGCTCACGGCGGGATGAGGGCGCATTTCTGGAGGTGTTCCGGGCGCTGTATTTCGAGGACTCCCAACTCCGCTTTGTCGAGATGGCCGAACTCCCGGTCTCCGCGGCCGGCAAGTTCATGTCCAATGTGGTCGACTGGATGGCCCCATGACTGCGGAAGCCCACTTCAGCAGGCCTGCCCACGGCATCGTGATGCTGTCGACCAATGTCGGCGGTTCAGTTAGGCGCGCTGCTCCGGCCAGAAGCGGCCGCCAGGGGGACGGCAATCCCCCCGCAGCAGCCTGGCCATCGTCAACCCCTGTCCACGCCAGCCTCAACGTATGACTTCGGGCGCGCCGGTGCTGCACGCGGGACAGCCGCCGAAGGTCGGCTCGTCGTTGATGTTGCCGCTTGGAGCGGGCGTCGGCGCCGGCGTTTTCGTGGTCGCTGTCGGCTTGTTCGGCAGACAATGGCGCAAAGTTGTTGCGGAATAATGCTCCGACGGCGGACAAGTATAGAGTGGTGGCTGCTGCGTGGAGTTCGTTCCGCCGGTGTCGTTTGAGGGATTGCCGGTCGGGTGGCGCGGATGCCGACCAGGGAACCCCAGAGGGAAGTCGGTCCCTCCGGCGTTGGGGAAGCCCATGGTGAAACCGGGACCGGGGCCAGGAAAGCCCATCGTGAAGTTGGTGCCGCCATCGCCGGTCGAGGGTTGCTGCTCGGCAACGCAGCTATTGGTGCGGGGCGAGAAGCGCTCGCCCTGCGGACAGCGGTCGCTGGTCGTCACCGGCTGGTCGGCGAGGCACGAGCGGCCCGACCGCGAGAGGTGCGAGCCTTGCGGGCAACTGCAGTTTGGCGGGGAACCGACGAGGCCGGTCGGGCACTTCAGTACCTGGGTACGGAGCGGTTTGCAGTTGGGGTAGGTGCCGGAGGTGCCGGCCGGGCACTTCAGCAGCGGCTGGGTGCTCGGCGCTGCCGCGCGCGGTGCGATGGTGATCGGCTTGCAGTGGGGATAGATCCCGATGGTCCCAGCAGGGCAGGACGGCGGATTGGTGTTGCCGGGTTTGACGCCGTTGGTGCCGCCCGAACCCGGGGAGCACTGTTTGCCGTCCCAGCTCGTGTTGGGCGGGCATTGGCAGCCACCCTGCCCGTCCGGGATCATGTTGCTGAAGCAGGACGGCGCCACGCCGTTCGTCCCGCCGTCGCTCGTGTTCGAATTCGTGGCTGGCGGCAGTTGGACGGTGGCGCAGGCCGTGGTCGGCGCGTTGAACAGTCCCAGATAGCCGAGGGGATAGGGTTCGGCCTGCATCTGAATGCAGTTGGTCACTTGGGTCGCCGTCGTCGGCGGCAGGTAGACGCCGATGCGATAGGTCAGCGACTGGCCGGCAGCCACCGTGAGGGACGGCGGGGCGTTTCCGGCGGTACAGTCGAACGGCACACTCTGTGGCTGCGTCGTGCAGGACAGCGGCGGACGGATCGAGGCGATGGCCGCCTGGCCGGCGATATCGAGCCCGTCATGCAAGCTCAGCGTTCCGGTAAAGGGCGACGTCGCCGTGTTCCTGATCGTCACCGTGAAGTTGCAGAGAGCGCCGGGCGTGCAGCTTGCTTGGTCGGCCGACTTGAGGATCGACATCCCCGGCGCACCGTTGTTCGGCGTCCCCGCGCCTTGCGTCCCGCCGGTCGAGCTGCCCTTGTCGGGCAGGATCTGCGTGGTGGCGCAACTGCCCGAACGACCCGCGAAGCCGCCGAACGCCGGGCTGACTTTGTCGAGCGGCGCGTCGTCGCCGTAGTCGACCGCCGCGCAGTTCTGGAACGAGCCCGTATCTCCCGCGGGCAGCACCACGGCCATCCGGTAGGATTGCTGCTGGCCATCGGCGATCGCGACATTGCCGGCCGAGTAGCAGGTGAAGGGAATCTGCGTCGGCTGGCTTTCGCAGGGCAGCGGCGGCTCAATGGAGGTGATCTTGATGCCCCCGAAGGTGAAGCCGAAGCCGACCAGGTCGTTGATGCCGATCAGGCCGAGATAGCTGCCGTGGGGCGCGGCCAAGGTCAGGGTGAAGTTGCACGGCTGGCCGGCGACACAGGTCGGGTCCGCGGTTTTCGTGATCTTCACCGTGCCCTGAGGTTGCGTCGCCGTGAGGATGGGCACCTGATGCGGCGCATTGAGCGGCCCGGGCAGGAATGAAGAGAGGCCCGGGCGACCGCCCGGCTGCGGCGGCCGTACGGTGAGGGACTGAACCGGCGGCGTTTGCGGCGCGACGGTGTTCGTGCCGCCGGAACTGTCCGACGGCTTTGGCGCCATGGTCGTGGTGACGCAGGAGGTGCTGGAGATGCTGCCGCCCAGTTCCTGGTTCGCCTCGGCATTGGCCAGCGGCCCGACCGTGGCGCAATTGGTATAGGAGGTGGCGCCGCCGGGCAGCTGGATGGTGACGTTGTAGACGTGCGGCGGACCACCCAGCGGCAGCGAAAAATTGCCGGGCGAGGTACAGGTGAACGGCACCTGCGTCGGCTGCTGCGCACAGGGCAGCGGCGGGTTGATCGAGGTGATCGGCGCGCTGCCGACATTGAGCTTGTCGGAGATGGTGACCGGCGCGTTGTGGTCGATCGGGCCGGGGTTGTAGAGCGTCAGCGTAAAGTGGCAGTCGGCTCCCGGCTGGCAGCTCTGGTCGCCGCCCTTCTGGATCTTCACGTTGAATGGGTCGAGCTTATAGGTCGCGCAGGCCTTGCCGTCCGCCGCCTGCGCCGTACCGCCGAGGAACGCCGGCTCGAGGCTGACGCAGTTCATCAGCGTATCGTTCTTGGTCCAGGTCGAACCGGGCGTCACATCCATCTCGATGCTCGTCGACTGGCCCGGCGCCAGCGTGATGGCGCCGTTCGTGATGCAGCCGCCCGCCGTGCCGTTCGTCACCGGCTTGCAGGTCCAGGCATTGGCGTCCGGCGTCGAGGTGCCGTGCATGTCGGCAACCACGCTCGGCGTGACGTTGTCGTCGATGACCGGCTGGCCGACATAGGTCGAGCCGCCGGTATTGGTCAGCGTGATCGTGAAGTCGCACGGACCGGCAATCGTGCAGGTGCCGCTGCCGCCGGGGGCGCCGCCCTTCGGCGCCTTATCGAGCTTGAGCTTGGCCGGCTGCACTAGCGCAACGCTGGCGCAAGGACGGTCCGAGCTCTCGGCCGAGCTGGCGCAAAAACCCATCTTCGGCGAGGTGGTCTCATTGTTGACGGTGTAGGAAATGACCAGCGGCGGCAGGGACGCACCCGGCGCCACCGGACCGATGATGCCGCAGCTCTCAACGTTGCCATTGTCCGAGCACTGCCAGCCATTGCCACCGGGCGCGCCCGGCAGGAAGCCCAGCGACCCGGTGAGAAGGCTCACGTCCATGTCGTTCTGAACGCTGAGGATCGCGTTGCCGACACCCGGGGGCGAGATGGACGCGGCCGTGTTGTTGGTGGCCGTTATGGTGAAGGCGCATCCGGCCTGTCCGATGATGCAGGAGGGCTGATTGGCCTTCTCGGCAAGGGTGAGGCCCGTATGGGGCGCCGGCGCCGGGTTGTTCGCCTGGGGCAGGGGATTGGTCGGTCCGGTGACATTGATGTTGATGCACGATGGATCTGCTGCGTCACCCTCGAGCATGGCGCAGTTCTGCACGGTAGCGCTACCGGTGCTGCCGGCATCCTTGGGCGTGAACGACAGATCGAACGGCTGCGTCTGGCCGGCCGGAATCTTGCCGCCGAGCGTGCAGGTCGAGGGGTCGGTTGGCGTGCAGACAAGGGAGTCGGCCGGACTTGGCTTGGCAATGACGTCGCCGTCAATGGTGGCGCCGTTCGGCAAGCCGACATCGGTGAAGACCACCGGTCCGGGGAAATCCGTGGTCGCAGTATTGGTCACGCTGATCTGGTATTGGCAGGGCGCGCCGACGGCGCAGGAGGCTGGCCCCGTCTTCTTGATCGTCAGCCCCTGGCTCGGCGGATTGGCCGGCGCCGGGAATTGTGCGCAGGCAGGATCGAAGCCGCCGCCCTCGAGCAAGGCGCAGTTGTTGCCCGCGGGCCCGACCAGATCGGCGCTGACCGGCACGGTGACCGTCTCGGTCAGCGACTGTCCGGCCGGCAACGGGTTGGCGTCGGTGCAGGCGAGAGAAATGCCGTCGATGGCGCAGGTGAAGGGACCGCTTTCCTGGATGCCGGCCTGCACCGGCACCGGCGTCACCTTGTCGAGCGCGATTTCCTGGAACTTGATCGGTCCCGGGACAGCGGCATTGGTGGTGTTGGTCACCGTTATGTCGAAACTGCAGGTAGTATTTAGCGTGCAGGGCCCGGGATTCTTGCTCAGCGTCTTGGCGATCGAGAGGCCGTTGACCATGCCGGCCGGTGGCGATGCCTTGCCTTTGGTCTTGTCGAGCGGGATCGTCGCGCACTGCGGACCCTGAAACTGCTGAGTGACGCCCGCATCCGGATTGGCGCCGCCCTGCGGCGCGCCATCCTTGAGGGCGATGTTGTCGGTCGAATTCGCCTGCGCCTGACCCGGGCCCTGGGCGGAGACGTGCAGCACCAGCGCGCTCGCGCCGGTCGCCGGCAGGGCCGGTTTGACCTTCAAATCGAAGACCACCGGGTCGGTGATCGTCGTATCGCTGGCCGTGCAGTCGATTTCATCCCCGCTCGCTGTCGGCTGACAGGTCGCGCCCTTCGGAATGGCCACCTCTTCCGCACTGAACTTCACGGGCGCCGGATCGGCGCCGAGGCTGGCGGTGATCTTGAACGTGAGCGGCCCCTGCGCCGTTGGGGCCGGATCGACCGGCCCGGCGCCGACGGCGAAATCGCAGCTGCCGTCGTTCGAGGTGCACTCACCGACCCTCGGTTCGATGAACGTGTGGAAGTCGGGCGGGAAATTGTTCTGCGTCGCCGGGGGCGGCAGCGTGGCCTGCGGCACGGGTGGCAAATTGACGGGCGCAGCACCGGCTCCCCCGGCCTGCGCGCAGTTGACCACATCGGTGGCATTGCCGGTCTGGCCCGGGGCGAAGGTGAGGTTGAGCTTGGTGTCGCCCGGCTGCATTGGGCCGGGATTGGTGCACGACAGCGAGCCACCGGCGCCCGCGCTCACGCAGGTCCAGGGTGCCTCCGGCCCACTGGTGAGCTTCGACTGCGCAAGTTGCGCGCCGCCCGCGGTGAATACGTCCTGAACCGTGAATGGCCCGGGAACGGCCGTCTGGTTGGGATTGTGCACGGTGATGGCGAACGAGCAGCCGGCGGATTCCGTGCAGGTCGCGGCCGTAGCGGCCTTGCTGACCGTCAACGGTTGCGCGGCATTGGTGGCGCCGCTCCCGCCCGGCTGCGTGCCTGGCGCGGTGGCGCTGCCGCCGGCCGGATTCGGGGCTCCCGGGTTGCCGGCCGGGTTCGTTACAGCCGGCGAGTTGCTGCTATTGCCGGAGCCGGGCGTGGTGGAGGCCGAGGGATTGACGACGGGCGCCGCCGAGGCGCTCCCGCCAAGGCAGGAAACGGCGGCCACGGCCCCGACATGGCCGATTTCCGTCGCAGTGGCGTTCGGATCGAAGGCCAGAAAAGCGCTCTGGGCCGGCGGGACGTTCTGGGGCGCCAGGAGGCTCGCATCGTTGATTTGCACGCCCGCCAGATTGGCTGGGCCGAGTGGCAATTGCGCCGCAAGGCCGGCGTTGTCGCGCAGGTCATCGCCCGTCGCCATGAGAGTGGCGCCGCAGGCGGTGCCACGGCTGCCGTCCGGATTGTAGCCATCGGCCAGCGTCACGCCGCCCGCGCCCATCCGGCTGCCATCGGGCAGCCCGATGGGATATTCCGCCGGCGTAGGAGACCAGGGCCTATTCCCGGCGCCGGCCGGCGCGAAGGCGTAGCGGAGCACCTGGGCGCCCGGGGCGCTGAACTGTCCGTAATCGAACGGGCCAGACTGCGTGCCACGCTGAGCGACGATCATGTTGCCGGCCGGATCGAAGGTGATCGCAGTGATCGGACAAGGCTGGGCCGCCGCAATCTGCACTTCGAGTAGCGGGTCGCTGCCAAACGAGCCATCGCTGTTGAGGCCGACCGACCAGACCGCAGGCCCGTCCGCTACCGCGTAGAACAGCCGCCCACGATTGACGGCCAGCGCCGTGACGCGTCGTTCGGGCTGGGTCAGTCCCCAGGTCGAGGGATCGGCGGCGACAAAGGCGGGGGTCGAGATATTGGCGACCCGGCCGTCGTCGGCGACAGCGGGGAGCCCGGCGGCGGGGCGTCCGGTCGTGCCATGGTCGAACTGGCCGAGGTCGGCGCCGGGCGCCAGCGTGTTGAAACGATGGATGAGGCCGGTGTCGAGATCGGCGGCATAGAGCTCATGACTGATGGGATCGAAGGCTATCCCCCCGATGCCCACCCCGGTATTCGGCACACCTGAAAAGGCCGTGTCGGCGAACAGCGTGACGGCGCCGGTCGAGCCGTCGATCTTGTAAATGCTGCCAGGGCTTGCGCCGGGAATACTGCCGAACTGCCCCGCCATGAACGCCGCGCCCTGGGTTCCCTGCCTCAGCCGGACGGGAACACCGTCGGGCCCGGGCGCGCCAACGATCTGCAGGCCATAGGCCGAGGTGGCGGCGGCATAGAGGTTGGGCGCGCCGTTGCCTGTGCCGTTGTCGAAAGCAAGCGCGAAGACCTGTCCGATGGCATTGGCGGGGAGCGCCAGCTTGACTGGTGCCTCGACGACCTGTCCGACGGTTGGGCCACCGAGGCTAGAAAAATCGACGATCTCGAGCGCGGTGCCGTTGGGATCGATGACCGTTTCCGTCACCGGGTCGACACCCCCCGGGATGCTCGGCTGAGCCAGCCTGGTGCCGGCAAAGCCGCTGACCGCTACATCGCCCTCACCCAAGGGCGAGGCCAAGCTCGTCGGGGCCGCAGCGACGCCTGCCGCATCATCCGCCAGACCGTAGCCCGGACTCGCTATCAGCAATGCGGCCGCAATGAAGCTGGAGAGCCAAAAGCCGCGGCGCAGGGTTTGCATGATGGACTCGCAAGAGCGGTGGAGGACCGGACTGCGGACGCTGGCATGAAACTTCCCTCCCCGCTTCCATCACTTGGTGGAAGAAACGGAAGAAGTGTCGACGCTTCGCTCTCAACTGGGCGCTGGGGCTGGATCTGCCGGACATCGGCTTGTCGTCGAAGGCCGCCGTTTCGCCGTCGATCGATTACGCCGGCGGCAGGACTTCCTTGAACATGCGCATCAGCTCGACCCGACTGTGGCGTCCCGTCTTCTGGTAGACGGCGATGAGTTGCGACCTGATCGTGCTTGTGGCGACGCCCAATACATCAGCGATACCGCGGGTGCTTCCGCCGTCGGCGACGAGCTCGAGCACGCGGCTTTCCGCCGGGGTCAGGCCATAGATTATGGCCAGGGCATCGGTCGGAAGAGCGACGGGCGAGCCAGGTTCCGAAAGGAACACCGCGGCGACTGCCCGTCTGCCGAAGTCCGTGCGGACGCGGCGCTCGCGCAGCGGCATGACGTGAACCACGAGCGGCGTTCCGTCGGCGCCGGTGATCGGCAGGGCCAGGCCGCGGTGCCCAAGTTCTGCCTCTCGCGACGCTGCCGCCGAAGCGGCCGCCTGGAGTTGGCCCGGTACCAGCTCATGGGCGACCACGAGGCGATGGTCGACCTCCGCGATGGGTGTCTGCGCCTTGAGCATTTTCCGCGCCGCTTCGTTGGCAAACGCGATTCTCAGATCCTCCTCGACAATGACGATCGCCCGCTGTGACGCCTCGAGCGCCGCTTCAAATGTCACCGCAGCGTTGACCGCGACGTCGAGGAGCCGGCTGATCGTGACGGCACGACGCATATGGGGCGTGAGCAAGCGCAATCCGGCGAGCTCGGCCTCGGTCACTGGATGTGCGCTTTCGTGCCGTCCGAAAGCCAGCGCGGCCATGGTCAGCCGGTCATCGGCCAGCTTCACGGCTACCGCGTCATTGATCCCCTGCGCGCGGACAAAATGCACGTAGTAGGGGTTGTCCTGGTAATCGACGTCGAAAGCGAGCGCCGACTGCACCACCGGCTCTTCGAGCGGTACCCTGGCGACCCTTGCGGCCCCGCCCCAGACATCGATCACATGTCGCTCATATTGGCGGTAGATCGGTATATACTGCGCCGGAACGCCGATGACGGCCTGTGTGACCGTCTCGCCTCCCGGCATGGCGTAGGCCGCAAGTATCGCGTTGTGGAAGTGCAGCCGGGTCCGGATGCGCTCGAGGACCTCCGGCCAGAGCGCCGGGTCGATCACGGTATCGTAGATCGGACCGATAAGGTCGAGCACCTCAGCATTGTGGTTGGGCTGCATCGGGTTCTCCACCGAGCGGCTACGGCCACAACGCCTATTGGTCAGCAACCGACGGCAGCACGCTGTCGGGTGATAGACTAAGCCCATCCGGACCCCTGCCCGGACGCGTCCCTTTGTCGCGGCAGAGATGTCAGCGCGGTACGCCGCCGCCCTTGCCAGTTGCGGGCGACATCGCCGCCCGGATCACTGCGGGGTGTGAGTAAAGGTCGCCCAGGGCGTGCAGCGGGAACTGAACACGTTCTTGGTGCAGGCCTGCAACGCAAACGACTCGAGTTGGCCGGACTGGCCATTGCGGAAGGAAAACTCCCGGACATTGGGTCCGAGTTGAATTTGGCCCTGCGGGGTGTTGGCATTGAAGTGCGTGTAGCCGCTTATGGACACGGTGAAATCCACGATGTGCATGCCGTTCACATCATGGCCGCTGACGCAGAATCCTCCGCGACAGGCGGCCTGAGCCTCAACTGGCAAGAGAGCCGTGACGAGCGTTGCGATGCCAAACAGAACCTTGAATTTGGTCGGGTGCATGGTTGGTCCTTTCACAGGTATTGCCGCGAGGGGCCAGATGCCGCTCGGCTTCTCCGACTTACACGGAGCCTCGCGCAGCCGCTTCCACCGCTTGGTGGAAGGCGCGCGGATTTCCGAACGAGCCCGGTGACGCCCGAGACATTTCCTCGGCGCCAAGCGGAGCACGGCCGCCTCTGAGGATTTGTGAGCCTGCCCCACTGCAGCGCCGGGCAAAAGAGAGGGCGTCGTGGACCGCCCGCGGGCCCGCAGCAATTTCCCGGGCCCGCGCTCACACGGACTGCCGTCTCGCGGACCTGCAGGGCAAACAATGAGCTAGAGGGTCCAGTCGACGGGAGCGCTGGCATCCTCCGCGCGACCTTCTGCCGGATGTCCCGCCAAGGCGCTGCGGACGACCCTCGCCAGGTCTTCCTTGCGGTAGGGCTTGCTGAGCAGCAGGGTGCCGATAGGGCGCCCGCTCGCAATGGCGCCCACCTTCTCCTCGGGAAAGCCGGAGGTCAGCACGACCTTGAGGTTCGGCCAGCGCAGGCAGGCCTGCCGACAGAGCTCGTAGCCGCTCATGCCGCCCGGCATGATGACGTCGGAGAGCAGCAGATCGACGGGTTCCGCCTCGAGCAGCTTGAGAGCCGATGGTCCATCCGCTGCCTCGAGGCAGCGGTAGCCGAGCTGGTTCAGTTGGCGGACGACGAGAGAGCGGAGATTGGGATTGTCCTCCACGGCGAGGATCGTTTCGGTCACTTGCCCTGCCGCGCGAGGCTGCTCTTTCACGCGCCGCGCCGTCTCGAGCGACCCGCTTCCGGCTGCCCGTGGCAGATAGAGCCGAAACGTGGTGCCAAGGCCGGGTTCGCTATAAGCCTCCACATGGCCTCCCGACTGCTTCATGAAGCCGAAGACCATGCTCAACCCGAGGCCTGTCCCCTTGCCCTCTTCCTTGGTGGTGAAGAAGGGCTCGAAGATATGTGCCAGGACCTCCGGCGGCATGCCGGAACCGGTGTCGCTGATCTCGATGAGGCTGTAGTCGCCAGGCCTGATGCCGGCATGATGGCTGGCGTAGTCGGCGTCGAGTTCCCGGTTGCCGGTGCTGACGAGGAGGTCGCCGCCGTCCGGCATCGCGTCGCGGGCATTGGTCATCACATTGATGATCGATGCTTCCAGCTGGGCGGGGTCGGCGACCACCGGCCAGACGGCGGTATCAGGATTTTGCCTTATCGTGATGTTGCCCGGCAGCGCGCGGCTGAGCAGCTTGATGGTGTTGCCGATCAGATCGTTGAGGTCGACGGTGATCGGCTGGAGCGGCTGCCGGCGGGCAAAGGCGAGAAGCCGCCGCGTGAGGTCGGCGCCGCGCAGCGCCGCCGACAGCGCCTCATCAAGCAGCTCGTCGTTCTGCGGTTCGCCGCTCGGGCGCTCCTTCGCCAGATCGAGATTGCCGATCACAACGCTCAGCAGATTGTTGAAATCGTGCGCCAGACCGCCCGTCAGATTGCCGATCGCCTCCATCTTCTGCGACTGCTGGAGCTGCCTCTCTATGGCCCGCCGGTCGGTGATATCGCGGACCGACACGATGACGGTGGGGCCCGACGCCGTCATATGGGGGTTCACCCTGATGTCGACCGGGAATTCCGTCCCGTCTCGCCGCAGGGCGAAGAACTCTTCGCCGGCCCCGATGGAATCGCTTTGCGACGCTGCGAAGTCGCGTAGCCGCGTCGAGTAGATCGGGGCCAGCCGACTGGGCACCAGCGACGCCATCGACATGCCGACGAGTTCATCGCGCGGGTAGCCATACATGGCGGCCGCTTGCTGATTGGCGGTCAGGATGGTGCCATGCCCGTCCAGAACGAGGATCGTGTCCGGACTGGCGTCGAGCAGCCGTTGCGCCATCGCTTCGCTCGCCGCCGAAACCTCGAGCAAGCCCTTTTGGCGCTCGAGATGGGCCTCGATTTCCCGCCGCAGTCGCTCGTTCTCGTCGATGCGGGCGACAAGCGCGGCGTTGGTATCCTGCAACTTGCGGATGAGCGCGTTCGAGGAGACGCCTTGCTCCCGGATGCGGACAAACTCGGTGACGTCCTCGACGCGGTGAATGATCCACTCGACCTTGCCGTCGGTTCCGAACACCGGCGAATTCAAGGGGCTCCAGTAGTGCTCCTCAAACCCGCCGCCCTGCGGATTTGGGATGTCGTACTTTTGCATCGGCATCGCATCTTCGCGGCCAAGGCTGAGGACGCGCTCCAGTGATGCGCGGAGGTTGTGGACTCCGTCGGCCTTGGCGTCGTCGGGATTGTCCGGAAACACGTCGAATATGCCACGCCCGAGAATTTCCTCGCGCTTGGTCAGGGTACTTCGACAATAGGCATCGCTGACGGCGACGATGACGAGGGCCGGATCAAGCACCAGGTAAAGATTGGGCGCGCTCTCGAATAACCGGCGGAAGTCTGGGGCTCGGGTCGTCGGCATCATCTGACCGCCCGGACTACATCATTTCGGCACGCCGGCCGGCGTGCGGCTCGCGGCCAGTCGAAGAAGATCATCGAGGGGCATCGGGTGCGCAAACAGGTATCCCTGCCCGATATCGTAGCCAAGATCGGAGATGAATTTCAGTTCGTCCCGGGTCTCGACCCCCTCTGCAACCGATTTGACGCCAAAGCGCTGGGCGAGTTCGACGACCGCCCGGCACATGTCCTGCTTCTGCTCTTCCTCAGCGCAGCCGCGAACAAAGCTTCGGTCGAGTTTGATTTCGGAAAAGGGGATTTCCTTGAGGCGGGTCAAGGTGGAATACCCGGCACCAAAATCGTCGATCGAAACGCCCACATTGTAGAGCTTCAGGCGTACCGCAATCTCCCGCGCGAGTTCGGGGTCAGCGATTGCCTCGTCCTCCGTGATCTCGACGATCAATCCCGGAAAGTCGGGATCTTTCGGCAGGTATTTCCGGAGGTTGGTGACGAAATCCGGCCGTTGCAACACGGAGGCCGGGACATTGATGGCGAGACGATGCTTCACGCCTTTTGCCGCCAGAACGGACCAGTCCGACAATGCCCTGCGGACGACGTAATCCGTCAACGGCACATAGAGCGGATCACCGGGCGGCGGCAGAAACCCCGCCGGAGACAGGATGCCCTTCTCGGGATGAGCGATGCGGACCAAGCCCTCGGCACCGCAGAGGCTTTGCTTTTGCAGATCGATCTTTGGCTGGTACCAAAGCTGCAACCAGCTGTTCTCCAGCGCCGCCTCGAGGTCGGTCGTAGAGCGAGGCGCAGCGACAGCTGGCTTGGCCGTATCGACTGCGGCCCGGAGTTCGTGGGCTCTGAACGGCTTGTGCAGCGGCGCGAGCATTTTCAGCCCATGCGCCGAACCGATCGAGCGAACCTCCTCAAGTGTCCCCGTGTCATGACCGCTCATCAGCAATACGTCGCCGGTGAAACGCACGCGCGCCAGGCTGTGGATGACCTCAACCGCGTCGGAGTCACCCAGCGAGAGATCGAGGATGATCAATGCGGGCGGGGAAGCGGCCAGGGCTTCGTCGACCTCGGTGGCATTTTCGAATTGATGCGGGGCAAAGCCGTTTCCAACCAGAACGTTGGCGATCATGGTGCGCAATTGGGCGTCGTCATCAACAATGAAGACGTCGGCGGTCCGGATCACGTTCCTGGTCTCCTCGACCCGCAGCCCTAGCGGAAAGTGACTAAAATAGAGTTCAAGCAACCCCTATACTGTAAGCCGCGGCGTCGCGACGGTCCACCGGGCTTTGTCGAAAACCTCCCGGGCCCTGACTACCGGCGCATCGCATTCTCAATTGACCAAGATCGAAACGCAGGCCCCGCCTGGTGCGCAGGAGCACGATGATGCCATCGCGTTCCTGCGCCAAAGCGGCCCCGAACTGGCGAAATGTCGGCTGCTCCTACCAGTTGGTGAAGCTGCCGTCCTCGCGGTGGAACAGCGGCAGGTTCTCGTGGGTGAAGGGATAGCGGGCGAGCCCTTCCCAGTCGACCTCGAGACCAAGGCCCGGTGCATCCGAAGCGATAAGCCAGCCATCTTCCCACCGGTGCTGGCTGACGATGACGTCGGCAAGACTCTCGCCCGGCCGGCGCGGCAACTCCTGCACGAGCATGTTCGGCGTCGCGAGGTTGAGGTGGAGGCACGCCGCCGTCGAAACCGGGCCGATCGGGTTATGCACGGCGATGTCGATGAAATGCGTCTCGCACCAACCCGCGATCTTCCGGGACTCGGTGAAGCCCGCGCAGATGCACATGTCGATGCGAGCGTAGTCGATGAGTTCCTGCTCGATGAGCGAGCGGAACTGCCATTTCGTGCCCAGCTGCTCGCCGGCGGCAATCGGCACCGCTGTCTGGTCGCGCAGACGCCGATAGGATTCGGGGTTCTCGATCCGCAACGGGTCTTCGATGAACATCGGCCGGTAGGGTTCGACCCCGCGACAGAGCCGGACGGCCTCGGGCACGCTCATCCGGGTGTGCGCATCGAAGCACAGTTCGACTTCGGGGCCCAGTTCGGTGCGCAGCAGGCGATAGCCCTCGATGGCCTGGTCAACCGCCCGGTTGGGCTCGTAGGTGCCGTCCTGCCGCCCGCCATTGTCCCAGCGCAGGCAGTTCCAGCCCTCGGCCGCCCGCATCTTCGCCGCCTGCAGCAATACTTCGGGAGAGCCGCCGAGGCCGAGATGGCAATAGCAATCGACCTTGTCCCGCACCTTGCCGCCGAGCAATTGGTAGATCGGCACGCCGAGCGCCTTGCCCTTGATGTCCCAGAGCGCGATGTCGATGGCGGCGATGGCCGACGACAGCGCCTGGCCCGAGGGATGGAAGCCGCCCCGCCACATCAGTTGCCAAAGGTGCTCGGAGCGCATGGCGTCCTCGCCGACGATCAACGTGGCAAGCGCGTTGATGATGCCGGCGACGCCCTCCTCGCGTGAGGTGAGGCCAGCCTCGCCGACTCCGACAATCCCTTCATCGGTTTCGACTTTGACGAACAGCATGGTGCGCCATTCCTTGACCAGGTACGGCGTGACGGCGGTGATCTTCATGGCTGTTCGCTCCTCCAGCGGTTACGTCGAGATCGGGGGCGTGCTGGAAACCTGCGCGCCTTCCTCGACTCTGTTCTAGCCCAATAGCGACTCGCGCGAGAGGCGGCGACCTTGGCGGGAAATCAGCGCCCGGAGTTCGTGCGGCCCTCGGCGGTCCATCGGGTCACGAGATCGAGCTGGCCCTTGAGTTGGGAGGGAAATATCACACAGTCCTCGTCCACCGCCAACGCAACGTCGCTGCGTCCGGTGACGCTGACCGAACTGAGTACGAAGCCCAGCGGCGCGCGAAGGCGGAGGCGCACTTCCGCCCCCGCTCGTTCAGGCAGGGTGACCTTAGCCAGTATTTGCCCGTCGTTGATTTGCGATTCCAGCTCGAAGCCGACCTTGCCCCGGCGGGTCGGTGCGTCGGTCACGCCGATCGTCTTGCCGTGGGCCAGCAACTCGCGCGGCACGCCACGTCCGAGCGTAATCACCTCGGTCACCGGGTCCTCATGGACCAGCAGCCATTTGGTGACGATGGGCAAGGTCATCTGGGCCGGCAGGCAGTAGGGGCTGTGCGCGCCGCGGGCACGATCCATGTCGACACACTCGATCGCCGTCCAGGTGCCGCGGCTATGGGCGTGGAAGGCATGCGCATAATAGGCCAGCAGCGCTTCCGGGACCATATCGTGCTGCAGCAGCCCGGCGATCTCCTCCCAGACGAGGAAGCCGACGAGGCTCTTCCGGTTGTTGAAGACGCCAAGCGTCGTGTGGCCGCGTTCCCCCGCAATGTCCCAGATGCGCCGGACCGTCGCCTCAGTCGCCGCACCGCCGAAATAGAGCTCCGACCAGACGCGGTTTTCGTCGTAGGATTCGGGCATCGCCCTGTAGGGGTGTTCCCAATAAAAGGTCCGATCGCCGGCGATGATCGGCAGCCCCGTCACGCCGTCCTTGGTGATCCACGACCTCTCCACGCCCCGTTGCGCGTCGGCGAAAATCTCGGACGCGGCATCGCTGAGCAACTGGCCTCGGGACGCGAACGCCTCGTCGCCGGCCTCTCGGCCGATCGAGAGGTAGGCGCCGCCAAGATCGCGAAGGCCGCGCCACGCCTCCCCGGTGTTGGAGAGATACGGGCGGTCGTAGTCCACCTCGTAGACGTTGGGCGTCAGGAAGTTGATGTCCGCTTCGTGGTAGCCGCAGATCATGCCGTAGGCCGGATCGGCCGGGTCGCGCTCGCGTGCCTGTCGCCACCGCCCGAGCAGCATATCCGCGATCGCGTCGATCTTGGCGCGATGTTGCCGCAACAACGATGCGTCGCGCGTGTAGTCGAAATAGAGGCTGAGGCAGGTGAGGCTGACGCCGTACTTGCCCATTTCCGGACCGCGGTAGTGCAGCGTTCCGTCGGAGCGCACGAAGTGCGTTAGGTAGTCGTCGAGATAGGCGCGCGCCCGATCGAAATAGCCCCATTCGAGGCAGCCGAGGACGCTCGACACCAGCACGTCCTGGAAGCCGTCATGTTCGGCGCCGGCATAGGCCTGGTCGGTGATCCCATACTTCGGGTGAACCCCGCGTCGGGTGATCATCTCCCGCGCGAAGGCGTGCCGGCTGCGATCCTCGGCCCAGTCCCAGCCGGACACAGTCATCGCGCCGGCCGTCTCGCGCGCCCAGTAGTCGAACGTCGCCAGCAGTTCCTCGTAGAAGCGTTCGCGGAGCCGCAGGCCAGGATGAGGATGCGGCAGGAAGGAGTCGATATATTTGGTCTCGATGAGGCGACCGCCCTGCAGCCGCGCCACCCGGTACCAGACCGGCTGCTTGAAGTCGTTGGCGGTGGCGCTGGAGGCGAAGGTTACGACCTCCCATGCCTCGTCCGGGCCGATCGGATAGACGGTGCGGACGATGGGCTCCCAGCGGCCGACGAGGCCCTCCCATAGCTCGCCCGCTTCCATCGCGGCTTCGCTGCCGGGCGCGACCACGCCGATCGGCACGCGGCTGACCATGGTGACGTCCCGATAGTAGAGCGGCACGACATCCGCCGAGATTCCGGTGCCGACGAAAGTATGCGGGCGCAGGTGGCCCTCGAAGAAGGCGTGCCGGGCGGGCGGATAGCACCCGGCCACGTCGGCAACTGCCGGGTCGGCGCCGCCTTGCAGCAAGGCCTCACGCAAAACATCCCGGTGATCCGGCAGGACGTCTTCCTTGCGATGTCCGCCGTACCAGGCCTGGATGCCGTGAAAATCCAGTCCGGCCTTTCCCTCGCTGGTCGGCTCCAGCGATTTCGGGCAGACGCGCAGCACGCCGCCGGTAGCGACGAAGGCGAGGCGCCCGCGCTGCAGCCCGATCTCTTCGAACACCGCAACATCTTCGCCACCGCGCTCGAACAGCGCCATCAGCGTCCAGCCGGCGATCGTCTGGTGCAGCTCGAGGTCACGGACGATTTCACCGCCGGCGGCGACGCTCACCAGCCGACCACCGTCGAACGTGACCTGCGGCGGCTCGGTACCAAGGCCGGCCGAAGTCGCATAACCGGGACAGGTCGATGTCGTGTTCTCAAGGTCTGCCACGAGCAGCTCCTTCGCGTTGGGGGTTGGGCGGCTGCCCAGTCAGCGACTGCTCCGGGGGCGGGCGCCGACCTGTCAGACTTGCCTCGTTCCTTGGCGGTCACCGACGATCGACGTTTCGGTGCCCGGTTTGAGGTGAAGCTCCAGTAGGCCCGAAGGAGCCTTGAGCCGCACCGCCTGCTCCCTCGTCGCGCGAAAGCTGGCCCGCAGGGTCTCGGTGTCCCACGCCAGGTCGAGGGTGATGCCGCCGCGCGCACGCAGGCCATCGACATGCCCTTGCGGCCATGCGGTCGGTAGCGCCGGCAACAGGGTGATTTCGCCCGGTCGCGACTGCACCAGCATTTCGAGAATGCCCGCGGCGCCGCCGAAATTGCCGTCGATCTGGAACGGCGGATGGGCGTCGAAGAGGTTGGGGTAGGTGCGGTCCGGCGACAGCAGGCGGGTTACGAGGCCATGCGCGTGCTCCCCATCGCCCAGCCGCGCCCAGAGATTGATGCGCCAGCCGATGCCCCAGCCGGTTGCATCGTCGCCGCGGATTTCCAGCGAGCGCCGCGCGGCAGCGGCGAGCGACGAGGTGCGCTCGAGGTCGATCTGCTGGCTCGGATAGAGCCCGTAAAGATGGGAAACGTGGCGATGGTGGATCTCGGGGACATCGGCGTCCCAATCATCGAGCCACTCCTGGAGCTGGCCATCGCGGCCGACACGGTCGGCCGGCAGGCGCGCCAGCGCCGCGGCGAGTTCCTGGCGCAGGGACGCGTCGGCGTCGAGCCCCTCGGCGGTCGAGATCGTCGCGCCGAAAAGGTCGCGCAGGATTTGGTTGTCCATCGTCGGGCCGGCGCAAACGGCCGCACCGAACGGATGCTGGTTTTCGGGCGAAAGGCTCGGCGCCGTCACCAGCTGGTCGGTGCCGGGCCGCGGCTGCAGCATATCGAGGCAGAACG
>Ga0209233_1000577_pt1 | contig 19591 bp, 13 predicted proteins | sample AraplaCL_Cvi_mCL_FD_184269 | JGI IMG/M metagenome (GOLD analysis project Ga0209233, IMG submission 184269) | Arabidopsis root microbial communities from the University of North Carolina, USA - plate scrape CL_Cvi_mCL (SPAdes) (version 2) | ecosystem: Host-associated > Plants > Roots > Endosphere...
GTGTGCGGATCTCATCATGGCCTGGCTGCAACCGCAGCCCACTCGCGAGAGGCCGGATACATTTATGCAACTGGAATCGTCATTTGCGATGTCGCGTACCCTTGCACGGACGAGGCGGACCATACATTTTTTGCAAGAAGCTCGCGGAGTGCAGCAGCGTCCAGCATCTGCTCGGCGAGCAGCTTCTTCAGCTTGGCGTTCTCCTCTTCGAGCGCCTTCAGGCGCTTCGCCTCGGAAACCTCCATGCCGCCATATTTGGCTTTCCAATTGTAAAATGTCGCGTCCGAAATCCCATGCTTGCGACAGAGGTCGGCCACCTTCGCGCCAGCCTCCTGCTCCTTCAGCACCGCAATAATCTGCTCTTCCGTAAATCTCTGCTTCTTCATTCGTCCGTCCTTTAATGGGCCGGACTCTAATCCATTCTGGAGGAAATTCTCAGTGGCAGGTCACTTGCCATAGCGCCATCCGCAAGGCCGTTCTCCATGAGAATAATTATTTCCAAGACAACTTGGCATGCACGCGCATGCAGACGAATGATTGTGTCACTCAACACAGGCCGCGATCGTCCACGGCTTTTTGCGATACTTTCACCGATCTCAATCGAGATCGTGTACATCATTCGCAAAGTTTCAAAGGCATCGCCCCATCGAGCATATCGATTCGCGCTGAACTGTGCCATCCTTGCTTGGTCATGTGCCCGCTGGATAGGCCAATCTGCCTCAAGCGTTTCGAGGATTATTCGCGCCGCACTGGTTAGAGCTTCTGAGTAGACTTTCGGCATTTCCTCCTGGCTAAATTTGATTGTAGCTTCAAGGATCGGGGCAAGATCTTCAGCGGTCAATGACAATTCAATGTTATCGTCATCATGGCTATTGGTGCCCCACACGAAGGGCTCTGTTGGAGCTACTATAAGGTGATTGGCAAGCGCGGAGGCAAAGCCATCGGGGGCATCTGGTATCTTCGTCCCGATCAGATCAGACAGTCGTCGGACAAGAAACTCTTTCGGTGCATTTTTTAAAAGCCCTTTAAAAACTCGATTAAGGCTTGAGGGCGGCCTATTGTTCCTCGATTTTAGCGAGAATCCTTTTCCTCTTCTGACCACAGTACACTGTCCCTGTCCCAAAGATTTATCGTTAGAATCGCTTCCTGTTGATTTTCGAGTCGCCTCATTTTGTGTGATCAAATTATGAAGGGCAACTTTCCTACTGGAGGCAATTTCTGGGCTCTCAAGTAAAATCACCAGATTGATTGCGCGCGAGAGTTGATCCGGCCCTGTCCCTAGCCGAACTGCTGCGCAAAAGGGTCTATCAGGACAAGGCCCCTTCCATCAGTAGTCGAGCCGCTCAGTATCGCTACGGTTTTAGTCTGGGGGCGTTATCCTCCGGTCAGCTTCGGAACTCAGACCTTAAAATCGGCGCTAGCATCCGGGTGACTTGCGTGCGACTGTCACGATGAATTTACGAGGATCCCATTTGCTTCGTTACGTGAGGAGGCTGCATGAGGTCTAAAACACCTCGAAAAGGCAAGCGTAGCGGCCAGGCAACTACTCGACAAACGGCTGGTCCAGGATTCACTTTCGAAGACCTTGTTGCCGCATCATTGGCAACCAAGCTTCTTGTTGGTGAAACGTTGCCGGCCGTCGGGAACGCAGGTAACATAATTCAATCTCAAACGGACGCACTGCGATGGCAGATCGACGATCTGCTGGTAACGGCTGAAGCCGATGGCAAACATCTTGCCCTTTCATGCAAGAGCAATATGCAGGTCACCGCCAACGGTCTCCCGGCTGATTTTATTCATCGCGCGTGGACACAATGGCGTGCCTCCGAGGGCCCAATGCAGCAAATGACCGATGTGCTTGCGCTCGTGACGCGCGGGCGCCACGCCACGTTCACGCCGCCGTGGAGCGATATCGTGTTATGGTGTTCGGGTGCCGATCCCGAGCTTGCCATCGCCCGCATCCGGAAAACCCGAACCCACGCACGCATTTTCGAAAGCATCCAGGCGCCTGACGGCACGCGCATGGCAACAGACGCAGAGACGGTCGAACTGATCCGACATCTCGTTATCATGCCGCTCGACTTCCAACTCGACCAATCCGCGTCGCTTGAAGAGGCCATTGGCCGATGCCGTATGCTACTCCAAAGTGGCGATCGGACAGAAGCAGAGCGTGTTTGGACCGACCTCGTTCAAATGGCTAACGACACCCGCGTCGGTTCTGGCACGCTGACGCTGCAAGCGATCTGGGAAAATCTCCGCGCAAAATACCGCTTCAAAGACCGGCCGAGCTTCGCGGGATCATGGGACGCGCTTGACGCCTTAACGTCGGACTACAAGGCTCGGATCGAAATGGTGCTTCCTTCGGGTGTTGTCATCGACCGAACTAAAGATCAAATCAAGCTTGCCGAACTTCTCCGTGATCAACCGATTGTGCCGGTAATCGGCGAATCCGGCAGCGGGAAATCCGCGCTCGTGAAGGGAGCGTTGGACGCATTGTTCCCCTCAGACAGACAAGTATGGCTTGGCCCGGAGCAAGCCGTGGCCGCGACCAGTGATCTCGATCGATCGCGGTTGCAGCTCGCATATCCATTGCACGAGATTCTTCTGGCGAGTGCCAGCCCGCGCAACGTGCTGGTGATCGATGCGGCGGAGAAGCTTGGTGCAGACGCACTTGCGCGGATCAAGCTGCTCGTTCAGTACCTTGCTCCCTTTGCCGACCCAGCAGCCGAGCAACTGTGGCGCATTGTGATTGTCAGTCAGCCCGAAGGATGGGGTGATCATCTCCAACCATTGACTGGCGTAGCGATACAGCGCCCGCTTGCTATCGGCCCGCTCAGTGTCGAGGAAGTAAAAGCAGCGCTCCGCGCGAGTGGTGATCTTCGTTGGTTGGCCAGCCGCGACGAAACCGTGGGGGCGCTTACCAACCTCCGAGCGTTGAGATGGGTTATTCAGGCATCGGCCCTGTTTCAGGCGGGAAGCCCGGAACTGACGTCGCCTGCGGCCATTGCCGATCGTATTTGGACTTTTTGGACGCAGGATCAACCAGCCTTGCAAGGCTTGCTTGTTCGGTTGGCGGAACGCGAGGCAGAGTTCGTGCGGAGCTTTGCGCTCAGCGAGCTGGACGCTACGGACACTCTGATTTTCCAGAGCAGACCGCCACATTTTCCGTTGCGGCGAAACACTCGCAACCGAATCGAATTCGACCACGATCTTGCCGCGGACTGGGCGCGCTTCCAGCGGCTCAAGGAAATCGCACATGATGCCGATCGATGGGCTGCGCTGGCCAACAATCCGTTGTGGGGCGGTGCGCTTCGCTTGTTCGGGCAATTCCTTCTGCGCGAGCCCGTCGGCGGCGTCAGTGAATGGGATCAGGCGTTGGCCCTTCTGGAGGCAAAGGGCGCTACTCCGGCTGCAGATATCTTCCTCGATGCGCTGTGCCTTGATCCGCAGGCCGGTCGGTTTCTGGAGGAACGCGCTGGACTGCTGTTCGCCAACAACGGTGAACGCCTGAATCGCTTGCTCCGCCGCTTCCTACACGTCGCAACCGTTCCCAGTGCGCTCGACGTATCCCAAAGTATCGATCGCGCTCTTGCGCTCTATATGGAGGACAAATACCGTATCCCGATCGTCGGGTTGTGGCCTGCGATGGCGAACTTCCTCCACAATCACCTCGAGCAAGTTGCGGAACTTGTCTCGCCAACAGTCGCGGACATCTGCACGACGTGGCTGACAGCAACCCCGCTGCGGCTGTACAGCGATGTTCCACTGCCTTGCCGGAAGGAATTTGCCAAAATCGCATTGGCGACGGCAAGAGCACTCCAGGTCGATCAAGGCAAGGACACGATCTATATTGGCGATGGCGAGCGCCCTATCTATGCGGCTGCCTTTTCTGGAGGCTGGGACCTTCCTGATGACGTAGCGACCTGGGCCTTAGAAATGGCGCGCCGTCGCCCCCAGCAAGTGGAGGTTACGGAAAAGGTTGCTGCGGCCAAAGCGAAGGCAACGGCGGACCATGCCGAGCGAATGAACTCCGATTCAGACTATCGGACTCGTCAGAAAGACCTGGAAGAGCGGCGGCGATCCAGCAGTCCGATCGGCTTTTTCACATCGCGGAAGCTGCCGCCGTGGCCGATGGGGCCAATGGGCCGTATCGAAAATGATTTTCGCCACACCGTCCTCCATACGGCAGCTCTGACCCCGCTGATGAATCTAATGCCCGAACTGGCTGCGGAAATTTTGCTTGCCTCCATTATCGAAAGCAATCCGCGTGAAGAAAATTCCGACAGGCTCGGTTTCGAAAAGGTCGCGCTGGAATACGACGCAGAAAGTTATCCGACCGCTTTCTGGAAGAGCCAGTTTTTGGCCTTCTTGCAAATAAATCCTAACATAGCGCTGACAACCCTCGTGCGGTTGGTGGATTTCGCTACGGAACGGTGGGCACACGCTTGGAAAGCCAACCGCCGAGGCCCGCCTCAGACGGCCCTTGCGATGCGCGACAGTACAAAGACGGCCTATTTGGGCGACTGGATGGTTTTTGATTGGACCCACAGAGATTCGACTGCGACTGGACAGCTTCACTGTGCCTTGAACGCGCTGGAACGGTGGCTGACGTTGCAATTAGACAAGGGAGCGAACATCGCCCCTTATCTGGAACGACTTATGAAGGAGAGCAACTCGCTTGCCTTCGTTGGATTGCTTGTGAACGTTGGAAAATTCCGGAGCATCTTGTTTTCGGGTGTGCTGATGCCGCTGCTGAGCAGCAAGGATGTATATCTGTTCGACGAGAACCGGGTCAGGAATAACCAATTTTTCCCCGCAATTGCATGGTACCCCGCAGGCGAAACCGCCTTCAATATGGCGCGGGAATGGGCGGCGGCGCCCTATCGGCGACAGAACTTGCTGGAGATCGTCGGCCAGATCATTCCGAGAGACAAAAATGTTGCCGCTTTCCTCAAAGCGGCGACTGCAAAGTGGCACAGGCCTAAGGCGCCGAAGGAAGCCATCGAGTTCGACATTCTTTGCGCGCAGCTTGACGATGCAAATTACAGGATCGAACGCGATCCCGACACCGGTGTGGCAACAGTTGTGTTCGATCTTCCCGAAGCGGTGAAGGCAGAGGGGATCGCGTTCCAGGCGGCGAACGTGCCCAAGTTGCAGAGTCTGACGCTCTCATATCGTTGTGAGCAGATCCTTGAGGCGCGCGGCGAACTGGCGGACACTGACGCTGAATTCCTGGCCAATATGTTGGGCGCTCCACACACTGATGATGAGCCAGGTGACGAGGGGCGCCAGGCGCTTAACCGGTTGGCGGCGGCCGCCACACTACTTATCTGTGGCGGCGCATGGCTTGCGACTCAGCCCGCCGTGCGTGAAGCCGCCAAGTCCCAACTCCGTGCCGCGGCCGACGGCGCCGCAACCGACCAAGAGTCAATGCGGCGGCAGCGTATCAGCTTCAACAGCCGTCTGAAGTTCGCGGCGCACGGGGTTTTTCATTTGTGGCTCGGTGGCGGCAGCGAAGCAACCGAGTGGGAACGGGCACTGCTTTGCATCCTGACTAGCGACGACACGAATGCGGTTGGCGCACTGGGGTTCCTTGCCCATCGCCACCGAACAGAGCTTGGTGCGCGGTGGTGGCGCCTGCTGCAACTTGGCACGCTGTGGTCCGCCCTATCGATGCTCGGACCGGATTATGATGATCCGCCCGAAGTCGCGGTGCGCTGGCAACGCTGGCTGAAATGGCTGCGTGAGCGCCGATTCGCCAGCACGCAAGCCGACGCATCCTGCCTCGATCCCCTCGGCACGTGGCAACGATCCAAACCGCTTGAACAGGCGCGCCGGCGTCGCCGGATGGCTAGCGAAGATAAAGCCTGGCTTCAAGCCATGAGCGATGAAGCGGTTTCGCGCGGTCTCGATATGGGATTCCTCGCCCGCTTTTACAGTTGGCTGGTTGCCGAGGACTTTCGTCCGGAAGGAGAGGATCTCGAAATCGGCCGCATAGTGATCTCGTCGCTCTGGGCTTATGAAGCGATCTTTTGTTTTGAGCATCGCGATGAACGCGGCAAATATCGGCTGCCGGATCAATTCGGATACGAAATCATCGGCAAGCTCGCTTTCTATGCGGCGCATGTCTCGGCGGAGCTCGCACCGGAGATTTGGCGTGGAGTCCTTGGCCGCGGTCCGGCGGCACGCCACATTATCGAGCATTTTGTCGCCTCCTGGTTCTTCGAACTTAATCGCGGATGTGATGCGACTGAATTTTGCACTCGTTGGCGCGACATGATCGAATTCGCCTTGAGCGCCGGCTGGGCTGAGGGTGGCCATTGGTTCGACGAACAACGCTTATTGCTGCAATTGCTCGGATTTGGTTCTGAGGCATTTCTGAGCAATTTGCCGGACGCCGCACGGACAGTGCTTTCCATGCGTGACCTCTATCGACGCTGGGCGGAAGCCAACCTCAAAGTTGATGAGGAAAATGTCAATGCGTTCGCCCATTTTTTAGCCTCGAAGTCCGGCGAAGAACTACGAATAGACGGCGTGAAATTGCTGTCTGAATCGTTCGCCAATGCAGGCCGACAACAATACTGGCGGGACCAAGGAGGAACGGGTGATGCGCTCGTTAATCTTCTTGACATCGTACTGCATGAGAACTCCGCCGCGTTCACACAGGAACAGGAAGCACGGGACGCTCTGCTGGCACTGGCGGCCTACCTCGTGGCAAGGCAAGTCCCTGCGGCGCTTCCGCTTCAAGAACGCATCAAGCGACTCAGACGATAGCGTTCGACATCATGTGACGTCGGAATGTTCCAACGTCGGAGAGCGGCCCTGACATTTCTGCCCGAATTGAATGGCTGCTTTCAACGATCGAGACCGGGGTCTCAATGACCACAATGAGGGCGCAAAGCGACCGCCAGTTCGGAGTTGGCCCAGAACCGCCTCTGGATCACGTGCTACCATAGAGCTAATCCCGCTCCGGTGTGACTGGCCAACTTTACGGCCGTCGCAATCCGAAAAGAAGCCAGAAGGCTTTGAGGAGTGGCTGAAGGTTGGCTTCGTCGACCTGATCGGCTACCAGCGCACTCATCAAAGCCCGATCGCGCCAGGCAGGCTTGGAAGTGGAGTCGTCATTAATTATGAGTTGGTAACCAAGCACGTCGATAACAGTAGCTAGGACCACCCACGGGCCTTGGAGACCGTGCTGCCGAAGACGTGCAGCGGCCGAGCCGACTGCGTCGAGGAGGCCCTGTTCGAAGCGCTTGGGCCACACCAACTTGTGTTCGTCGCCACGTATCTCACGTATTCCGCCGATTGTCCAAGCGACATCAACACGCCCGCCCCGATGGGTAAGTGCGTATGAACGAACCCGCCCTTCGTCGTTAACAGCTGTATGCATCAACACACCTTCCAGCGTGTCGATCCAATCGACTCCTCTGCTTACGTCAACAGGCACCTGAACGTTCTCATGCGTTATGGCGAGGTCTCTGGCTTCTTGGAAGAAAGCTAGTGGAACAATCGAAACTACTGCGGCTGGTTCTGGATTAAGAGCGAAAGGCATATTGCGGCCTCCCGCGGCTTCAATCGCGTCAGCGTGGAGCTGGCGAATTTTCTCGGGCAACTGCTCCGACTTTGTGAATGCGACGCGCAGCTCTTGAGCGTCCATCTCGTATTTCCCCCGGCTGTTGCGGCCGAAGAAGAGGCCGCTCTTCTTATAACGGACCCTGTGAGGTGCTGCTAGGCTCGCCGGCACGCGGATGATAACGGCGCCGAAGGGTTCGTCGAGCGGAATCCACTCCATTTGAACACCGATCAACTTTGGGTCAATAGAATCTCGAAGCACGTTTTCGAGACGCAGCAGGGTCTTGTCCTGGTTTTCGACGGTCAGTCCGACAAGCGCCGTGGCGACGCCGGCTTTCTCCTCTATGCCGAATATTAGGTCGCCTCCTTGTGCGTTAGCCAGCGAGGTAACGTCAGCTAGGAATTCCTTGATCTCCTCCGGCGTCTCACCCGGAAGATCGCGCTTGAATTCCAAATCACGGCGTTCGCTCACACTATTGGCGACCAGCGCCTCAAGATCACTGCGATCCACTTCATCGAAAGATCGGCTAATCATGATGACGGATCTCGGTGAGAAACCAGACTTTCGCTGAGACGGAGCATACGCTGCTTATTCCTTGCGGAATTTATCGGGACCTGGGGGGTTGCCGCGAACCCTCTGGATATGAACTGCGGCATCGGGATCAATTTCCTTCGCCCGATCGATTCCCTCACGCTGGGTGTCCGTCACAGCGCTCGGTCTCTCAGCATTTGGCCGAAGGACGTTGTAGCGGCCATCCGGCCGACGCGTTACGAAAAATTCATTCGTCTTATCTTTGCCGATCATAACAACTCCATGAGTCATTGGGAGATTTTTATTTGAGAATGCAGTGCTTTCTTTTAAAAGATGCGCTTCCTCTTGCCAATTTCGCTAAACAGCAGAGTATTATTGACGCTTGTTAACGCCCGTCACGAGTAGAATCCCTTCGTTGTTGCCGGATCTTCGCCACCAGTTCTTACTTCGCAAAGAACGGCTCCGTACTTGACTTAAATTATTCTCGAAGCCATTTCATCCGGCAGATAAGGTCATATCTCCCGGGGATTAAACAGAACCGAGCAGTCGCCCATACGCAGCTTGATATATATCGTATTGTGTAGCGTTACACAATACGATATTATGATCCCAAGTTGATTTTTCGCTTGGAGATTCCAGATGACCTCGACTACCGATATTCAGCATCCGGGCACGCGTATAAAAGCCGACGTAATTCCTGCCGGCATGTCGGTGACGAAGGCCGCGGAATTGATAGGCGTAGGCCGGCCAGCATTGTCGAACCTTCTCAACGGAAACGCTGCTTTGTCGGTTGAGATGGCCACGCGCTTAGAAAAGGCGTTCAATTATCCTCGAGAAAGCCTGTTGGACATGCAGGCAAAATACGACGAGGCACAATCTCGGAAGAAGAATGCCCCCGCCGAGACTAGAGCTTACGTTCCCCCTTTTTTGGCGATCAAGGCCAATCATATTGAGGAATGGGTCGACCACAATATTCAAGCACGTATACGATTTGCGGTTCTTCTACGAACTCTTGTCCACTCTACCGGCCTCGCGCTTAGCAAAGTGGACTTTCCAGGAAACGATGACGCCGAGCGTGCGGGTTGGGACGGCGTTGTTGACGCGGGAGATGGAACGCCTTGGATTCCCAGCGGTCATTCCGGCTGGGAATTCGGCACCAACGAAGACGTTAAAGCGAAGGCGGACGGCGATTTTGAAAAAAGCGTGAAAGCGCTCAATACAAGCGAGCGGGAACGGATAGTCTTCGTATTCGTGACACCCCGTCGCTGGCCCGGCAAAGCCACCTGGATTAACGCAGCAAAAGCACGAAAGCTCTGGAAGGATGTCCGCGCTTACGATTCAAGCGACCTCGAACAATGGATCGAACAATCGCTTCCCGCGCAAGCTTGGTTCGCCAATGAAATCAATATCCCAGCTCAGGGGGTCCGCTCACTTGATAAATGTTGGGCCGATTGGGCAGATGTTGCCCACCCCCCGCTCAGTGGGGCGCTCTTCAGCTCCGCCATCGAAGCACGCAAACGCACGACGCTCGCTCGCTTGTCAAAGCCGTCAGACGGACCAACAGTAATCGCGGCAGACTCGACCGAAGAAGCCCTTGCATTCCTGTCGCAATTGCTGAGTGAGCCGGGTGGCGAAGAGCTCGCCGCCTATCGTGATCGCGTTTTGGTCTTCGACGAGCCGGGAATTCTTCCGCGATTGGCACAAGGAGCGCAAACCTTTATTCCCGTCGTGCATACGCGAGAGGTGGAGCGAGAACTCGGCCCGTATGCAAAGAATATGCCTTCAATCATAATCTACCCTCGAAATGCTACAAACGCTGAGGTGCACATTGCTCTTGAACCCACGAGCTGCGACACCTTCAACAAAGCACTAGAGGCAATGGGCTGCGATCGCGATACGATCTTGCGGCTTACGAATGAAACAGGCCGCTCCTTGACAGTGCTGCGTCGCCGACTTGCGACCGTTCCCGCACTGCAGACTCCTGAATGGGTTCGGGATCCGAAGACCGCGGAAAGCCTGGTACCATTCCTGTTTGTAGGTGCATGGCAGAGCGCTAACGAAGCCGATAAGCTTGGCCTTTCCCTCATGGCGGGCGATCGGCCCTATGACGAACTCGATAAATTAATCCAAAGTCTTACGCGATTGAATGATGCTCCGGTCTGGTCGATTGGCAACTATCGCGGTGTCATTTCAAAGATCGATTTGCTTTATGCCGTGGCTGGGGTTGTCACCTCCGATGATCTGAACCGATATTTTTCTTTGGCAAGGATGGTACTTGGTGAGGACGATCCAACACTCGATTTTGAAGACGACAAGCGGTGGGCCGCTGCTCTGCATGGAAAAGTACGAGAATTTTCAGGTGCCTTCCGCGAAGGTATTTCTGAAACGTTGGTTCTGCTTGCGGTACACGGAACGAACCTTTTCAAAAATCGCCTGGGTGTAGATATTGAAGAGGAAGTCGCGCGTGTCGTCCGCGACTTACTCCCGACGCCGCTTACCACCCGCGTTCTTGAAGCAAATGATCGCGACCTATCCACCTATGCAGAAGCCGCTCCGGACGAATTTCTATCAATTTTGGAACGTGATCTGAAGGCGGATAATCCCGCGGTGATAGGGTTACTTCGTCCTGCTGGGCCGGGCCCTTTCGGGCACCCGAGCCGAACAGGCCTTTTGTGGGCACTGGAGGGCCTCTCTTGGAGTCCGAAGACGTTTTCACGTGCAGTATTCATTCTTGCCCGCCTCGCGCAGGTGGAGATCAACGATAATTGGATCAATAAACCCGCTCATTCCTTGGAATCGATATTCAGGGCCTGGATGCCGCAGACGGCAGCCAACCATCAGCAACGCGTCGGTGTCCTAAAAGGATTAGCAGAAAAGTATCCCGACGTAGCGTGGAAGATCTGTGTCGCGCAGTTTGGCAATCACCATCAGATCGGCGACTACAGCCACAAACCACGCTGGCGTAACGACGGTTTCGGCTTTGGCGAACCATTTCCTACCTGGCAGCCGGTTATCGAATTCGTTCGTGAGATGGTGGAAATAGCGCTCACATGGAAAAGCTATTCTCTGTCAATGCTATGCGACCTTGTTGAGCGACTTCATGATCTGAATGATGCTGATCAAGATCGCGTTTGGATGCTGGTTGACGCCTGGGCAAAAACAAGTGCGAGTGATTCAGACAAAGCTGCCCTTCGCGAGAAAATTCGGATCACTCGGCTTTCACGGCGTGCCACAGCGCGCGCCAAGAAGGATGGTCAGCCTCCCGAATTGAGTGCCAAAGCCGCAGTGGCCTATGAAGCCCTGCAGCCGCAGGACCTCCTGAACAAGCATGCTTGGCTATTTCGCGAGACTTGGATTGATGAATCGGCTGATGAGTTGGAAGATATCGATAAGATTGACTTCCAGAAGCGCGACGAGCGCATCCAAAGGTTGCGCGCAGATGCAATACGGGAAATTCGGGAAGACAAAGGGCTCTCGGGCATCCTTGAGCTCGCTATCCACGGTAAAGCATCGTTTCAGATCGGCGCCCTCTCCGCTGGAGGTCTACTGCCAGAAATTGAGTTGCAGCAGCTTCTTCGCTTAGCACTTCCACGAATTTCAAACGGTGGGGACGCCGCCTATGCCTGTAAAAACCTAATTGCAGGATCGTTGCGGGCGATATCAGACGACGAGAAGCGCGAACGTCTTTTGAGGGCGGTCGGAGCAAATCTTGGCGAGGAAGAGTTCGTAAGCTTACTCGTATTGGCACCGTACAAAAAGAGCACCTGGACCCTGATCGAGCAGTTAAAGGAGTCAGCACAAGCGAGCTATTGGCAAGAGATTACACCCGACTGGAATCCCGACTCAGATGAGGAGAATAACGAAAGTGTTGAGCGTCTCCTAAAGGCGGACCGACCACGTGCTGCGTTTGCGAGCGTTCGCTTCGGCCTGGGAAAACTGGACGCCCAAGTGTTGCATCGCCTCCTGTCGCGAATGGCAAAGGGAGGCAGTGATAAATCTGGCGAATACATGCTTGATGAATATTATATCGATCAGGCATTCAGAAAGATAAACGCCAGCTCGGTCGTTACTGCCGACGAAAAGGCTATGTTGGAATTCGCATTTTTGGCTGTCCTGGCCAAACCATTGGGCGGGAGCTCGAGCGGGTATGGTATTCCCAATCTAGAACGGTATGTAGAAGTCCATCCTGAGACTTATGTTCAAGCCGTAGTCTGGGCCTATAAACGCAAAGACGGTGGAGTAGACCCTAAGGAATTTGAGGTACCTGCCGACCGCGTGAAAGACCTGGCAGAGCGTGGCCACAAGCTGCTTGAGGCGCTTCAAATCATTCCCGGCCACAATGATCTCGGCGAGCTGCAGGTCGAGCGGCTCGCCAATTGGATCAGGACTGTGAGGCAAATGAGCTCCGAGCTAAGCCGCGGTGAAATTGCGGATTACTGCATCGGCAAGACCCTTGCGCATTCGTCAGTGGGTCAGGATGACGTCTGGCCCTGTGACGCGGTCCGCCAGGTGATGGAAGAGATTCAGTCCGAATCGATTATGGAAGGAGCGCGCATCGGTCTCTACAACTCGCGCGGCGTCCATTCTAGAGGAATCGGCGGAAATCAGGAGCGGGAGCTCGCGGACAAGTATCGCGAGTGGGGCGAAGCGCTTCAATTCACCCATCCGTTCGTCTCGTCAAAGCTTCTGATGGCGCTCGCAACAACTTATGAACGCGAGGCCAGCTTTCACGACACCGAAGCAGGCATCAAACGCAGACTTCTAGAGTAACCGGTTCAAGACAGCCTGATCCAGAGAACTCAGCTCTGAGTGTTCCCGGCCATTCGTCCGTCCTTAAGTTGATAAAATATCATGAAGAGACCTCGCCAACCAACTTCGATCATTTTCAGATCATGACCCCGAAAATTGAAACAATCGTCACGTTAGCCGACCGTTCACCGTCTTACGAGCGGCAATCTTGATAGCCGCCGTAGGAGGCGTTACTCGGTGAGGAGACCGGAGGCCAGAAATTTCCAATGCATATTATCATCGATACGACGACCGTTTTCCGCGACAAACGGCTTCTGAGCCCGAGACTGCGGAGCGTCGCCCTGGCTGCTCGTAAACTGGGTGGCGGGGTGTGGGTTCCCAACGTCGTCCTCGATGAGTTGAAAGGTCAAGTCCGCAAAGAGGTTTCTGCCAAATCGGCGGATATTGGCTTAGCCCTAAAATCCCTCAGCGTCCTCGCTCCGCCACATCTCATGCCGATTTTCAAAGAAATCGATGTCGATGAGGTTCTGAAGAACTATCTGACAGAGCGCGACCAACAGCTGGAAAAATTGGCAATCGGCACCCTGCCCTATCCTAACTTACCGCTCCAGCAGCTGGTCGAGCGCTACTACCAGAACCTCAGACCGTACAAGGCGGATGGAACCGGCTTCAAGGATCACATGATTTGGCGATCCTTCCTGGAGTTCGTGGCGGATCGACAAGCTGCTTCGCCGCATATGTTCTATCTCGTCACCGATAACGCCAGCGATTTCGCAGACAACAAAGGAGGCTTTCACGACGATCTCCTGCGGGACGCACAGGCTTTCGGTGTCGACACGGCAAGGATCGGGCTTGAACGCCAGCTTCACGACATCATCAAGACGATCATCGAGCCCCAAAGCGAGAAGATTAAGGAAACGGAAACCCGACTTCGAAGCCGGGCTTTGGAGGTGATTGCCGAAAAAGGCGAAGCAATCGTCACCGACGGTATCCGTAACCGCACCGTGGACATCGGAATGCCGTCGGGGATCTCGAATTTCGGGATCGAGAGCTTTCGACTCGATGTGAGCGATCCAGAACTGACGTTAACACATGTCGTTGATGAACTCCTGGTAGAAGCTATCCTTCCCTTCGAGTGCTTCTTCAATGGGGTCGCGCAACTGAGTGACTGGGAATGGGTCGAGGCACAGCTAGACGTACGTTATAGCGACATTGACGAAGAAGGCCATTTCGTCGCGTTCACCGCTGCTGTCGACAGCATTGCCACGGTTCGTTTTACCCTCGATGACGCTTATAAAGTCACCTCTATCGAGGCCACGGGGTAATCTCGGCCCTGCTGGATCCTACCGGCTACATCCATCTTCGACATGAACTGGCTTGTCCGGCTCAGTTCCGCGTGGAAACCAACACTCTTTGGTTTCACAGGTCTAAATATCATCGCCAGAACCCGTTGAACTGGCAATCAGCATGCGACTGGTTGCCGCCATACTTCCGGTCGATCCACTGGCTGACGATTCTAACTTCCAAGTCATACGGTTTCGGCTGCCTTGGTCGGTCGGTACAGTCGTAATACGGCATCTTCTGTCACGTGGATGGTCCACAATGGCTACATGATCGATTGCAGTTCGCTTCGGCAGAACGAGGCAAAACTCACCATTGTAGGGTATTCCTTCTAGGTGATCACAATCGCCATATTCAGTTCCGCATATTGAGCACTCTTGCGATCCGACGATAAATCCCGTGCTTACAAACACTTGAGGTGGAAATACAACTTTTTCAATACAGTCTAATCTCTCTACATGCTCCGTCAGCGCAGAAAAGCCCTGATGAGCCCGAACAGCTGCACGGCCTGCTTCTTGCGCAGAAATAAGTCTATCCCACGCAGCGTCCGGTTGCCCCTCTTTCAGGGCGATCCACATCCGAAGCTCGTGTCTAAGACTGTCTACAACACATTCAAAACCGAGCAAAATGTTGGCAAAATCTTCGTTGACCTGATCAAGGGCATTCTTCTTGACTTCAGCACACTCCCGTCTCATTTCTCTCAATCGAGAAATGCACTCCTCCTGCAACTCGCTGTCTCGCGTCAAATTGCAGAACAGTCTCGCGTCATCGACGGTGCGGTTGAAGTATTCAATCCACTCGAAGTCAGATTTATTCGTCCGCGAGCCGTCCAATAGCGGCGGCGAGCTCTCGGATCCCTTCGGCGTCTCCTTCATATTTTAGCCTTTTGCAGAGTGTTGATCTCCTTTTTTCGACGACAATTTCGAGCTTCACCGTCTTGCGTCCCGGCGCTCCCTTAAAGAAGTCTGTAATGTACGTGGATAAGACATTCAACGCTAGATTGACTACATTGGGCTCTTGCGACCAGATCGAGCCGGCAACAAAAAGCGTAGGAGCAATCCATTCGATTGAATTATTCTGAATATAAGCTCCACGCTGTTCCCTCGATACCAAATCATCGCTCGGCACTCCGTTCAACCGAAACAAAGTCCTGAGTGTCGCAGCCTCAGTACGTTGCAAAAAATCATTGATGGAAACGGCTGATTCGAAATTTGCCGGCAACACTGATATTCGATCGGAAACCATGCATCCAAGTTGCTCGGCTCGATCTCGAACAGAGACGTAGTTACTAACGTCAGTGATCATAAAGTCCCCTTGGGCCTGCCGTGAAAATCCCGCTGCGTTGAATGATCGCTCACCAGGAAAGCGTTCTGTTCAGACTTGCTCGTATCGAGTTCATGCTTAGCGAGCGAAGAAAGGGATGCCATGGCTGCGGGCCGATAAATCTCATCCTTCCGCCGCTTGTCCAGACTACGACAACCGTACCTCGCAATCCGGCGCTTTGCGCTGCCACTTGAATCTCGTCAACAGCATCGTTCTGATCATCTTGAGACTTGTGCTCAAAAGAAGTATCGAGCGGGACAATTATCATGTCCTGCCCCTGCTCTCGAATATGCGCGATCTTTAATGTCGGCATGAGTCCCTCCAATGGCCTCTCAACCTTATGGCGAGCGCGGAAGGACTGTCAATTGTGGAACGACAACAGCGAACCGTGCTATAGCGTGTCGGCGTTTCAACAATATGTTGACAATCATTACGCCTGTTACGGTTTCTCGTTGCCCAACAAGCAAACTTGTAGCACGGTATTTTTACCGCGATGGAGGGAAACAGGTGCTAACTGTTTCCCTCCTGCGGGTGCAGCGCCAACAACCAGGAACGATATTTGAGCGTTGTCAACGTATCGTTTCCAGGTTGTTGGCATAATATGCCGAATATCAGCTCGAAAAGCGCGGTCGGGTGGTACTCGAGTTCAATTCATCCACAAACAAATTGATCTGATGAATTTGTTCCTTTTTTGTTCTCGCGAGAAAGCGTGATCCAATTGAAAATGCGATCCTAATGTGAGCGGCGCGGATTGTAGACACCGTGAGGTCGCGAAGATACTGCACATCGAATCACGATGGTACACGGTACCCACCCGACCAAGTAGAAGGCGTGTCAGCAGAGGCTTCCGCCTAGCAGATCAAAACCGCTCTCGAATGCGTCCTCGTCACCCAGATCTCGGGTGCCATTTTCAAATTTGCGCTATATTAACCATATGAATTAAAGCTGTTCTTTTGCCTTGTTGAAGCAAAATTGGTCGTTGCTTCCGTTGGTCATACGACATATTTCTGCGTCCCTCACTATCGATAGGGATCAAGTATCGATAGTGATGGATTTCGAGGCGCAAAATCGCTTTGTCGGTATTCCTGGATGTCTGGTATTCCGGCCCTTTAGGCAGATTCCGGCGAGCATCGGCAGAAATCTGCTCTTTGAGAGCCACGATTGCAGACGGCTGCTTTTCGCCCTGAGCGGACGCGGCGGTCGGAAATCCTGACATCGAAATCAGAATTGATAATGCTGTTACAGATTGTGTTCGGTAGGGTAGGGCCCCTCCTAACCATGAACATGTGCCGGATGCACGCAGCCGAACCGCTCCAATCCGACGTGGTGAAGGCTCAAGTCTGAGTACGCCTTGCCTTATTAGGTGAACTGAGAGGTTGCCACCGCTTGACCAAAGCGGCGAGCCTCGAGTTCACTTTCATCCACGAATATGAACATTGCGCCATCACCCCAGGTCGGCATGAGCCGCCAGAGATACGTCTCGGCATTGATTGTCAGCACATGCCGCCAACGCTCGCCGGCGGAAAGGACAGTCTTGGCGTAAGCCAGTTCGCTGTCTGCTTTACCGCTGGAGATCAATTCCACTTCGCCATGCATGTTTCCTTGAATCGGTTCCTCCCATCCACCAAGCTGATCACCGCCGCCCTCCTTCATCTCGAAGCGCTCATCCGCAAGGTCGATATAGGCGTGCTGGCTGAGACGCGGGCTGATCGACCAGCCAGAGACTGGAAAGAGCGGTTCGGACTTGACGTCGGCCTCCCAGGGCTCGGACTTCAGGGAGCCATAATCGCTCACCCCCTTCTGCCAAGCCTCGCGCACGACCTGCGGTGTCGCCCGGCGTTCCAGTCCACCCGCGTCACTCCACAAAAGAGAGATGCCCCCGCTGGGCGATTGCGTTCCATACCAGTCGGCGAAGGGATCATTGAACGCCCACAACATACCGCGATCCGGCAGGGAAGGATCGAAGCCGGCTTCGCGCGCCATGACCGAAAGGTTCACCTGCGCGAGAAAGGCCATGGGCGTCTCGTACGCCAGATGCTCGATGACGAATTCTACGCACGACACCACGTCGTCGGCGCCCGCGCCATTTGTGAGGTTCTTACGGAGCCTCTTCGCAGTGCCGTCGGGATCGGCCAGTGCAGGGCGGGTCGGCCATATGATCCCCGGTGGGAGGTCCGGCTCGCCTCCCACCTTACTTGCGCCCGTGAGGAGTGCTGCGTCGGCCACCGGATCAGCGTGGCGGAGCCAGATCGTCGGACGCGCCGTGTTGACAAGCGCACGCGATAGCGCCGCATCGAGGCCCAAAGTATCGCAGGCGCGCTTGATCGAGAGGAGATCAGCGAATGCGGTCATCTTCCATTCCTTCTATGACGTTCCACAAAATCGCAGGACGAAGAGTTTTGTGGCACCGCAATGTCCGCTGCTGGCGCGTTCCGGTCAACCAGGAGGATTTCACTGATACTGGCAGATAAGAAGCTGTATGATTACAAGGAAATCGATTCCGCTTAATCGAGCCGATAGACACCAATTAAGTCGGGGCAAATCACAGCGCCGGAGACGATCTTGCCGAAACCGAAATCCCTCCCCTCCCCCGCTGATCCGGTGCTGGCCCGCGCCGAAGAACTCGATGCGCTCGACGCTATTCTACCCTTTGCCCGGCGCGATCAACTGGCCTCACTGCTGACCGACGAGGATGTCGCCACCCTCAAGCATCTGGCCAAGCAGGGCATGGGTGACAACACGCTGCGGGCTCTCGCTTCCGATCTCGCCTATCTCGAGGCCTGGTGCGAGTTGGCGACAGGGAGCCCCCTCCCCTGGCCGGCGCCGGAGAGCCTGCTCCTGAAATTCGTCGCCCATCATCTCTGGGATCCGGTCGAACGGGCCGAGGATTCTTCCCACGGCATGCCTGATGACGTCGAGATCGGGTTGCGCGCCAAAGGCCTGCTGCGCGCCGAAGGCCCACACGCGCCCGATACCGTGAGGCGTCGCCTCACCTCATGGTCGATCCTCTCCCGCTGGCGTGGCCTAGCGGGATCCTTTACCGCTCCCTCGCTGAAGGCCGCATTGCGACTGGCAGTCCGCGCCGCACCGCGGCAACGCCGCCGCAAGAGCAGACGAGCGGTCACCGCCGACGTTCTGACAAAGCTGCTGGCCACCTGTAACGGCGAGCGCCTGGTCGATCTTCGCGATCGCGCCTTGCTGCTGACCGCCTTTGCCTCCGGCGGCCGCCGGCGCTCCGAAGTTGCCGGTCTGCGGGTCGAGGATCTGGTCGATGAAGACCAGGTCCATGCCGATCCACGAAACCCCGCCTCCCCCCTCCTGCCGTGTCTCACCGTTCATCTCGGCCGCACGAAGACGACGACGACTGAAGACCAGGCGCATGCCGTTCTGATCGGCCGGCCGGTTGTCGCGTTGAAGCGCTGGATTGAAGAATCAAGGATCGAGAGCGGACCGCTCTTCCGGCGGATCGACCAGTGGGGGAACATCGACCGGCGCGCGCTGACGCCGCAATCGGTCAATCTGATCCTGAAAAGCCGGTGCAAGCTGGCGGGGTTGGACGCAGAGATGTTTTCGGCGCATGGGCTGCGGTCCGGCTATCTGGCCGAGGCGGCGAACCGCGGAGTGCCGCTGCAAGAAGCCATGCAGCAATCGCTGCACAAGTCAGTGACGCAGGCGGCGAGCTATTATAACAACGCCGAACTGAAGAACGGGCGGGCGGCGCGGTTGCTTGTATAGCGCCGCGTCCCGATTTCTCGGAAAGGCTGCTTGGATTTTCCTTGCAATTCTGGAGTTCTGCTCCATAAATGCGAGGATGATTAACCGTCGAATATCGTCCGAACTGAACGAACTGCTCCGTCGCTGCTGAGTTCACTCCTCTTTGTCGGATCACCGCGAGCCTTTCGCTCTTGTGGACGGCGGAATGTCGGCTCAACTAGATCCTGGGCCATCCGCGCTGACATCCCTCGCCTTCAAACTAGGTCCTGTTCGCTTCACCGAGATCCATCGGACACGTGGGGCCTACCCGAAGGCTGTATTCTTGGCCGATCAAGACTAGCGCAAGAGAGCAACTTTCCC